>ERZ772955.865-NODE-865-length-21552-cov-3.218030_pt1 | contig 21552 bp, 19 predicted proteins | sample MGYA00511133_ERZ772955 | MGnify/ENA primary metagenome ERZ772955 (study PRJEB29015, sample SAMEA2737914) | human oral metagenome | biome: human oral; feature: human-associated habitat; material: dental | place: China | collected 2149 ... | reverse complement strand
GCGCAGCAAAGCGTTTTGACTGCTCTTCTATCAATGCGGCGTCATCAAAATAATTTATTTTCATCGCGCGGCGCACTTCGTCCAGCGTCTCTGCGGCTACGGCGCGCGCTGCTTCGCATCCGGCTTTGAGCATATCGTAAACGCCGGCGATGTCTTGCTCGTATTCTTTGCGGCGGGCGCGGATAGGAGCCAGTTCGGCATTCAATATGTTAAGCAAGAACTTTTTTACTTTCATATCGCCCAAGCCTCCGCGTTGGTAGTGGTCTTTTACGTCTTGTAAACAACCATAGTCGGGCCAAAATTCTGCGAAATGCTCCTGACGACAAAAGGCATCGAGATAGGTAAACACTGTATTTCCTTCCAAATGGCCCGGATCTTCGACGTGGACGTGCAAAGGATCAGTGTACATACTCATTACTTTTTGCTTGAGTTCCTTTTCTGTCTCGGAGAGGTAGATGCAATTGTTTAAGCTTTTGCTCATTTTCGCTTTCCCATCAGTGCCGGGTAGGCGCAAGCAAGCAGCATTGTCGGGTAGCAAGATTTTAGGCTCGACCAGCGTATCGCCATAAATGTGATTAAAACGGCGCACAATTTCTACAGCCTGTTCGATCATTGGCGATTGATCTTCGCCCACGGGTATTGTTGTAGCCTTAAAAGCCGTAATATCGGCTGCTTGGCTGATAGGGTACGTAAAGAAACCGACGGGGATGCTTGAGCCGAAGCCGCGCATAGCCAGTTCGGTTTTCACCGTGGGGTTACGCTGCAAGCGTGCCACGCTGACGAGGTCGAGGAAATAAAAAGTCAGTTCGGTCAACTCCGGAATCTGACTTTGAATGAACATCGTCACTTTAGACGGATCAAGTCCTATGGAGAGGTAGTCGAGCGCTACTTCGACTACGTTCTGTCTCACTTTCTCCGGATTGTCAACATTGTCGGTAAGCGCTTGAGCATCGGCAATGAAAACAAACATCTGTTTGTAGTCGCCCGATTCTTGTATTTCGACACGCCGACGAAGCGAGCCTACATAATGGCCAATGTGCAATCGGCCCGTAGGACGGTCGCCGGTGAGGATGATTTTTGATGACATAGTCGTAGTTGCTATTAAACAGTCGTGCAAAGTTAGCAATAACGTAATTAGTAACAAAAGAAAGCCCCTCGCGTTTCGTCATCAAGGATTTATTCGCACTGCTGAACAGCTTAAAAACGCCTGCTGAAAACGGCGTATTTGTAGACAATTCTTCGCAGCGGGGCAGTTTGTCATCACGATAAAAAAGGTTTACGCTCGTGAGGGGAGACCTTTGCGCTCGTGAGAACAAGCCTTTATCATCGTGAGCGCAAACTCAGCCGTTGACTTTTTCTGCTGCTGATGCCAGATGCTCGCTTGTTATTTATCGGGCTGTGTGATAGCTGAACCTAACTTTTGTTGTAACAAAGGGCTATATACGAAGATAGCGGCCATAGCTGATGGACTTGCTTCAGACTATGGCCGCTATCGTTATAGATAGGCTTGTCGGAAAGTATTACATACCGTAGCCGAGTGTAGCGATATAATCGTAAATCATGCTAACTAAGCCCAAGAGGACGACACCCAGCGTACAGATAGTGAGTGCTGCGCGTGAGTAGTTGTCGCTCCGGAAAGAAGCAATGGGATGTTCATTCTTACGAATGTACATGGCCTTAACAATCAACAGATAGTAGTAGAGTGAAAGTACGGTGTTGACCAATGCGATCAAGACTAACCATTGATAGCCCGCCTTGAAGGCCGCCATAAATATGAAGAACTTAGAGAAGAATCCGGCAAAGGGCGGGATTCCCGCTAAGGAGAAGAGGCAAAGCGTCATGATGAAACTCAAATGTGGGTTGGTCTCATACAAACCATCGTAGTCGTCGATGCGAATCTTGCCGCTCTTCTGCTCAATCACGTTGATAACGGTAAATGCGCCTAAGTTGGCCGCCATATAAACAAGGAGATAGAAGACCAAAGAGGTCATTCCTTCTTCCGTTCCACCCATTACGCCCAACACGAGATAACCTGCTTGCGAAATAGCGCTGAAGGCCATGAAGCGTTTGAGGTTTTGCTGCTGGATGGCAAAGAGGTTGGCTATCGTAATGGAGGCAATGATGATCCAAAAGAGGGCGGTGTTCCATTCTTCTGAGAAGCCTTCGCCTGCAAATGCCTTAATCAAGATAGTGAACAAAACGAAAGCGGCTGAGCCTTTGGAGATAACGCTCAAGTAACCCGTTACGACCGTGGGCGCGCCTTGATAGGTGTCGGCCGTCCACAGATGGAAGGGTACTAAAGAGATTTTGAAGCCCATACCGGATAGGAACAACAGCAGGCCAATCGTACTCAAAAGGGTATGATCGGCGGCAAAGCGGTCGTGAATCTCCGAGAAATAGAGTGAGCCGGTAGCGCCATAGATGAAAGAAACGCCATATAATAAGAGGGCACTGGAGAAAAGGGCTAAGAGAATAAACTTAGCGCCCGCTTCTGCGCTTTCGTAGCGATATTTATCATAGGCGATCAAAGCTGCCATGGGGACGGAGGCCATTTCGAGTCCGATGAAGAACATAATAAAGTGGCCGGCAGAGATCATAAAGTACATACCCAGCAGGGTGAAAAGCGTTACGATATAGAACTCTCCTTGCTTTACGATGTTGGCAGTTTGACGCATATAGCCGTTGGCCATAAGGAAGGTGATCAATGTGCCAATGCTCAAGATGGATTTCATAATGGTCATCATCGGCGTATGAACATACATTCCACCAAAAGCTTCGGTAGCGGGCGTACATCCCATACAAGTGGGCAGGAAGTTTGATGCCACTTGGAAGATCATCAACACAATGGCGATATTGCCTATCTTATTGCCGTGGAGAATACCTTCTTCGGTCGGCGTTTTATCTTTGCAAATAAAGAGATCGGCCACAAAGAGCAGCAGAATTACAGCCATAAGGCTGAGTTCTTCAGGCATATTCAAAAATTGAGAATAATCCATTTCTTTTTATTTTGAAGTTTAGGCTACTGCGGCCAAAATGTGATTTACAATCGGGGAAACTCCGCCATTGATCATATCGCTTACCCAACCCGGAGCCATACCTAACGCTGCAATAGCTGCAATAAGGCAGATGACGGCAAAGCGCTCGATGGGATTTGCGTCACTCAGTTTGAGATGTTCCGGATTCTTGCAAACACCATAAAGGATCTTGCCGACAAGTCGTAAGATGTAGACTGCCGTGATCACAATACTGGTGCAGGCTGCAATGGTCAAAACGCGGTGGAAGGTGTCGGCATTATTGAAAGATCCAACGAAGATGGTCATTTCTGCCACGAATCCGCTAAAACCGGGTAGACCTAAGTTGGCCAAACCGGCAACAACGTAGCAAACAGCCAAGAATGGCATAATTCGCATCAACCCATTCATTTCTCGAATATCACGCGTATGTGTTCTACCATAGATCATACCGATCAAAGCAAAGAAGAGAGCCGTGGTAAGTCCGTGGGAGAGCATCTGCAAGACAGCACCGGTCACAGCAACTTGGTCCATCATTAGCAAACCAAAGAGTACGAGGCCGCAGTGGGAAACTGAAGAATAGGCATTGATGTATTTCAAATCTGTCTGTACGCAAGCTGAGAATGCGCCATAGACAACGGAGATGCCGGTTAAAACTAAGAAAATCCAGCCTAACTCGTGTGAGGCTTCGGGCATCAGATACATTGCGATGCGGAAGCAACCATAGCCTCCCAGCTTCATTAACACGCCGGCGTGAAGCATAGAAACCGCCGTCGGAGCTGAAGCATGACCATCAGGAGACCAAGTGTGGAAGGGGAAAAGTGCACCTAAGACGCCGAAACCAACGAAGGTGAGCGGGAACCATACGTATTGCTGCGCCAAAGGAATGGCATGGGCGCCGCCGGTGTGGTTCGCGATTTCCATAATGTTCATCGTCTCTCCGCCTGCTCCGAAGAAAATGCCGAAGATACCGCACATCAGGAAGGCAGAACCGCCCATCAACATTAGCGTTAGCTTCATTGCTGCATATTCTTTCGGACCTGTTCCCCAAACTCCAATAAGGAGGTACATCGGAATCAATGCAATTTCATAGAACATAAACATGGCGAACATGTCGACCGTAATGAAGAAGCCAAATACGCCAATGCTTAAGAGGGTAAACCAGAGGAAATATTCTTTGTTCATATCCCAGGAAACAAAAGCTCCGGTGAAAACAATCACAGCTGAGAGCAGAAGCATTGCAACTGAAATTCCGTCAACACCAACGGAGTATTTAATATGGAGGGATGTGAACCAATCTACAGAAGCTGTGAAGAGCATTTGCGCATCAGCTCCTGCTGCACGTTCTTTCAAAAACAGAATGGTTGTCCATGCGGCTAAAGCGAGCAGTAAACTGCTGCCGACTACCATCACTGTACGAATGGCCTTTTGCCCCTTTGATAACCATAAAGCTGGTAACATCAAGAGCGGAATCAGTACAAATAACGATAAAAAGTTCATATTCGTTTCGTGCTTAAAAGATCAAAATTAACAAAAGAGCAAGAAGGCCCAAGAAGAATACAAAAGCATAACGCTGGATAGAACCATTTTGCAGGCCACGGATGTTGAAACCGAGCTCATGCGTACCCCAAGCTAAGAAGTTGAAGAAGCCATCGATGATCGTACGATCGAACCACGCCAAGGGACGAGAAATCTTCGCGAAAATAATACGATGTGTGATGAACTGGTAAACTTCATCTAAATAGAAGCGGTGGTAAGCCCATTTGTGCAGACCTGCAAATTGGGTCGCCAATTTGTTGGCCACAGGTTGCTTTTCTCCCTTGTACATGTAAGTTGCAAGTCCAATGGAAACCAAGGCAATGATTACGCTCTTCAAACCTAACATCCAATTGAAGTGAGATAAGAAGTCGTAAGATTGTCCATCGGCTGAAATGAATTTTCCGAAAGGAATAAATCCGGCAATGCAGGTCACACCAGCCAAGAAGATCAATGGGAATGTCATCGTCCACGGAGCTTCGTGGGGGTGAATTTCTGCGTGGTGCTCTTTGTTTTCAGTTCCCCAGAAGATGCCATAGTAAAGACGGAACATATAGAATGCTGTCATAGCGGCAATAATGGTCATAATCCATCCCATTGCCGGACTATATACAAATGCGGCATCTAAGATTTCATCTTTAGAGAAGAAGCCTGAGAATGGAGGTATGCCGGAGATGGCCAAGCAAGAAATGAGGAAGGTAATGTGCGTGATGGGCATATACTTGCGCATACCACCCATTGCGCTCATTTCATTGCTATGAACCGCGTGGATAAGACATCCTGCGCATAAGAATAGGCAGGCCTTAAACATTGCGTGTGTAAAGAGGTGGAACATAGCAGCCATATAGCCAATACTCAACTCTCCATTTACCTCTGCAGATTCTGCTCCGTTCCAAGGTAAGCATACGCCCAAAGCAACCATCATAAAGGCGATTTGAGAGATTGTAGAGAATGCAAGCACGCGTTTAATGTCGCTTTGCGCACAAGCTACTGCCGCGGCATAAAAGGCTGTCAATGCTCCAATCCAACCTACGATATGCAAAGTTTCCGGAGCATATGTGATCCACAGCGGGAACATACGAGCCACTTGGTAAACTCCGGCTACGACCATAGTCGCCGCGTGAATTAAGGCGCTGACTGGCGTTGGGCCTTCCATTGCATCCGGCAACCAAATGTGGAGCGGGAACATAGCACTCTTACCGGCACCACCGATGAACATCAAGATCAATGCTGTTGGTAACATAAATGCTGCTCCTGCGAACTCTCGCACATTGTTTTCAATTGTAAAATCGAAATTGAATGTCTTTGCATAATACCCGAAAATCAAGATGCCGATTAAGAAGAAGAGATCGGCGAAACGCGTTACGATAAACGCCTTCTTTGATGCTGCAATAGCTGCTTTCTGGGTGTAGTAAAAGCCGATTAGGAGGTAGGAAGAAACTCCCACAAGCTCCCAAAATAAATACATTTGGAAGATGTTGGTTGCTATGACTAAGCCAAGCATAGACATCGTAAAAAGACTTAGAAAAGCATAATAGCGCTGGAACCCCCGCTCACCATGCATGTAGCCAAACGAGTAGATATGGACCATAAAAGATACCGTGGTAATGACAATGAGCATCATTACTGAAATCGGATCTAATAGTATTCCCATATCAAAGTGCAGTGTGCCTAATGGAAGCCAAGTAACATTGAAAGGCACTAATGCTTGATAAATACCTTCAGCCGTGCGAGGCAGAGTAAAATATTGGTAGGCCGTATAATACGCCAAAGCCATCACTACGCCGAGTGAAGACGTACCTATAATACCTGCGGCACGATGGCTCATCTTTTTACCAGCTAAAGCAAGTAAGAGGAAAGATAAGAACGGCAAAGCCGGTATTAACAAGGTATATAAGAATTGATTTTCCATTGTTAGAATCTTATTATCTTATGGACTTAAGGAGCAGGGTAGCCTGTCCTAAGATCGTCCTACCATTTCATTTTTTCTAATTTACCTACCGAAATGTCCTTTAAAAGGCGATAGATATTAATCATTATAGCGATCGCAATAGCACTTTCAGCTGCAGAAATCGCAATGGAAAACAAGGCGAAGAAATAGCCTTCGTGCCCATTGGGATAAAGCATTCTGTTGAAAGCTGCAAAGTTCAAATCAGTAGCATTGAGCATCAATTCTACTGAGAGAAGAATGGCAAGTGTACTACGGCGCGTCAAGAACCCAAAGATTCCGGCAAACATCATTACCGCCGAAATAATCAGAATATAGTCTAATTGAATCATAACAGAATCGATATTAACGTTTGCGTGCAATTAACAGTGCGGCTACGATGCAGGCTAATAGGAGTAAAGAAACAACCTCAAAGGGAAGGAGGTAACCATTCGCCTCTGTTGAAAGTAGGTTCATTCCGATTTCCTTCATCGAAATAACAGACTCATCGGGAGCTGCAAGCTTGTCCTTTATAAATCCAGCCTTTATAAATGCGTAGATAAACGCACCAAAGCCAACGAGAGAAAGTAGAGCAGAGGCAAAGATTTTTTGCTTCGTGTTGTCACTCAGTTTATCCTTTGCTCCTTTTGTCAATAGGATGGCAAATACATAAAGAACAACGATACCACCGGCATAGACCATAACCTGAACAGCTCCCAAGAATGTATAGCCCATTAAGAAATACATTCCGGCTGTTCCCAATAAGACAAAGAATAAGTACGTAGCTGCACGAATAATACTCTTCGTCAAAACTGTGGCAAATGCTGAAAAGACCATCAACACAGCCAAAACAACAAACATTATATTGTGTGAATCCATTGTCGTCTTATTTTGAGGGTGTGTTATCGGTGTTTGTTTCTGCTTCCGCAGTCGGCTTGTCTTTGGGCTTCGCTGTGGCGTCTTCTGCTAGTGTCGCAGCTTTAGGCACTGCTGAACGTGCTGGCTTTTCTAGCAATCGACTTCCAGGCTGATTCAATTGTAAAATCAGTTTTGAGCGGTCAAACACTGCATTTTCGAAAGATTGATCAAATGTGATAGCATCATGAGGACACGCCCTGACGCAAAGCATACAAAACATGCAAGAGCCTAAATTGTACTCGTGACGAAGCAGCTGTTTCTTCTTTTTGCCATCAGGCGTGGCTACCATTTCCGTAACCACATTGATCGAATTGTTCGGACAAGCCATCATACACAGGCCGCAGCCGACACACTTATGTTCATTATTTTCATTATGGGGCATAACGAGGCTCCCACGAAAACGATCGAACATCACGAGTTCTTTTCTGTTTTCGGGATATTGCTGCGTTATCTTCTTTGTAAAAAGCTCACGCATAGTCGTCCGTAGTCCGACAGCCAGCGTTTTTACTCCGCAAAGAAGCCCTTGAATATAGTTCTTATCTTGCATTTCCTTATCAGTTAATGTTGATTCCTAATCCGAAGACTACAAGCAAAGCCATCAAAAGTAAGTTGACCAAACTAAGTGGCATCAAATACTTCCATTCTAAAGATAGGATGTGGTCAATACGCAGACGGGGGAAAGTCCAACGCTCCCACATTAATAAGAAGACCACAAAGAAGGTCTTTCCGACAAACCAAACGGCACCGGGAACATAATCCATCGCGATATTAAAACCTTCCAAGCCTGGAATGTGCAGCGGTGCCCAACCTCCGAGGAAGAGGGTTGCTGCTATACCGGCAGTGATAAAAAGGTTGAGGTATTCAGCCAAATAGTAGAAGCCAAAGTGCATACCGGAATATTCTGTGTGATAACCTGCAGTCAACTCACTTTCACCTTCAGGAAGGTCAAAAGGTCCGCGGTTACATTCAGCATTACCGGCAATCATATAGATAATGAAAGCAAACAAAGCAGGAATATGTCCACGTACGATGTTCCACCCATTGTCATATTGCTGTTGTACGATCTCACTGATTTGCATCGTGCCCGTCATTGCTACCATAGTCAGCATAGTAAGGCCTATAGAAACTTCGTAGCTGATCAATTGTGCTCCACTACGCATTGCGCCGATAAGAGAGTATTTATTATTACTACTCAAACCAGCCAACAGAATGCCAACCACGCCGATGGAAGATACAGCAATAAAGAAGAATATGCCGATGTTGAAGTCAATGATATGTCCACCTTTATTCCATGGTAGACAAGCAAACGTTAGCATAGAGGCTACAACGACGAGGAAAGGTGCAAAATCATGCAATAGGCGATCAGAGTTGCGCATTCGTATGATTTCCTTTGTCAACATCTTGAAGACGTCACCAAAAACCTGGAGCAAGCCCCATTTACCAACGCGGTTCGGTCCTAATCGACATTGGAAGAAACCACAAACCTTGCGCTCCATATAAATCAGCGCAATGGCAAAGACGGCATATAATGTAATGATGATCAAAGCTACAATAACTGATTCAATCAATGTTGCAGCCCAGTCCGGCAAGATCATATTCAGCTGCTCATCTATTGCCGCTGTCCAAGTATTCAAATCAAATAAATAGGATTTCATATAGCAGTCTTTACTTTTTAGCGGTCAATATCTGGGACAACATAATCTACAGTTCCACCAATGGCCATCAAGTCAGCAATAAAGTTGTCGCGACAAATAGTGTCCATTGCTGCCACCAAAGGCAAACCGGTAGAGCGATAATGCAGGCGCGATGGGAATTTATCTCCCTTGCTTTCAAGCAATACGCCGAACTCGCCGCGGCTTCCTTCTACAGCAGAATAATATGTGCCTGCAGGAATCTTGATGATAGGCTTCGTCTTGGTTTGGAAAGGTCCTTCAGGAATGCCATCAATCAATTGTTCGATGATCTTCAAGCTTTCCTCAATTTCCTTCATACGTACCATTAAGCGTGCAAAACTATCACCTTCTGTATAAATGATCTCTTGGAAATCAACTTTGTCGTAAGCAGCATAAGGTTGGTGCTTGCGCAAGTCATTGCTCCAGCCTGCAGCGCGACCTGTACCACCGGTACAGCCAAAACTAATCACCTGCTCCTTATTTAATACGCCAACGCCTTCAAGACGATTGTGTGCAATTACGTTGTCAACGAAGATATCATAATACTCTTGGAGGTTGTGGCGCATATACGGAATAAACTCCTTGACGCGGCGCACAAAGTTCGGGTGGATGTCGGCCATCACTCCGCCAATCGTATTATAGTTTAATATCAAGCGGCCGCCACAAGTTTCTTCAAAAATATCGAGAATTTGCTCGCGATCACGGAATCCATACAAGAAAGCCGACGTTGCACCCATATCTTGGCACAAGCAAGAGAAGAACAGAATGTGCGAATCGATACGCTGAAATTCATCCATAATCGTGCGGATGTATTGTACGCGTTCGCTCACTTCAATGCCGGCAGCCTTTTCGATACACATACACAATGCGTGGCGGTTTTGCATAGCACCGAGATAATCTAAGCGTTCTGTCAGTGCTAAAGTTTGCGGATAAGTCAAACTTTCGTTCAACTTTTCTATACCGCGATGGATGTAGCCCAAGATTGGGTCAATTTTGCGTATGCGCTCGCCCTCCAAAGCTACACGGAAGTGTAATACGCCGTGGGTAGAAGGGTGTTGAGGACCAATATTCACGACATAGTCATCTTCCGTGAAGATCGTGCTCTCTTTTGTCGTGATGCTATCATCGGCTTGGCGATCATATTGAGTAGTCACGTCGGCCAACGGTTCGTTATCCATGCGCAGCGGGTTCTCTTCCTCGGGTTTGTCATCTTTACGCATCGGGTAGCCGTTCCAATCTTCTCTCAAGAAGATGCGGCGCATATCAGGATGCCCTAAGAATTTAATGCCGAAGAAGTCGAAAACCTCCCGCTCATATATGTTTGCAATGTTCCAAAGGTCGCTTACTGTCGGCAAGAAAGGATTTTCCCTATCCGTTGTCGCTGTTTTCAAGCTGATGCGCTTGTTTTGCGTTGTCGACCAAAGATTGTATACGACGCCGAGCCCATCCTCGCCCCAGTCCATACCGGTCAGCGTTTCGAGGAAGTCAAAATGCTCTTCATCTTTTAGTCGTTGCATTTCTGCGTGCAAATCTTCCGGTGCCAAGCAGTGCAGTTGCAATTCGTTCTCCGCCGGCTTCGTCTCCGTCGGCGTCGCTGCCGGTCGGGCGGGTTGCGGAGCTGCTGCTGCTTGCGGTGCTGTGTTTGCGCGCTCTTGCTTTATCGTTTGCTCGTTTTCCATTTTCTATCTAAAAAAACAGTTTTAGAGGTAGCCGAAGGGTTACGCCTCTTCCTCCTCATTCACGATTTTACGCATTTGTTCTCTCGTTTCGGCCGATGTTTGCGGATCTTTTTCTTTCCGGTTGGTCGTGCCGAAGAAGTTTTCAGCTTTAACGATACGTTGCAATTGCATCATGCCGTAAAGGAAAGCCTCCGGGCGCGGCGGGCATCCGGGAACGTAAACATTAACCGGGATAATCTCGTCTACGCCTTTCACTACGTGATAAGATTTTACGAAAGGACCGCCCGTCGTGGCGCATCCGCCGATGGCTACCACGTATTTAGGATCGGCCATTTGGTCGTACAAGCGCTTTAAGACGGGAGCCATCTTGTTTGTAATTGTACCGCTGACTAAAATGACGTCAGCTTGGCGCGGACTGTTACGTGTTACTTCAAAGCCGAATCGTGCAATGTCGTAGCGAGCTGCACAGACAGCCATAAACTCGATACCGCAGCAACTCGTAGCAAAAGTCAGAGGCCAAAGCGAATTGCTACGGCCCCAGTTGATCAAATCATCCAAAGGCTTAACGATAACATTGGCGCCGTTAGCATTGAGTTCGGCTACCAACTTCTCATATGTCTCGTTGTCCTTAAAGTCTTCGTAAGGGATGTTCTTGATTTTCGGTCGTTTTAGTTTCATTGCCATTTAAGAGCCCCCTTCCTCCAAGCATAAGCTAAGCCTAAAATTAACACAAAGAGGAAGAACGCAACGCTCAATAAACCCGCAGCCCCCAGCGAACGCATCACTACGGCCCAAGGAAACAAGAACATGGTCTCCACATCAAACATCAAGAAAAGGATGGCAAACAGGTAGTAGCCTACGTGAAACTGCATCCACGCCTTTCCGCGTGTGGGAACGCCACATTCATAAGCTTGTTCTTTCTGCGCATTAAAGCTTCTGGGCGAGATCAAGTTGGCCAGGACCACGACCACGGCTACAAATGCGAACCCTGTCAACGCTGTGGTGACAAACAAGGTAAAGTTCATAGCTTCGTATCTAAATTGTTAATGTATAAATGCTATCGATGTCGCGCAGGCTTTGGTCGGAGATGAGAGGATGTTAATTATTGAGTGACTTAAACAAGCATCTCTTTCAATCTTTCCCGGTCTTTGCGACAAAAAACTTTTCGAGCAGGCCGCAAGTCGAACAATAAGCCGAGAACGCCTGACTATTCAGGCTGCAAAATTAAAAAAAAACTCTCTACATACCTTGAACTATGAGCAGAAAGTTAGTTGCACGCGGCTTTTTTGCGGGGTGTCTTGCCGACTACTTCTTGCGCACAATGTCTTCTCGTTGGCTCAGTATCAATCGAAATGCGTATTTTTCTCATCACATAACGTCGCAAAAAAGACAATATAGGCTTATAAATTGATTTTATGAAGAAAAATGAGGCAATAAGTGGCGCTTGGGCAAAGTGTAAGTAGCAATCGTGGATTGGTAGAAGCCGGTCCTCCATTCCTAAAGGTGAAATTTATGCTCATTTGTTCGTTGATTTATAGGCAAATCTCTAACTTTGCAATTATGAAACCGCAGATTGCGATAATTACCGGCAATACTTTAGAGGCAATAGGATTGGAAAGTATTGTGCGAAAGATGATGCCTAAAGCCGACGTCCTGCTTTTGCCCTCCTTTTCGGCTTTGGATCAATCTGCCGGCTTCTTTCATTTCTTTATTTCGTCGGAAACTTTATTGAGCCACGCACAATTTTTCTTGCAACGTAAGCAGCAGACAATCGTATTGATGCACGGCGAAGAGACGCTGCCTTTGCAGGGCTTCCGTACGTTTAATGTGCGGCAGCCGGAGGATGTACTTTTGCGCAGCATACTCCAAATGGCGCAGGCGGGGCATCAACGTCGGCCGCGACCCGTGCTGGAAGCACAAGGCGAAATGCAGCGAACCTCGCCGCTGACGCCGCGCGAAACGGAGGTGTTGCGCCTTGTTGTATCCGGCTTACTCAATAAGGAGATTGCTAATCGTTTAGGCGTCAGTCTGACAACCGTCATTTCACACCGTAAGAACTTGACGGCTAAGCTCGGTTTCCGATCCGTTTCTGCGCTCACCATTTATGCCGTCACGCACGGCATAGCTGCTGTGGAAGAAATCTGACGCTTGTTTTCGTCGACCGCTTTCTTGCTTCATCATTGCTTTTGACGCTTCTCTTGAGATCTGCTCGCGGAGGGCGGACATCTCATTTTTCTGCACCTGACGTTGAGGTTGCCCGTATTTTTCCTTTTTCTGTTGATGCAGAGATGCATTTTTGAATGTAAAATGGGTCATAATAGACGGATGATGATGCGCCTCGCCATTGTTTGGTGGCACCAAACCATCGTTTGGCTCCGGCAAACCATTATTTGCTGCCGGCAAACTATAGTTTGCTACCACCAAACAATAAAATACTGAGAGGTGATGCGCGGACGAAGCGGACTTTAGCGTCGAATATAGCCTGCTGCAAACGGACTATGGCGCTTGTCGTGTCGCTCTGTTCCGATTTGATGACGGTAGCTTGAGTGGGGGAGTTTCCGGTGTTTGCTGGCCGGGAGAGTCTTGGGGGATAAGGCCTGCGCTGTGTGAGTCTTCCGCATATATTCGCTACTTATTCTTTGATAATTATACGAACTGCGTGGCCGAACTTAAGAGGGATGCTGATAAAAGTGAGAATACGCGGAAAGGAATAAGGGAATGGTCGGGAAATAATTCGCCGATTAGGAGCTTTTTTGTTCGGTCGTTATTGGTAATTGTGCACGGCTTTTTAGAGAATGGGCTGATATGGAAAAGCGGCCATATCTCGTCAGATATAGCCGCTCCGTTAGCGTTCGAAAGTGCGTCTAAGGCTGCGTTTCGCCTTCTATAAAGTGCTCCAGTTTCAGCGTTTCGCCATCAAAAACGGCATAGCTAAACCTGCTGATCCAATCGCCGATGATCAAAGTGCGGGTTGTGGGGGAGAGTGATAAATCCAGTTCGATATGGCGATGACCGAAGATGAAATAATTGATGTCGGCGTGTGTCGAGAGATAGCCCTTTGAAAAGCGAATCAAGTCTTCGCGCTCCTCGCCCATATACGGCGGATCGCCGCCTGCACGCTCGTGTTTCAGACGGCTGTGCTTGGCCCAGTTGAGCCCAAACTGCACGCCCCATCTCGGGTGCAGGGCCGAGAAAAGCCGCTTGCACGTGGCGTTGTGAAAGATGCGGCGCAATATTTTATATTTCTTGTCCTCCGCTCCGAGGCCATCGCCGTGCGCCAGATAGAAGAGCTTGCCGTAGATTTCAGTGGTAAAGCTTATTTCTCGATGGACAATCATGCCGCATTCTTGCTCAAAGTAGTCGTTTATCCATAAATCGTGGTTGCCCGTAAAGAAGTGCACTTCCACACCCTTGTCCGTCAGTTCGCTAATCTTGCCCAGCAGGCGCGTGTATCCCTTGGGGACGACTGTACGATATTCATACCAGAAATCAAATATGTCTCCCAAAAGATAAACCGCTTCCGCCTTCTCCTTTATATTGTCCAAGAAGTTGACCAAGCGGCGCTCATGCGTCCGTCTGTGGGCTATCGCCAGGCTGCCTAAGTGGGCGTCCGACAAAAAATAAACTGGTTTCATTCGATTTCGTGTGTTTATATCATTCTGTGCAATTCTTTGCGGCTGCACTCCAATTGTTTACTTCAAACTATCGGTTTTGAGGCCTTGTTGGCGCTTGATAGGCAGACTAAAGCAGGCCCAAATCGAGCTTAGCCTCGTCGCTCATCATCTCTTTGTCCCACGCCGGCTCAAAAACAACGTTCAGTTTCAAGCTCTTTACGCCCTCTACGGCCTCAACTCTTTGTCGCACGTCTTCCATAATAAAATCTGCTGCCGGACAGTTGGGCGCCGTCAGCGTCATATCCATCTCTAAATGAGCTTCATCATCGAGGTCAATGCGGTAAATAAGTCCCAAATCGTAGACATTTACGGGGATTTCCGGGTCATAAACTGTTTTAAGTACGTCAATAATGCGTTGTTCTATCTGCAGTTTTTCTTCTTGTGTCATATTGATCAATCAATTAAGCGAGTTTTCCTTCTTCTTGATAACTATAATAGCACTTGTCAGCCACAATAATGTGATCTACAAGCCTGATATCCAATAGTCGGGCGGCCTGCGCCACCTTCTGCGTCAAGCGATCATCGGCCTGGCTCGGTCGGGGATTGCCCGAGGGGTGATTATGACAGATGGCAAGCGCCGTAGCCTTGGCCTCCAAAGCCTTTCCAAAGAGCAGACGCACGTCAACTGTAGTTTCGGTCAGTCCGCCGCGACCGATGAGTGCTTCAGAAACCAACTGGAGACGGCGATTGAGAAACATAGCGTGAAATTCTTCGTGAGGCGTATCCTCCAATCTTTGCCGAAAGAAGCTGTAAATCTTTTGCGGGCCGTCCATAAGTGGGCGCTGCTCCGCCGGTTCTTCGGCTCTGCGCCGGCCCAATTCGCACGCCGCTAAAATCGTGATGGCTTTCGCCGGACCTATACCGGCATATCGGCAGAGGCTTTGAATATCTACGCGACCTAAACGCCGCAGACTATTGTCGTGATCATTGAGGATCTCCTTCATCAACACGACTGCATCTTTGCCGGGACAACCTGAGCCGATCAAAATGGCCAATAGTTCGGCCGAACTCAATTGCCTGGGGCCTAATTCTTCAAACTTCTCGCGCGGACGATCTTCTTTAGACCACTGATTGATCTTAAGCGGCATAGGCAAGGCGGTTATTTATAGAAATTTTTCTTGAAAGCCTCAAATTCACTCTTGCCCAAAACGCGTTGGCGCCACCATGCGCGCAAGAAACCCGTACCATATCCGATGAGCTGTACGAATGCGGCGGGCACAGCCAAGAGTCCGACGAGCAAACTGCGGTTGCGGATGCCGGCATCTATGAAGACCAGCAGTGCATATAAAGTCAAAAGAGCCCAAGCCCACGGACAGAAAAAACCGATTAGCAGCAAGAGGCAGCAGCCGATGGTAAACACTGCGGGGAGAAGGTGTACTATCTTTAATGTGCCGGGATGTCGCTGCGTAAGGTTAATGCGCGCGATGCCGAAATTGTGTACTTGCTTGAAAAACTTCTTTAGGTCTGTGCGGCGTTTGTGCCATACCCAAGCCTCAGGGAAAAGCCGGCAAGCGTAGCCGCCTTCAAAGATGCGGGTGGAGAAATCGATGTCTTCGCCAAAGCGCATTTTGCTGAAACCTTGCAAGTCGTTATAGACGCTACGACGAACACCCATATTAAACGATCTGGGATAAAACTTGTCAAGCTTCTGCTTCCGGCCGCCGCGTATGCCGCCGGTGGTGAAGAATGAAGTCATCGCGTAGTTAATCGCTTTCTGAATAGGGGTGAATGAGCTATGCGCGCGATCCGGACCGCCGAAAGCATCGCAAGGTGCGGCCTCAAGTTCCGCTTCTACGGCATTCAAATAATCGGGCGGGATGACGACGTCTGAATCTAAGACGATAATATATGTTCCTTGGGCGCGTTCAACGCCATAGTTGCGCGTCTGCCCCGGGCCTGAGTTGTCCTTATAATAATAATGTATGTCCAGTTGCGTCCGGAAAGTTTCGACCTCCGCTTCGCACTTTACTTGAGAGCCATCTTCAACTATGATTACTTCGAAATCTTTATATTTCTGCTCACAAAGACTTGCTAGCAACTCGCGTACCTCATCAGGGCGATTAAATACAGGGACAACAAAGGAATACTTCATAGCTGCGAAATTACGCAAAAAAGATACAAACCCAAATATTTCTGCGTAAAATCGGGTAATGTCCTTTCATAAGATAATTTCTGCCGGTATGGTTTATTGATAATTTAGTCCTGATTATTCCATCAAAGAGATTTGCGACGCCTTTTTATTGATGTGGCTTTCAACGGTGAAGAGGTCTGTTTGTACTTGCAAAACAGTAAACTTGAATTACGGACTCTTCAATTCTTTTTCTTTTCATTAATTTGTTGTTCTAAAGTGAAACATAAATTATTCGGAGATAATCCGTGAAACGTCTATACTATGGCGGTTTACGTGCTGATTAAGCGAAGATTTTCCAAAGTAAAATGTCAGTGAGAGAGCTATTCCCGTATCTTCTCCCCAAGATTTATCTGAAATACAGAAATGAGGAGTACGAGTTTCCAATACCCCCCAAGTATGAAGCCCATGATCAATTGAGTGTATCCAAGATTTATAACACCATAAAGTGATTATAAAACTCTTTCCGACAGCCTTACGCATATTCAGATTACATTGCAACATACCGGGTTGTGTGGCATAAGCCCAGCGATAAGGTGCCGAATAGCTGATATTAAAATCTGCCGTCCAATCGTAACGTTCTGAAATTGTAAACGCATTACTTAAGTTACCCGAAATGATCCAAGCGTTGTCATATAAGGAGGTATATTGCTTAACAATGGGTAACGTGGCTTTAAGTCGTGCATTGTTGAAATTTGCATTGCCATTCAGATACCACCAAGACGCTAGATTCATACCATAGCCCAACGAAAGTCCGCTATAAAAGCTTTTGCCATAGTTATAAGTTCTTCGTGCTATTATATTGTGGGGTTCAATAGTGGGAATTACTAAAGTGGCGTCACGACTTTGAGAATAAAATAATTTTGCATACAGATTCTTATACCTGATTGTTAAGGCATGATGTTGCGATTTAATAGGAGAAAGTGTAGGATTTCCCTGAGAGTAAGTTGTAATGGAACTCCATTGCTTAAAAGGAGAATAAGCCGTAAACGAGTGATAATAATTGGACGTAGAAAAGTTGTATGCGACAAATAGTCCTTTACGACTTTGCCAGTTTAAGTCCAGGTAAGGCAATAGGTACCAACGGTCGTTATAGCCGGTGTAAGGTGCGGAATTAAAGGCACCTGAGGTTTTATTATATTGTCCGTAAAATCCGCCTGTACAGGTGATGGAGCAGGGAAAACTATAACTTAGTAGGGCGTAGAGCAAAATATCCTTTTCATTATATTTGAGTTGTTGATTAGCAAAATAATAGTTAGTGGGTACATACGTGATATGGTATTCTTCCTTATAATCTGCCTGTCGATAGTTTGCCTGAGCGCCGAGGGTCAAATTTGAATGCTCTTTAATCGGAATGCCGGTTCGGAACTTTGTTTCATAGTTTTGCGTTTTCATTGGTAGGCGCGCCATATAATTTAAATAGGTCGGAGTAGTCGGTATGTCGCTTCGACTGTAATTATTCATTAAATTTTGGTGGTAATTACTCCACAATCCGGTAAATTCAGCTGAAAGAGATATGCCATTAGTCAACTTACCCCGGTAGAACAAAGCCGCGGCTAGATAACGATCAGAATAGTCACGATCGATATTGCCTTTGAATACTGAGTCGATGCTATTTGTGCGGTAGTAAGTCTGCATCGAGGTTTTGGGTTTTCCCTCATAATCATACATATCTACTGATGCACCCAACAGATGGTCAGGCGATAGTTGGTATTCACTGGTCAGATTAAAGTCGTATTGCTTGCGTCGTGTATCACATTGTTTGAACTTTTCAATTTGTAAAGGGGAGGTAAAGTAATGGGTAGTACCTTCTGCCCGCTCGTAATCCTTTAGGTTTCGTACACTAAAATATAGTTGTGAGTGAAATTTTGGCGTCTGAAAGAGTAAAGTCGTATTGCTCGTTTCTTTCCAGTTGTGCGTCTTGATAACCTCTCCACGCAATGTGCCCTGAAAACCGACATTATTATCTCTTACTATGATGTCGATAACGGCACAATCATCATCAACCCCATATTCTAAAGGAGGCTGATGAAGAATCTTTAATGAGGAAACCTGCTCGGCCGATAGTGAGCGCAGATAATTAAATAAAGCTATGGGCGTCATGTGAGAGCGGCGCCCATTGATATAAAACACAACTTGTTTCTTGTCAGCTACGCGGAAGCTTTCTAATCCGGATACAGCAACCAGTGGAGCATAGGAAAGCAGGTCAGCCACAGAGCGATCTTTTAATATTGTCTTGTTGTTGATTGTGCAGACAATGCCACCAAGAGTAGGGATTGCTCTCATCGTACGTGCTATGACAGTTGCCTCGCTTAGTGTTTCTGCATTATCTTTCAGCGTGACCTCGTGGTAGCTTTGCAACGTGGGGTCATAATTTAGAACAAGGGGGTTGAACCCGATGCAAGAATAGGAAATTGAAAAAGGATACTCAGGCTTCGATAGCGCATAGTATCCGGTTGAATCTGAGACCGTGACTTGTGTAAGCGTTGAGTCTGCAATAGAACGAAGCATGACATAGACTGCTTCTATTGGCTGTCCGTTTTCTGTTATAACCCGTCCGGTCACTTGTGCTAATAATCTGTTGCTCAAAAGTAGTAATAGCACCGTCAAAATACTGCGAACCAGGTATTTACTTCGTCTGTTCATACGTGTTGATTTATATTGTTTTCTTTTTTTGAGTAGCCAAGGGTCTTCTTTTAAATAAAGATAGGAATAATAGCTTACAATGTCCACAATTTGACTTGAATTTAGTTTTATTTAAGTCTTTAAGGACTCAAAAAATAAAGGCGAGCCCGGTATCTCTTTATTTGCATCAATTTTCTTGATTTGCATCAATTTTCTTGATTTATTATGATGGTAAATCTTGGTTTTATACCTTTCAAGTAAGCGGTAAACTTGTACTCGTTCTCTATTATTGTAATCAATAATGGAAAATCTCCGTCACTGGAGAACGGTCGGAATGGAAAATGCTCATTGTTTGCTCGTCTAAAATCTTTTGCTTATCTTTGCAGTGAGCATTGGGAAGGATGTTTCGTGAAGTGCACGCGCGGATGCCGTTCCCTTGTGATTTATAAACCTTCTAAAACCATGTATTATGGACTATTCTTTAAACAAGCGTAAAATGACTATTGGCTCTATGAAGGGCAAAGAAGTCTATGTGGCCAGCCCCGTTTGCCAAAAGCAGCGGATTTCATTCGATAAACTTTGTGCGCGAATGGCTGAAGACACGACGGTCGGTGATGCTGATGTGGCCGCAGTGTTCTACAAGTTTCGTACAGTTTTGAACCAACTCTGTTCGCAGGGTTTCATTGTGGATGCCGGCCCGCTCGGAACGTTTCGTCCGACTTTTACGTCGAAAGTCGTAGCAAAGGAGAAAGACTTCAAGCCGATGGATTGTATTTCTAAGGCCTACATTCGCTTCACGCCGACGGCCGATTTTCGCCGCTTGAAGTATGTACAATTTTATCGGGTAACCAAACTCCAGAAGAAAGCCAAGCCCTCGGGCGGTGGTCTTCCCGGTAGCGGAACGTAAATACGTAAAAACGTGAATTTGAGTAGGAGGAAAACGATTGTTTTCCTCCTACTTTTTTATATTCCTATACTATCTTCTCTCAAAAAGGTACGTACTTTCCGTGTAAAGGGTGCGCTCTTTTTTGGCAAAGGTCCGTACCTTTTTGGAAAAAGGAGCGGATCTTTTCTTATGAGAAGGAGAATTATGCTTTGCACTGGTGAACAGCCATACAATGTAAAGAAAAAATCAAAGAGTATAAACAAAAAGAACGTTAATTAACTTTCAATTAATGCCCTTTCTCTTACTAAACATCTGTCAAACCCAACTAAACATCTTTTGAAAAGTACAGTTGCAACTTCTTAATAACAAGGGACCTAAAAACGGGTATTGCTGTCCGTATTGCTTGTAGGAAAAATGGCTCATTGAGTAAATAAACCAGCTCTATAGACCATTCCTTTCTAAAAGAGCCAATTGAATGAGTTTGATAATAAACAAGAGACTAAGAGCAAAGTTGGGATTTAGGACATCACTTGAGGCTTTTTCGTAAAGTTGTAAACCCAGTTGCATTTTGAAGTTGAATCCACTTTCTTTTGTGTTTCTTTTGAAATATTCCTTGCCAATTCTAAAAAAAACTTACCTTTGCACCCGTGAATGAATTAGCAATGACATATCAGCCCATCGTAGCACAGCAAAGGAATCTTGTTTCTTTTTCCTTTTTTAGTGCGTTATATTTGGTGGTTTCAGATGTTTTGCCAACACACACGCTACTAGCATTTAATAAAATATTTTCTTACTTGTTTATGGTTTACGCGAGCGCGAAGCGTGGTGTAAGGCTTGCAGACAAAGGGCTTCTCGGAGTTTCCTTTGTTCGTGTTTTCGTGCTCTTTTGCCAACTCGGCAAGGGGGAACATTTCATGAATTTTTCACTCAAAACATAGCGATTATGAACAGAAATCACTTAGCGAGAATGGGCTACAGTATGCCCACAATTGAGGTTATCCAAATGGAGACTCACAGCGAATTAATGGAGACTTCGTTCCCCGGCCAGCACAAACCCGGCCATCACGGCATTGGTCCTGAGGAGGAGGACGACGAGGGTTAGGACTAAAACATGGACGCTGTTGGTGGCAGGATTGCTGCTGACAGCCATCTGCTCCAACGACGACGTAACGTAGCAGAAAGATACGAACACGGATAATGGCAATGACAAAAACTAGACTACGTTCGTAACCGGTGCAGAGCCAACCACCCGTACTTCAATGGATTACGACAGTGGTAATTTCTATTGGGGAGAGGGCGATCATATCTACGTGCTGGACGACGACAGTACATGGCAGAAGAGCAGCAACGCCCCGACCGAAAAGACAGTTTCTTTCAAGTTTAAGGTTCCTGTTAAATTTGCTGCAAGTGCCAGCTATAGTAACTATTCAGCGATAATCAATATATACAGTACATATCAATTTATCAAACCTTAAATAACGTGAGTTCGATGAAT
>ERZ772955.862-NODE-862-length-21619-cov-5.969347_pt1 | contig 21619 bp, 24 predicted proteins | sample MGYA00511133_ERZ772955 | MGnify/ENA primary metagenome ERZ772955 (study PRJEB29015, sample SAMEA2737914) | human oral metagenome | biome: human oral; feature: human-associated habitat; material: dental | place: China | collected 2149 ... | reverse complement strand
GATAGGCGTTTTTGATGTAGATACGTTTTATCCAAGTAGTGACCGCCTAAAGCTTGCCATGAAGATAAACGCGCTCATCGCAAGTCCAAGCTTTAAGGGCTGGACGCAAGGCGTTAGACTTGAAATTTCAAAGATACGATAAGAGACAGGGTTATAATCATTGGCACGGACTTCTTCCATACCTGAGACAAAGACCTCATTTCCTAAGACTTGGTTTTGGTCAACGAATACTTTTGTAATTTCCATTAGGTTTACCTCAATTTCTATTTGTTTAGACCGTTTTATGACTTGTCTAGGTCAAAAAAATAAACTTATCTCTTCTAATCTGCAGGTGCTCTTACTCTGGTCATACCGTCCTCCTTACATTCCAAAATAGGCTTTTTTAACTTTAAATTGAAAAGTCTTTTTACAATTCAAAAGCTGTTTAGCAAATTGGTCATGGGTATCATGGCGTAAAAAAAGACTGTCCATTTCGTTTAGACAGTCTCGGTAGCACGTTTCACAGTGTGTAGGATTCGTGTGATAAATTTTAAGGGAGAAAAGAAACTTCTCATAGATTTGTTGGAATCGTTTTTCAAAATAATTCATGTTGTACCTCCATTCATAATGTAATACTGTTGAATTTTAAATTTGTAGTGATTTTTCCATTGTACTAACTGAACCGTTGGCAAGCCTAGTTTTTGGTAGTCGTGAAACAACTTATCCATTTTTTCTAGTACTTGATAACATAAGACCTTTTGATAATGGTTATCCGGATAGATTTTCAAAGAAAAAACAAAGTTCTCATAAATGCGGCGAAAACTTTGTTCATAATCATTCATCTTTTTTCCTCACTTTCCTTTAGAATGGAAATTTTTTGAAATGTCCGTTTGAAAGGACATGGATAGGCTAATGATTCATCAGCTTAAAGGAGTAGAAAACAAAAAAGACAGCTCACAAAGAACTGTCTTCACATCTTAAACAAATCCGCATGACTGCCGGTATCGGCTAACGTTAGGGTCAGAATATCCTCTTCAATCAAATAAATCAAGAGCCAATCTGGTTTAATATGACATTCCCTAAAGCCAACAAAATTTCCTTTGAGTTCGTGGTCGCGGTATTTTTCTTCTAGTGTCTGTCCTAGACGGAGTTTTTCAATTACTTCATCTAAGAGTGCCATCTCTAAGCCTCGCTTTTTAATCCGTTTGTAGCTCTTTTTAAAAGCAGAGGTGAACTTGACTTGGTACATCTAAGCTTCCAGAGCCTTCTTTAAATCTGCTAGATTGTCATAAGAAGCGACCGCTTCATCACGAGAAATACGCTTAGCTTCTGCCAGAGCTTCTAAGGTCTTTTGACTATAATTGGGAACTTCAACCGTGAAAGGAAGCCCACCACGCAATAGACATTGACGAAGAAAAATATTAACCGCACTAGACATATCCATCCCCAAGTCATTAAATAATGAAGTTGCTTGGGCTTTGACAGTTTCATCAATCCGAATTTGCGTTGGTACAGTTGCCATAAACGCCACCACCTTTCATTATTTATTGTAAACCATATAGTTTACATTGTCAATCGTTTGTATTTGTTTAAGTGTTTTCTACTCGTCTAAACAGATGAATCATCTGTTTAGGGCGTGCTCATATCGTCGCACACTCATTGTTATTATCACCGTCCTATAGCTGTACTTGACTAATCTCTGTTATTATAGTCATCTCACTTCACTATAGCCACGATTAACCGCCTATGCTTACCCCAGCAGAACGAATCTTACCTGTCAGCATTTCCGACACTACCAGCGCCAGCAGTTCCCCTTTGTTATTCGGTCAAGAGGGGCAAAAAGCCGAGTGCGTGAGATAACTCCAAAGGATTTTTGTGTTCATCTACTCCAACCTCCTTGACTTTTTGCGATAAAACCTGTACAATAATAATTGCTAAATGATTATTGTGTGTTGGTCAGCTAAGCTTGAGTGAGGTTGTCTGACGCACTTTTTTATTCAATTTTCAAAGGACTATTTCAAATCTTTTTGTTAATATCGACCTTTTTCATACTTTATTAAATTTATCTATTTCATAATTTTAGGTTTAGTATTAACAAGATTTACACAACCTTTAGGTTGTAAATATACAATACAACTTATGAGTTGTATTGTCAAGGGTTTTTTGTAAAAAAAATAAAAATTTTTAAAATAATACTTGACAAGATAACTCAGATATAGTATTATGTATTTGTAATGATTACAATTTAATTATTGGTTTAAAAACTATATAAATTTTAAAATATTAAAAGGAGATAACTATGACAAAAGTAAGAGTAAGATATGCACCATCTCCAACAGGAAATTTACATATCGGAAATGCAAGAACTGCATTATTTAATTACCTTTTTGCTAAACACAACGGTGGAGATTTCGTATTAAGAATTGAAGATACTGACTTCAAACGTAATAAAGAAGAAGGTGAAAGAAGCCAACTTAAATATATGGATTGGCTAGGTCTTGACTATGATGAAGGTATTGGAAAAGAAAAAGAATTCGGTCCATACCGTCAATCTGAGAGAATCGATATTTATCAAAAATATGCTGATCAACTTATTGCTGAGGATAAAGCATATAAATGTTACATGACTGCTGAAGAATTAGAAGCGGAAAGAGAAGAGCAAGTTGCAAATGGACTTCCTCCGCGTTATAGTGGGAAACATGCTCATTTAACAAAAGAAGAACAAGATCAATTTGAAAAAGAAGGACGTAAGCCATCTATCCGTATTCGTGTACCGCAAGATAGAACATATAGCTTTAATGACATGGTAAAAGGTGAACTATCATTCGAAGGAAAAGATTTCGGAGATTTCGTTATCGTTAAGAATGATGGGGTAGCTACATACAACTTTGCAGTAGCAATTGATGATCACCTAATGGAAATTTCTCACGTTCTTCGTGGAGATGACCATGTATCAAATACACCAAAACAATTGGTAGTTTATGAAGCATTAGGATTTAAACCTCCAATTTTTGGACATATGACACTTATTGTTAATGAAAACAAGAAAAAATTATCTAAACGAGATGAAACAATTATCCAATTCATCGAACAATATGACGACTTAGGATACTTACCAGAAGCGCTATTCAATTTTATTACGCTATTAGGTTGGTCTCCAGAAGGTGAACAAGAAATTTTCACTAAAGAAGAAAAAACTCACGAATTTTTAAAAAAAAAAATATTTATAAAAAGTTTTATAATTATAAAGGAATTAAAGCGCTTCGGATTTTTTTTAAACTCTCCAAAGAAAAAGGGGAAAATAGTTATAATTTATATGAAGATTTGAAAAAAGATTTCCCAACTTGGAATTTTATGAAAGTTTTGAGTTACGAAAAGATAAAAAATAGTCCATTTTCGGTAAAAACTTTAGTTTGCTCGGAAAATGTAGATAAAACTTTTTCAGGAAACTTTGTCGAATATTCAAAATATTTGATAAATGAAAACGACAAGCAAAAATTTTTTGAAGCAATTGACTTATGGTATAAATTTGAATACACATTTTTACAAAAAAATTATTTTCATACAGATTTTAATCTAAACAATTTTATGATTGACCCAAAGACTAAAAACATTGTTTTTATTGACTTTGACGACATAAAAAAAGAGCCGCACTTTAAGAAAAAACTACTTTTGACTCAGTCAATCCGAAGTTTTGATGCAACTTTAAAAGACATTCTTCTGAGTATGGATAATATGAAAATTTCTGATAAAAAAGAAATTTTAGACAAGTTTAAGAGCGTTGTCAGTCATTACGACATAAAAATGAGACCAAAAGATATTGAGCACGAAAAAAGAGTTTTAAACGAAAAATAAATTTTTTTGATAAAAAAAACTGCACAAAAATCTTAAAAATAAGATAAAAGTGCAGTTTTTTTATTTTTTATTTTAATCAAAAAATTTATTAGAAAATTTTAGAACAATTTTGTTCCACATTCAGGACAAAATTTTGCACCATTCGTTTTTGTGCCACAATTTGGACAAAATTTTGGAACAGTTCCGTTTGAAGTATTTTCTTGTTGTGCATTATTATTTGAATTTTGATTATTTACACCGTTATTATTCATTTGATTGACCATTTGCTGTCCCATCATCATTCCCATTTGCATCTGAGCCATATCTCCTGCGACACCGCTTCCACTTCCATTTGCCATCGAATCAGCCATAGCCATTTGGGTATATCTATTCACATCGCCAACCATACTTTGAGCCGCAGCTTTTTCCTGCATCTTTTTAATTTCTTCTGGATAATTAAAACTTGAAACCGCAAAACCTGTCATCGCAAGTCCGATTTTTCTCATTTCCAAATCTAAGTCCGTCTGAATTCCAGAACCTATTTCAGAAGCGTTTGCCTGAAGATTAAACATATCCTTTCCTTCTCTTACAATCCACTTCATCAAAAGCTGGTCTAACATCGACAAAACTCTCTCTTTCACATCTTCAATCCCAAATTGCTGTTTTATTCCTGCAATTTTCTCAATCAAAACTTGATTGTCGTCAACTTTGCAAGACATTGTCCCAAAAGCTCTTATTGGCATTCCACCCGGAAGACCTGCTGCTGGAATGCTTATCGCATTTTTAGTTCCCCATTTTATCGTAACTTCTTTTGTATTGACAAATATCACTTCTGCCCTAAGTCCTGAATTAAACCCAAATTTAAACCCTTTTAAAGTGGACAAAAACGGTATTATTTCCGATTGAATATCGTATTCACCGTCATTTTCAAAAATTCCTTCAATTTTTCCGTTATGCAGAAAAATCGCATCTTGCCCTGGTTTTAATATAAGTTTTGAGCCTTTTTTAATTTCGTTGTTTGACCATTTCCAAAAAAGTGTATCTTCGTTATATTCGTACCACTCTATCACATTTGCCAGTTGTTTTCCAAATAGTCCCATTTTTGTTTCCTTTCTAAAAAATTCAATTAATTTTTATAAAATTTTTTATTAAAAATAAAATTTCTTCTTACAAATCAAATAAATAATATTAAAGAATTAATAATACTATTATTCAAAATTATAATCCCAATTCTTTTTTCATTTTTTCCAATTCTTCGTCAATTGCTGAAGATCCTTTATTTTCATCCGAATTTTCATCGTCATATTTTTTCATCAAATCTTCAACTTCATCTTTTTTAGGTGTATTCAATTCCGCTTTAGCATTTGCCTCATCAAGCATTTTATTCGCTTTTTCTTCCATTCTTTCAAATGCCGATTTATTTCCGTTAAGCCCTGACGCTGAAGTCATCGAATTTACTTTTTCTGTTGTCTTTGCAATTTTTAATTTTGTTTTTATTTCTGTTCTTTTTTCTGATAACTTTTGAATATCATCCGCCAATTTATCGTGCATTTCCCTCATTTTTGCAGAATTTGCCACCGCTATTTCGCAATCTTTTTCAAGCGTCTGGAGTTTCGTAGTCAAAGTTTCCTTTTTTTGCAAAAATAATCTTGCATCACTTTCATTCCCAGATTTTAGCGCCTTTTTAGCATAAGTTTCCATTTTTGAAATTTCTTCTTTACACTCTTCAACTTTTCTTTTAGCTGAACTTTCAACTGCCATAACTGCCGCTGTTTCAGCCTTTACACTCGATAAATCTCGCTCCATATTTCTCAAATATTGGTCAATCATTTTTTCTGGATCTTCCATTTTATCCAGCATCGAATTTACATTTGCTGCCATTATATCTTTAAATCTTGTTAAAATATTTGCCATTTTGATTCCCTCCATTTTTTATTTTTTATTTTCTAATTTTTCAAAAGATTGTAGATTATTATTGCGATAATAATTCCCGCCAAAATAGCCAATGCTATTTTTATGACTGATTTTGGATATTCACCAGTTATTGCTCCATTTTCGCCATTAATTACAACTTGATATGCTTTTTTATCGTATAAATACGATGTTGAATACACAGGCAACATCAAAAGTCTGTAATATTCGTTGTACCAGCTCACATTCATTCTTATGCCCCTGACATGGTCATAATTTCTCAAAACATCACTGCTTACCAAACTCTCCAAAGTATTTCTCATCACATTTTTTGCCTGTTCATATCCATCTCGCATCGGCACTTTAAAAACTTCAGAACTAAATCCTGCCAAATATCCTGAATTAAATTTTATTGTGCTTTCCACGCTAAATTCAGGTAATTTATTTAATAACTTTCTCTGTAGACTTCTAGTTCCTGGCACAACAACATCAATAAACTCATTTTGTATATTTCCACTGACTGGATACCAATCTGTTATTGTCCTTGTGTAAGTTTTTCCATCTTCTTCATACTCTTCCGTCCTGTCAATTCCACCTTCTGCAAAATAATCACAGTCTGCATCGTTGTCAAAAGACCAGTAAGGTAGATAAATTCCCATAATTTTCCCAGTTTGATAAAGATTTTTTAATGCATTTGGTGCAAACCATCTCTTTTTTATCCAATTTGAAAAAATCATTTTAACTTCTTTTTGCTCTATCAAAAAAGGCCGTAATCCGTCTGGCTCCAAAATTGACATTATCTTTTCACTGACAACAATATTAGAACCGCAGTAAGGACAATTTGCCGAAGATTTTTCCGAACTTAATTCTATCGTCGCACCACAAGATTCACATTGTATAACCGTTGTCTTTTCTTCAGGAATTTTTTTCAAATTATATTCATATTGGCTTAAAACATGTCTTACTAATGATATTTTCTTTGGCAATTCTATTTCATTTCCACAATTTTCACATTTTAAATTTTGTGATTTTGGGTCATATTTCATCATCCCACCACAATTTTTACAAGTGAAATTTTCATTTTTCATAATTTCTCCATTCCTTTTTCTAAAAATTCCTAAAATATCAAAAAATATAAAATTTTATAAACTTCTCATTTTAATTATACCACGAATCTTTTAAGAATACATATTTTTATCTTTTGTTTTTTAATATTTCCTGACAAATTGCTCTATTTCCATTTTTCGTTAAAATAATTTTTTCTTTTGAAATTTCAATAGAAATTACTCCATTAGAAAAATATTCTCCAAATGCATTATCTTTTTTATCTAGCTGAAAACTTTGATTTTTTGTAACATCTGTAATTCTTGTCACTTTAGGTGTCAAATAATCTAACTCATACATTTTTTTGTCACATTTAAAAGTTCTTGTATAAATAAGTTTTCTTTTTTCTTTGATTACTTGATTTTTTCTAGCTATATTTTTCTCTTTGTCAACAGTTTTTTTGGTTTCTTGTTTTATTTCTTCAATTTTTTTATTTGCATTAACATTTTTTACTCCTAAAATTCCTTCAAATAAAATTGCCAGTCCTAAAAATAGAATTATTTTTCTCTTTTGAATTTTCATATATAATCTCCTACTTTCTTTTTATCTAAGTATATTTTAATATATTTTCTAAAAAAAGTACAGAAACTAATTTTTTTTATAAACTGACAAAATCAAACTGACAAGTAGAAATAAACTAAAAAACTGTTTCAAAAAAGTTTTAAACAATTCCAAAACAGTTTTATAAAAATAAAATTACAAAAAAATTTTTAATTTAATTAATTTTGCCCAAAAGAATAATCTACTCCTGATATTGTAAATATTCCTTCTTTTCCTTTTACGTGAAGACTTACTCCATCTGCATCTTCAAAATACATTCCGCTTGCGCTTTTTGCCCTTTTTAAATTGTGAACATCTCCATTAAAATCAGTTACTTTTGCTGTATCATTTCCATATTCAACTTTAATATTTCTATTTTTTAAAGTTTCATCATTCAATTTATAAGTTACAACTTGTTTTTCAGATGTTGATTTTTTACCAGCGACTTCGCAGCTTTTATCGACTCCTCCAACCGTAAATATTCCTTCATCTCCTTTTACGTGAAGGCTCACTCCTTTTCCGTCTTCAAAATATTCTCCACTTGCACTAACTGCTCTTTTCAAATTATAAACTTTTTTTCCAACCTTTACTTTTGCTGTATCATTGTCAAAAAAATCAACTTTTAAAGTATTGTCTCCACAAGTATAGTCATTTGATTCAACTAATTTAGCAGCTTTAGTTGTTTTTGCAATATTTTTTACAGTTTTAGTATTTTTTACAGCTGCGTAATTTACTGAAAAACTTCCTAAAATCATTGCTAATGCAGCTACTGTAATCATTTTTTTTGTTTTCATTTTAATCCCTTCTTTCTAAAACTTAATTCATTTTATTTAATTTTTAAGTCTAAATAAATATACATCATATTCCTTTGAATACTAAATATATTTTCTTATTTTTATATTAGTTTTATTTCAAATTTAAAAAAATTATTTTTTTAAAATTTTTTCAAAAAAACTGCTTCGAGAAAACTTTAAACTTTCCCAAAACAGTTTTATATGTTTTTTTTAATTAATAATCAAAAACAATTGATTTTATTTTTGTCATACTTTCAATGCTGTATTTAATCCCTTGCACTCCAACTCCAGAACCTTTAATTCCTAAAAATGGGAAATTGTCTGGTCCTCTTTGAGTTTTGTTATTTATATGAACTGTCCCAACTTCAAGTCTTGAAGCTATGTCAAATGCTTTCTGATAATCTTTTGTGAATACTGAAGATTGCAATCCATATTCAGATTCGTTACATATTTTAACAGCCTCATCTAAGTCTTTTACTCTTATTATCGGTAAGACTGGACCAAATGGTTCTTCCCAAGCGATTTGCATATCAAGTGTCACATTATCAAAAACAACTGGCCACAACAAGTTTTCTTCCATTTTTACTGGATTTAACGGAATTGCACCTTTAGCCAAAGCATCTTCCATAAGCCCTTCGATAAAATCTGCAGCTTTTAAATCAATTAAAGGAGTTATGTCCGCATTGTCAAATGGATTTCCAACTGTAAGTTTACTTACATTTTCTTTGATTAATCTAGCTAACTCGTCTGCTACTTCTTCAACAACAAGCACCCTTTTAATAGCGGTACATCTCTGTCCAGAATAGCTAAACGCTCCACTTACAATATCCTTTGCAGCTTTTTCTAAATTGGCATCTTCAGCAACAATAGCTCCATCTTTTCCACCCAATTCAAGTAAAATAGGTTTCATTCCAGCTAATTCCCCAATTCTTTTACCAGTTTTAGTACTTCCAGTAAAATTAATAAAATCTACCTCTTTGTGTTCAATTAAATAATCTCCAATTTCAGAACCTTTACCTGTCACTGTATTTAATACTCCTGCAGGAATTCCAGCTTCTTTAAACGCTTTCGCTAGCATAAGTCCACTTATTGCTCCTTGTGTTGGTGGTTTAAACAATACAACATTTCCACCGATTAATGCTGGCGCTATTTTTGAAGCTGATAAATTTACTGGATAATTAAACGGTGCAATTGCAAGTACAAGTCCTACAGGTTCTCTTCTTACCATCGCAACTTTTCTGTTGCTAGCCGCTTCAAAACTTCCACCTTCCACTATTTCTCCGACTGTTCTAAGTCCTTCTTCAGCTGAATATCTAATCAAATCAGCTGTTCTCACAACTTCTCCAACTGCTGACTTATACCCTTTTGCAACTTCTTTTGTTAAAATTTCGCCAATTATTTCTTTATCTCTTTCCAAAATGTCCGCCGCTTTGTACAAATATCTTGCTCTTTCCACAGCTGACAAATTTCTCCAACTTTCTAGCGCTTTTTTTCCAGTTTCCATTGCAATATCCACTTCCTCTTTGGACATTGATGGGATTGTCCCGATTACCTCATTATTTATTGGGGAATAAACAGTAATTTCTTTTGCTGAATGCACCCATTCCCCATTTACTAAATTTTGATATTTCATAAAAACCTCCTTATTTGTTTTTTATGTATTTTGTAAGCTCTCAAAATCTAATTGAAGTTATATAATTTTTTTATTTTCATACAAATTTTTATATTTTGTTTACCAAAAAATCATTTTTTTGCTTCAAAAGTTTTTTATTTTGAAAATTTTTAATTTTTTCACTTATTCGCTTGTGAAATCTAAACTTACTAAAAATTTTCAATAAAATTTAGATAACATCATTATAGCACATTTATTTTTAAATTAATATATTTTTTTAAAAAAATATTTTGATTACAAAAATATTTATCTTATTCTAACTAAGTCTAGGGAAAACGAAAAGACCATAAACAGGTCCCGCATGCGCTCCAATAACCGCACCAATTTCCCTATTTAAAATAAGTGTACTTATTTTAGGATTGCTTTTAATTTCTGAATAAACTTTCATTACACTGTCCAGTTCAGTTTGAGTTCCACCCCAACCACTCATAACTATTATGCTTTGTCTTTTACTTTCTCTTTCTATATATTTTTCAATATATTTTTGTGCATTTCTTTCACCCAGCACCTTTTTCTCAACGGCAATTTCTCCTTGACTAATTGTCAAAATTGGTTTCATATTAAGCGCTCCAGCTATTGTAGAACTTGCTTTTCCAATTCTTCCGCCTCTTTCTAAATATTTTAATTCAGGAATTACCATAAGCAGCTTTCCTTTATTTTTGAAATTATTTATCCAATTTACAATTGTTATAAAACTTTCGCCTCTTATAGCTTTTCCCGCAGCTCCTAGCACTAAGAACCCTTCTAGTAATGAAACTCCCATACTGTCTATTAATTCGATGTCATTTTCCCTATTTGTAAGACTTCTTCCAACTTTTGCCGCCTGTATTGTTCCGCTTAATTTTGAAGAAGCGTGAATTGAGATTATTTTTTTGTATCCTTTTTCAAAAAGTCTATTGTAAGCATTTAAAAACTCTTGTGGTGATGGCTGAGAAGTTTTTATATTCGCATTTTTCCCAAGCATCTCGTGCCAAAATTCTGATGTTGTCACTTCAACTCCATCTTTTAAAAGTTCTCCATTAATATCAATTTTTAGTGGAACAATTTTTATTGGCAATTCTTCTATATCTTCTTTTGTCAAATCTGAAATTGAATCGGTCAAAATCGCTATTTCAGACATTTTTGGATCTTTATTTTCCAAATAGATGTAATAAAAATAATTATTTTGATTTCCTTCAATAGTCACTATTTTCATATTTTTTAATTTAGTCTCAATACTTTTTTTAGAAACCTCATCTCTTTGGTTTCCAGTTACAACTGTCGCTGTAATCGTATTTTCAGTTACCAATTCATCAAGCATTTGATTTACAAGTTCATCCAAAGTTTTTTTAGAATATTTTATTTTCCCGTTTACAAGTCCAATAAAATCATCTTTTTCAATTGTCAAACTCTCAATTTTTGTATCTCTTATAGCTTTTGTGATTTCAATCGAATAGTTTCTTTTAACGGCCTTTCTTATTTCTTCAACTCCGTCTTCTTTATTTTTCAAGTAATAATACCCTTCCAGCATTGTTTTTGTTTCTTGCACGATAACTGTTTTTTTTGATTTCTCAGCCGCTAATTTTGCCGTTGTAATGACATTTTTATTATTTGGCAAAATATAAATATTTCGTTTTTTAACTTTTTCAATTGCATTTAATATTTCCTGAACGCTCGGATTTTTACTTTGTCCACCAAGTATTACAACATCAGCTCCCAGCTTCAAAAACTCTTCTTTTAAATTTTCCGTGTCTGCCAAAATTACAAAAGCATTTTTTGTTTTATCAACTTTTGAATTTTCAAATATTTTGGCTTCATCTTTTTCGCTAAAAATTTGTAAATTATCATGCTGCAATCTCATATTTTCAACTTTCATTTTTTCAAGTGGACCATATTCCAACGCTATTTCAAAAGCTTTTCCTGGATGATTTGTGTGAATGTGTGTTTTAAACTTTTTGGAAGTTTGAGCAAATACCGCTGAATCTCCCAATTCTAACACTCTTCTTTTGTATTCTTCCGTATCAAAATTTCCATTTAAAATTATAAATTCTGTACAATATTGAAAACGTATGCTTTCAGGGTCGTGGTCAATATTTGCTATCGTTTTATCAAATTCAGTTTCTTTAACTTGCGACTTTTGCAGCTCAACCAGCAGATTTAATTCAGTCGTAACTTTGTAAAATCCTTCAAATAAAAAGAAAAGTCCTTTTCCACCAGCGTCCACCACTCCCGCTTCCTTCAATTTTGGCAATAGCTCTGGAGTTTCTTCAACAGTTTTTTTCCCAGTTTCAACTATTTCTTTCAAAAATTCAACTAAATCTTCCATTTTTTCCGAACATTCCACAGCTTTTTCAGATATTTTTCTTATAACCGTAAGAATTGTTCCTTCTATAGGCTCCCCAACTGCATTATAAGCTGTCTTTTTGGCATTTACCAGCGCACTTGCGACATCTTTTGGAAGTAATTTTTTCTTTTCTCCGATTCCACGAAGAAATCCTGTTATCACTTGTGACAAAATTGTTCCAGAATTTCCTCTAGCCCCCATAAGCACCGCTTCTTCAACCGTGTCAATAAATTCTTTCATAGTTATCTTTTCACTTGTCTTTTGCTCTAAATCGGTTATCATAGAATTTAGAGTCATCGCCATATTACTTCCTGTATCTCCGTCTGGAACTGGGTAAACATTTAACTCATTTAACAGCTCTTCGTGTTTTATCACCCATTTTCCTCCGCCAATAAATAGCATTTTCAGTCTTTTGGCGTCTAAATATTTAATTGCCATCTTTCCCTCCTAAAATAATTTTTTTATTTTTGTTTTAAATTAAGCATACTTCTAAAAATTTTTCATATAAATTTTCTTTTTTCAAAATGACTTCAACGAATTCTCTCACAGCTCCATTGCCACCTTTTTTTGCAGAAACAAAATCAACTATTTCTAAAACTTCATTTACAGCATCTGCCGGTGCCCCAGAAAAACCAACTTTTTTTATTATGTTTATATCATTCAAATCATCGCCCATATATGCAATTTCTTCACTTTTTAACCCAGTTTTGTCCATTACTTTTTTTAGTACATCTTCCTTTTTATCAACTTCAAGAAATAAATGTTTCATTTTTAGCTTTTTCGCACGATATTCCAGAAGTTTTCCGTTTCCACCAGTAACTATACCAAAATCAATTCCTATTTTCCTGGCGTTAACAATGATATAACCGTCTTTTACATTAAATTTTTTTGTCACATTTCCATCATTTCCGTGATAAACTCCGCCATCTGTAAGCGTTCCATCAACATCTAACAAAACTAATTTTATCATATTTTTTTACCCCATTATTTTTTGATAATATTATTAACATTAATTATTATACCACAATAACATTGATTTATACAATAATTTTTCAATATTCTGACAAACTAACATAATGAAAAAATATTTTTTGTTGAAAATATTAAAAAAACTGTATATAATAATAATTATGAAAACTTGGCAAGGAGCGAATATGAAAAAAACAAAAGAAGAACTTCCTATTTGTGAATCAAAAGCTATTCACAATGAAACTATACAAAAAGTAAAAAAAAGTTTTCCAAAAGAAGAAATAATAACTGATACTGCAGACTTTTTCAAAGTTTTGGGCGATGCTACAAGAATGAAAATATTGAGTGCACTATTTCGAGAAGAAATGTGCGTCTGTGACATCGCAAACTTACTCGCTATGACACAATCAGCGATTTCACATCAACTGAGAGTCCTAAAACAGACAAGACTTGTAAAATATAGAAAAGAAGGAAAAGTTGTCTATTATTCGCTGGAAGACGAACATGTAAAACATATTGTTGAAGAAGCGATTTCACATATTTCAGAAAAAAAATAATCTTGAAATCATTTTAAATATGTGCTAATATTAATTAATGAAAATATGAAAGGAAAGAAGGGAATAGAAAAATGAAAGAATATAAAAATAAAGTTACATTTTTTAAAAATCCAGTTACATTGGTTGGAAATGAAGTAAAAGTAGGAGATAGTGCAGTTGACTTTACTGTTTTAGCTCCAGATTTAAAAGAAGTAAAATTGAGCGACTACCGTGGAAAAGTTGTTGTAATCGCAGTATTTCCATCAGTTGACACAGGAGTTTGTGCATTACAGCTGACAAGATTTAATAAAGAAGCTGCTAGTTTTAGTGACGATGTGCAACTGCTTTCAATCTCGGTTGACTTGCCTTTCGCACTTGGAAGATATTGTGCTGACAAAGGTATTAAAAATGCTCTAACTACTTCAGACCACAGGGAATTAGACTTTGGTCATAAATATGGATTCGCAATAAAAGAATTACGATTACTTGCAAGAGGTACTGTTATCATCGACAAAAACGGTATCATAAAATATGTTGAATATGTTCCTGAAATCAGCGAACATCCAAACTATGAAAAAGCACTTGAAGTAATAAAAGAATTAGTTTAAAAAATTAAAAAAAATACCTTCTATTGTAATAACTATTCAATTTATTATTACAAAAAGAAGGTATTTTTTTATAATATTAAAAATTTTTACACATCCAATAAAAAAATGTCTCCCTTTTGGGAAACATTTTAAAATTATCTTAATGATTTTAATAATTCAAAATTATCAATAATTTTTTGTTGATTTTCTATTTCTTTAGCTATTTGATTACTCAAAGCTTTATATTCTGAAGCTTTTGTTTTGAATTCTTTTCCAAAAATACTTGTTTGTGCTGATGATTCAATTGTAGAAATTCTTTCATCAATTGTTGCTTGTATTTTTGAATATTCGTCTATTTTTTGTTGAGCTGCTGCTGCTTTTGCTTCTTCTTGAGCAAATTTTTGGTCTTCCATTTTTTGCAAATCAGTTAATTGTTTTTCTAAGTTATTTAAACTGTTTTCAATTGAACTTGTACCTTTTTTATCAGTAGCACCAAATGACATACTACTTATTGCCAATACTCCCAATAAAATTGCTAATTTTTTTTTCATTCTTATTCTTCTCCTTTCAATTGTTCTAACGCTTGATAATTTTCAACTACATTTGACAATTTTTTAATTTCAGAATCCAAAGCTTTAACAACATTTTTATATTCTTTTACGATTCCAGCATATTTTGCTTTGAATACTTTAGAATTTTCTGCACTTTCAATTTTTGAGATTTTTTCTTCAATTTGAGATTTTAATGCTTGTTTTTCTTCAAGTTGTTTAGCTGCGTTTTCTGCATTAGCTTTAATTTTTCCAAATTCTTGGTTTTCCATATCTACTAATCTCGCATATTCAGCTTCTAATTGATTAAATCTACCAACTAATGTCTGTGCTTGTGCTTTTGTTGCTACTTTTTTCCCAGGTTTTGTTTTTGCAGTTTGTGTATTAGCAGAAAATGACATCATACTTAAAACTACAAACAAAATTCCAACTTTTTTCATTTTTGCCTCCTAAAAAATTTATCTTTATTTTCTATTATTATATATTATTTCTCAATTAATGTCAATTTTTATTTAAAAAAAATAATTTAACTAAGTTTTGAACTCCCCTTTCTCTTTTTTTCAAAGAAAAAATTTTTGAAAATACTTACTTTTTTTAAGTCAATATTTTGTCAAAACCTTCGAGTAGTCCCAAACTTAGTTTGTAAGAAATTATATTAATTAACTTTTTTCATTTTTTCAATTTTTATAATAACTATTTTAATCTAATGTTATAAAATGCTTTTTTACCTTCGTAAATAGCTTCATCAGCTAAATCATCTTCAATTCTCAATAATTGGTTATATTTAGCCATTCTATCTGTTCTTGAAGCAGATCCAGTCTTAATTTGTCCTGCATTTGTAGCAACTGCAATATCAGCAATTGTATCATCTTCAGTTTCTCCTGATCTGTGAGATACTACTGCAGTATATCCTGCTTTTTTAGCCATTTCGATAGCGTCTAATGTTTCAGTTAAAGTACCAATTTGGTTTACTTTAATTAAGATTGAGTTTGCGATTCCTCTTTCAATTCCTTCAGCTAATCTCTTAGTGTTAGTAACGAATAAATCGTCTCCTACTAATTGTACTTTATCTCCAATAGCGTCAGTTAATTTTTTAAATCCATCCCAGTCATCTTCAGCTAATCCATCTTCAATTGATACGATTGGATATTTAGAAGTTAAATGTTTGTACCATTCGATCATTTCATCAGAGTTTCTTACAACTCCACCTTCTCTTTTGAATGTATAAGTGTAAGATCCGTCAGCGTTTTGAGTAGCAAATTCAGATGAAGCGGGATCCATTGCGAATGTAACATCTTCTCCTAATTTGTATCCAGCAGCTTCAACAGCTTGAGAAATTACATCTAAAGCTCCTTCAGTACCGTTAATGTTAGATGGTGCATATCCACCTTCGTTTCCTACATTAGTAGAATCTCCATTTGCTTTTAAGATTTTTCCTAAGTGGTGGAAAATTTCAGATCCCATTCTTAAAGCTTCTTTGTAAGTTTTAGCTCCTACTGGTTGTACCATGAATTCTTGAACGTCAACAGCTGAATCTGCGTGAGATCCTCCATTTAAGATGTTCATCATAGGTACTGGTAATTCTTTAGCATTTACCCCACCTAAGTATCTGTATAAAGGTATACCTAATTGGTTAGCTGCTGCTTTAGCTACTGCTAATGAAACACCTAAAATAGCATTTGCTCCCAATTTCCCTTTATTTGGAGTTCCATCTAATTCGATCATAGCTTTATCAATTGCAACTTGATCTAATGCATCGAATCCGATTAAGTGTTCAGCAATAATTTTGTTTACGTTTTCTACTGCTTTTAAAACACCTTGTCCTAAATATCTAGACTTGTCTCCATCTCTTAATTCAACTGCTTCATGTACTCCAGTAGATGCTCCTGATGGTACAGATGCTCTTCCCATAGCTCCACCTTCTAAGAATACTTCAACTTCCACAGTTGGGTTTCCTCTTGAATCAAGTATCTCTCTTGCATAGATATCTTCAATTCTAGTCATTTCTAATTACCTCCATATAATTTATTGTTTATTTAACTTTCTAAACCTATTATATCATATTGTTCACTTATTTTCAAAAAAAATTTTTAAAATTTTTTATTTAATATTTTTTAAAAAAAACTACCTTAAAATATATCTTAAGATAGTTTTTAATAATCATGTAAAACATTACCGATTAATCTCTAATAGTTGCTAATAATTCTCCTAAAACTTCAACTGCTTGATCAGCATCAGGACCTTCTGCATAAACAGTAACTTCAGAACCATTTTTAATTCCAATAGATAATAATTTTAATAATGATTTTCCGTTAACTCTTTTTCCATCATTTTCTACTTCAACTGAACTTTCAAATTCTTTTGCTTTTGCAACAAATACTCCACCTGGTCTTGTATGTAGTCCTGTAGGATTTGTCATAGTAACTGTTTTACTTGCCATTTATTTATTCCTCCTAATAATATTATTCTTACTATAATTTTACAACAGTTTTCTTCATTTGTCAAATATATTATTCTCATATTTTTAAATTTTTTAAATAAAAATTTTATTATTAATTTAATTCTATTGTTTACAGTGTATTTTATTCTAAATTTAAATTTATATCTATATTTATATCTATTTGTTCTATTTTATTAAATAAAGAAATAAAAATTTTTATTAGATTATAGATTATATATTTCTCAAAACTATTTCTACAATATCTTTCGCTCTCAACTTGTAATTATCAAGCATTGTTTCACCATCGGCACTTTGTCCAAATTCGTCATTAATTCCGTGTTTTATAACTTTTGTTGGATAATTTTCTGATAAAAATTCTGACACGGCACTTCCAAGTCCTCCGATTACCGAGTGTTCTTCACTTGTTACGACAAATTTACATTCTTTTGCGGCTTTTAAGATTGTTTCTTCGTCTAGTGGCTTGATTGTTGAAACATTGATTACTCTTGCTTTGATTCCTTGTTCTTCCAATTGTTTTGCAGCTTCAGTTGCTTCGTAAACCATTAATCCAGTCGCTAAAATTGCCACATCATTTCCTTCTGTAAGTGTTTTTGCTTTTCCAATTTCAAATTTGTAACTATCGTCAAATAACACAGGGATATTTAATCTTCCCAATCTTATGTAAACAGGCCCTTCGTATTTTGCAGCTGCAAAAATCATTTGTTCAGTTTCCACTGCGTCTGCTGGACATAAAACTGTCATTCCTGGAACTACACGCATTAACGCAATATCTTCTACCGATTGATGTGAAGCTCCGTCTTCTCCCAATGAAACTCCTGCGTGAGTGGGACAAATTTTTACATTTAATTTAGGATAAGCCACGCTATTTCTAATCTGGTCGTATGCTCTTCCCGCTCCAAAAAGTGCGAATGTTGAAGCAAAAGGTATTTTTCCAGTTGTTGCAAGTCCAGCTGCAGTTCCTATCATATCAGCTTCTGCAATTCCAATATTTATATGTCTATCTGGAAATTCTTTTTTAAAAAACGCTGTCATTGTCGATTTTGACAAATCCGCTTCCAACACTACTATATTTTCATTTTCTTTTCCTAATTTTACCAAAGCTTCCCCATAAGCCTGTCTTGTTGATTTTTTTTTCATTATTTATCCCTCCTACTTTAATTCTTCCATTGCTTGCTTGTATTCTTCGTCATTTGGAGCAGCTCCGTGGAATCCTGCGTTATTTTCCATAAACGAAACTCCTTTACCTTTTATGGTATTTGCAACTATTAAAGTTGGTTTTCCTTTTACAGTTTTAGCGCAATCCAATGCCTTAATAATTTGTTCATAGTTGTGTCCGTCAATCTCAATCACATTCCAGTTAAATGCCTCAAATTTTGCTCCAACTGGTGCAACATTCATTACATCGGCTACATTTCCATCAATTTGTAAATTGTTGTAGTCAACAATTGCGACTAAATTATCCAATTTATAATGGGTGGCTGTCATTGCAGCTTCCCAAATTTGACCTTCTTGCAATTCTCCATCTCCTAAAATAGTGTAAACTCTGTAATCTTTTTTGTAAATCTTTGCGCTTAGCGCCATTCCGTTTGCAGCTGACAGACCTTGTCCTAATGAACCTGTAGACATTTCAACTCCTGGTAATTTTTTCATATCTGGATGTCCTTGAAGCGGTGATTGCCATCTTCTAAGAGTTGGAATTAATTCTTTACTAGCATATCCTTTTTCAATTAGTGCCGCATAAAGAGCAGGCGCAGCGTGTCCTTTACTTAAAACAAATCTATCTCTATCTTCCATTTTAGGATTTTTTGGATCAACATTCATTTCACTCCAATAAAGTACTGTTAAGATTTCCACAATTGAAAGAGAGCCACCTGGATGTCCAGATTTTGCTCTATAAATCATTTCAACAATGTCTTTTCTTAAATTTTTTGCTATTTCTTGAAATTCTTTAATTTCCATAAAAACCTCCATGATTTTTTTTAATCTTCTTTATTTAAATTATAAAAAAACAATGATATTAAAAATAATACTAGCGCCACTACTAGCGATGCTTTTACACCAAATGCAGTCGCACCCTTTAACTGACCAGTATTTCCAAATGTCAATACAACTGCCTGAATTACTTGCTGCACAAGAAATGCCAATTTTAAAAACATCCCTTGTATCCCAAACATAAATCCTTCCAAACTCGTCTTTTTAATCTTTGAAACTTTTACAGAAAGTTCGCTCAACATTGCCTGTGGAAAAATAAAAGCTGCTCCACTCAGTCCCATTCCACAAATTACAAAAAATAAGTAGGAAAATCTGTAGGAATTTTCATTTATGAAAATCAAACCAATTGTTCCGATAATTAAAAGTATCATATCTAATACCAATATTTTTTTATATGAATATCTTTTTCCCAATTTATTTGTCACAGGAAAAAATAGCCCTGCTACTCCAAATAAAATAAGAGTTGTTACTGTTAAATAGCTCATTTCTCGCTTCATAACAAGGGAAATATAATAATTCATCACTCCACGCAAAATGTTAAATCCTGAAAAGAAGAAGAAATATCCTAAAAAGTATAAAATTATCTCTTTTTCATTCATTTTTTTTAATGATTCAAAAAAACCAGCAGATTTTTTATGTTTAACTTCATTATTTTTTGAAAACTTTTTTTCATCCAACAAAAATACACACGCATAAACTCCGATTACAGCCAAAATAGAAATTAAAATAACTGTCGCTCTTATCCCAGTTTCAGTATTTGTTCCACCTAGCTTGGAAATTAAAATTCCTGGCAAAATCATTGCTATTCCAGTAAATATAAGTCTAAAAGTTGATTGAGAAGTCGATAAATTAAGCCTTTCGTTCTTGTTGGACGCTAAATCAGGAATTAACGCATTATACGGCGCTGCAACTAAAGTGTAGGCAGTAAAATAAAGTCCTCCAATTACTGATAAAAATATCAATGTGGCAATTTCAGAACTTTTAGGCGGAAAAAAATACATAATTGTAAAAATACCAAGTGGTAAACCACCTAACATCATAAAAATTGACCTTTTCCCATATTTTGATTTAGAATTGTCAGATAAATATCCCACAACAGGATCTGTTATCGCATCAATAATTCTTGCAATAATAAATGCGATTATTAGCGATTTTGATGTCAGAAGTGGCGTTAAACTCTTGTCGTTTGACGGTGGCAGATAATAATATTGAAGCCATTGGTTGTAAATTTGGTCTATCATAAAATATGATACACCAAGTCCGTATATAAAATAATGTCTTTTTTGCAGTTTAAAATTCATAAACCGTTTCCTTTCTTAAAATTCCTATTCTTAACTGGATTTTTTATTTTTTTAATTTTTTAAAAATCCTCCTACAGTTTTTGTATATTCAGCGCTACATTCAGGTTCTGCATAAATTCTTGTGTGAGCACCTTTTTCAAAAATTTTTAACTGTATTTTTTCAAAATTTGCAAGTTTGTTGTATTCTCCCATAAGCATTCCATAAGTGGTCGCTTTGTCATTTTTTGACTGGATTATAAGCGTCGGTATTCTTTTTAATAAATATGAAAGCCTTAAATTTTCAAGATGATTTCCGACTCTTAAATTAAAAATTCTTATAACTATGCTCACAATAAATTTGGGAACTCTTCTTTTCTTTGCATCCGATTTTATTCTTTTTTTCACATTGGAAATAGTACTGTCCAAAATCATTTTTTCTATGACAATCCCTTTTTTTCTAAGTGCTGACTGATAATATCTAGAAACAATTGCTGAACCCATTCCACCTTGTGAAAATCCGTATAAAATAAAATTTTTCTTTGAATATTTTTCAGACAGCATCTCCATTGTATGAAAAATATCTTGCGCAAAATTATAGCCCATTTTTGTCCTTGCCACATCAGACATTCCTGAGTTTCTCAAGTCTGGAATAAAAAAATTATATTTTTTATCTAGTCCTGTATCTTTAAATATTTGTAAATACTGGATTGAAGAAAGTCTGTTAACTCCTCTTCCGTGAGAAATTATTACAGTTTTTTCTGCTCCTTTATTTTCTATGTACCAGCCATACAACTGAATTTTCCCTGATTTATAGCCAACTTCTTCATAGTTAAAGCCGTAGTCCATTGGATTTGCTTTATTTTCAATATTATATTTTTGTCTTAACTTTTTACTGTCATAAACTTCTTCAAGAGTAACTCTTGGATATTTTTCAATCTGATTTATAAAATATCTAAGCGATACATATGCAATCAAAAACAAAAATATCAAAAACAAAACATTTATCGCTATTAATACTTCTATTGCCATTTTTATCCTTTCTATTTCTTTATTTTTATTATTTAATTTATTTTTTTATTATATTATATT
>ERZ772955.861-NODE-861-length-21626-cov-3.290761_pt1 | contig 21626 bp, 19 predicted proteins | sample MGYA00511133_ERZ772955 | MGnify/ENA primary metagenome ERZ772955 (study PRJEB29015, sample SAMEA2737914) | human oral metagenome | biome: human oral; feature: human-associated habitat; material: dental | place: China | collected 2149 ... | reverse complement strand
GCACAAGTTCTAAACAGAACCCAGATTTACCTGAATTCATATTTATTTAATTTATTAAATAAATATATAAGCTTATAAACTTACTACTTAATGCATTAAAGAATCCCAAAGAATGTTAATGCGACACAAGCAATAATTGTAATAACAATCAATCGAATATATTTAGCACCGAACTTCTGAATATATGCATACATACCCATTGTTACTACAAATGGAAGTAACTTCGGTAAAATTCCATTCAATAAATCTTGTACCATCTTTACATCTTGCCCGCTTTGGAAAGATAACGGCGTTGAAATCTTTACATAGTTCGCCGCTAAGCAACCAATCATGAATGTTCCAACGATAGATGCAATTTTAATAACAGACTGAATTCTTCCGGATTTCAAAATTGTAAATACAGATTTTCTACCAAATTCATATCCTCTATTAATCAAGAACCATGATGTTCCAAAAGTATATGCGAGGAAGATAATGAGAGGCATAAATGCAGCCCACAGTGCACCATCTAACGCAAGTGGTGTGAAAATTGCCAATACTAATGTACCAACAATTCCCTGATCAAACGTGTCACCGATACCGGCAATCGGTCCCATCAGCCCAAGTTTTATCGAACGAATTGTTTCATCTGTAATCTCTTCGTTTCCTAATGCTTTTTGTTCCTCCATCGATATAACGATACCGTGAATAATAGAGCCCCAATCACAGTTGGTATTAAACATGGAGTTATGACGAATATATGCTTCTTTCTTTTCTTCCGGTTTATCTTTATAAAGTTTGTCAATAATTGGATCCATTGCAAAACCAAAAGACAATGCCTGCATACGATCGAAACAAACCGGAACTTCTACCGCTGTAATCCATCTAATCCAAGCTTTTGCAAGATCACTTTTCGTAATCAGACGCTTTGTTGATTGCTCATCTACTCTTGTTATCTCAGACATTATCCATTCCCTCCTTCGTTTGCTGTATGTACACTTTCAACAATCATGCCTAATGCTAATGCAAGTATTGCACCTGTTAGCATTGAGAAACCACTGATTGCAAATGCAAAGAATCCCAATAAGAAGTACGGCATATATTGCTTGCCCATAACAACCAGCGTCAATGCAAACCCTAATGCAGGAAGTACATTACCGGCATTTGCAATACCTAACTGTAACTTCGCAGGAATCGCAGTAATAATTGTCTGAATTAATGCAGGTCCAACCAATGTAATCAAGAATACCGGCGTCATATAGATCACACCATTAATCAACCAAGGAATAATAAATTGGAAATGATGAACCTTTGCGTAATTTCCCTCTTCAATAGCCTTGTCAACAACACCAACTGTAAATGTATTAATTGTTCTACGCAGATTATTTGTCATTACACCTAATACACCGAATGGGACAGCAATTGCAACAGCTGATCCTGTATCTAACCCATTCACAATTGCGGCTGGAATTGCAATTGAAGCAGCCAAAGCAGGATCATTAGGAATATTTCCTCCAGCCGCCACAACACCAATATACATTAACTGTATATTTGCACCATACATGAGTCCGGATCTGACATCGCCATAAATTGCGCCAATGATAACACCTAGTAATAACGGTTGGCGTAACTCCATGGATAAGAAGTAATTTGCACGACCCATAGCTAGCCAATAAAACAATGCAACAAGTAAAGCTCTAACTAAATCCATACATTTTCCCTTTCTTTCATTTCTATCCTACAGTAACAGAGAGTTGATAACTTCTTACTGCTAGTATATTGATATAATAAATTTAAGCGCTTTCATTTTGTATGTTACTGTAGAACAAACTTAGAATTATTTTTTTGTACACTTGTACAATTCTATAGAAATCATCTACGAGTTATATGCATATTGTTTGAAATGTTCCTGCGCCCTTTGTAAAAATACTGTAGCTTTTTCCTTTTCACCGATACTTTCATATATTTTTGACACCAAGTATTCAGCAATCATTTGTTCATGCCCTATCAATGTGTTTGCACGATTTAAAACCTCATCAAGTTTATCTGTTTTTTTCTCAATGACAATTTCATAAATCATTTGTACCGTTTTCTTCGTTTCTTCATTATTATCAAGTGATTTTAAGGCATTCATACACTTTTTCGCATTTTTCTGATCTTTCAATGGAATAAAATAATTAAATCCTTCTAAATAGACGCTCTTTTTTTGAACTGAATTTAGTTTCAGCTTCGATAAGTTTTGTAAGACAGAAACTACTTGTTCATGCTTATTTTGTAAGATTGCGGACTGTAAAAGTACCTGTAGGATAGAAAATGTGCTCAATAATAACTTTGCACCTATATTCGTTACAAGACTTTCTGCTTCTTGATACCGTCCCTTTTGTAAAAGAATTAAAGCATGGTATAACCTTTTATTTCCAATTGTTTTTCGTGAAAAGAATGTAATAAAGAATAGTACTATCATAATTACAACAAGTAATATCGGTTCCATTTTATTCACCTCACGTTTAAATCATATATTTCGTAAACACTTACGTCATTATTTATTCAAACAAGCTTTTCAGTTTTTATTTGTACATATGAACATATATTTCTTTTAACGATACGATGATAATATACTTAGAATAATGGAGGATATTTATTATGGATGTAATCAAAAAAGCAAGTATTACGAAGTACATGTATGATATTTGTGCTTTCGCAGTTGTACGTGCCAGTGTTACAAGAACTTTAGAAATTGCCGATGGGTTAGTAAATGGTGGCTTACCATGTATGGAAATCAGCTTTACAAATAATGATGCTGGAGAATGTATTAAAGCTGTGAAAAACAAATATGGCAATCAGATAATCGTGGGTGCCGGAACTGTTTTAGATTCCGAAACAGCGCGCATTGCTATTCTAAATGGAGCTGATTTCATTATTTCCTGTACTGCTGATGAAGATGTAGCAAAAATGTGCAATCGTTATCAAATTCCATATGGTCCGGGATGCACAACTGTAACCGAAGCAGTGAATGGATTATCATGGGGTGCGGCATTTATTAAAGCTTTCCCTATTTCCAATTTCTATGGTCCAAAACTTGTTAAAATTTTCAAGACACCTACTCCTTTTATGCCAGTCATGGCCAGTGGCGGAATTGATTTAAACAATATAAATGAATGGCTCGAAAATGGTGTGGATTTCATGGGCATGGGGTCTTTATTAACAAAAGGCAGCACTGAGGAAATTGCCGCAAACGCCAAAAAAGTCAAAAAAGCCATTGATGATTTTAGAAATAAATAGGATTCTTTCATTCGTATAATAAAAGATTGTGGTTGATAATTCATCGTATGATGAGTCAATCTCGCAATCTTTTATTGTTGAAATTATGGATTTGTAAATTAAAATGTCAAAAAATTGGGTTCACTTCAACGCATTCCAAGTTTTTTTCTATTTTTCAGATATAAATAATGCATATGATTTTATATTAACTATAGATGTAACACTTGATTAATACACTTGATTCCATCACGACCTGTTTCCATAAGTGCGTTAATATCTAAATCTTTTATATTGTTTAGTCCTTCTCTTAACCCCATTACTTCTAACAACATTGTAAAATTCATCCCCGTAATCACCTTAATAGAAGACGCCAAACCGGAATCTTTTAAAATCATGGCGGAACGATTTCCTGGTGTACCACCAAACAGATCAACAAAAATAAGCGTCCCATTCTCGTTTCCCATTTTTTTTATTTCGGAAGTAATCTGATGATCAAATTCTACCGGATCATCACCCGCATGAATGCATAGAGCACTGATTTTATCTATTTCATCTCCAAAAAATAACTTAATTGAGTCTAACATGCCTTCCGCCATATTACCATGACTAGCTAAAATAATATTAAACATAAACTTTTTTCTCCTTTTTTAAATTTTAAAGAATATTGCAAGTGATTTCATTAGACATACACACTAAAATATATTTCTGAATTTGTATAGTAAAACAAATTTTTATTGCACTAAAATAATTCAACTCAACTTTTTTAGAATAATATCTCAGCTATTTCATTTGACCGTATTCTTATAAATCAAACTTTACTATAATATCTATGAGGTTTATATGAAAAACAGTTTATTACAAGAAATATCCATCCATGCATTCACTGAATTCAAATTAGGCAATGCCGAATACCCAGAGTCTAATACCGGATGTACAGTTATCTTAAGTGAAGCAGGTTATCCAACTGGAATCGATATCCGTGGAGGGGCTCCTGCATCTAGAGAAAGTGGGCTACTCAATCCCCTCGCAGCCAATGATGGAGTACATGCGATTGTATTATCTGGAGGTAGTGCATTTGGTCTTGATACAGCCAGCGGAGTTATGAAATTCTTAGCAGAAAGAAACATTGGTTTTCCTACTGCTGCAGGTGTTGTGCCAATTGTATGTGCTTCTTGTTTGTTTGATTTAAACGGGAATCCAACACAGAAATATCCAGACGCAAATCTTGGTTATCAATCCTGTGAAAACGCATATCATGGAATCTTTGAAGAAGGAAAGCATGGAGCGGGTACTGGAGCGACCATCGGCAAAATCTATGGTCCTAAACAAGCATCCCCTTCTGCTCTTGCAACCTATGCTGTACAACTAGGAGATTTAAAGGTGGGTGCTGTCGTCGCAGTCAATGCAGTCGGTAATATCTATGATCCTACTAGTGGCAACACACTCTCTGGTATTCGTAATCTGAAAGACGGTGGTTTTATCGATGCTGAAGAAGCACTTTACACTGCAATCTTAGGTCGTGACCTATTTCATCAAAACACAACCATCGGTGCAATCATTACCAATGCAAAGCTAGATAAGACAGCACTCACAAAAGTTGCCGGCATGGCACATGATGGATATGCACGTGTCATCAAGCCAGTGCATACTACATTTGATGGAGATTCCATCTATGCAATGAGTTCTGCCACCATATCAGCAGATATCAATGTTGTAGGTACCATCGCTGCATACATCATGGAAAAAGCAATTCTAAAAACAGTCGATTTTAACAAATAGTTAGGAGCACATCAATTATGAATGAACGTTTACAAAAACAAATGGATTTTATCTTAGAAATCGATAAAGAAAAGAATATCTTCCGTCAGACTCACCTAACCAATCATGGAAGAAATGAGAATGACGCAGAACATGCATGGCACATGGCTATCATGACTTATCTTTTAAAGGAACATGCAAATGAAAAGATTGATGTCGCTAAAACAATGATGATGTGTCTTATCCATGATATTGTTGAAATTGATGCAGGTGATACCTACGCATACGATGCAGAAGGTTTAAAGACACAAAAGGCAAGAGAAGATCTTGCCAAAGAAAGAATATATTCAATTCTACCAGATGATCAAAAGACTGAGCTTACCGCGCTATTTGACGAGTTTGAAGCTAATGAAACTCCAGAAGCACGTTTCGCTCATGCAATGGACAACTTCCAACCACTCCTACTAAACAATTCGAATGATGGTGGTGACTGGAAAGAACATCATGTCACTGCTGAAAAGGTATATGGTCGTCAATCTAAAACAAAACTAGGCTCAGAAGTCATCTATGAAGTAACAGATCAAATCCTTCAAAGTCATATCAAAAAAGGCAATCTAAAATAACCTGCAAGCATGTAAAAAGTCTCCTATACGGAGACTTTTTAGTTACATAATTCTTATCTATTATTACTAATTTCTTTTTCAAGTTCACGAGCTGATTCAAAATCATCCTCATTATCCGTTTGTGTAATTAAACTATTATAATCAAAATTCATATAATGATCATAGAGTTCTTTTAAATAACTTTGATAATTGCTTTCATCCAACCGACCAATATCTTGATGCATTTGATACAACATCCAAGAATTCACCCACTCACCATAATGAGTACTATCTTTATAGTTATTTAAATTATCTGTAATATCAAATCGATTCCAACCAAATACATGGATGTTTCTATGTTTAACAATCAGAGATAAAGCATACTCCTCGATTTCAATTTGTTTTCGAAGAGTTCCATCCTCTTTTAACTTCTTCCAATAAACTGCACTATATGGGGGAAGAAAATAATAGAACTGTGTATTTGGATATTGATCAGCAAGATTAGTAATATTTTGTTCAACTGTTCCGCGAATCTTCTCATCATCTATACCCAAATAGTCGAATTCCTTCTCCTTAATTGATGCATTCATAACAGCATCCTTACCAAACTTATAATGCTTCATCCAATTGGAATACTCATCGAAAGACGTGATACCTACTTTACCTTGGTACCTAGCATCTAACATCATGTTATAAATGCGGTTATAGAGAATATCACGATTTAATAAATACTCAATATCATTAAACGGATTATTATCATAAAGATACTCTGGATAATCTCCCAAATCCTCTCTCATTTCATTCTTATCTACAAGGAAACCATATCTATCTAGTGAGCGTATAACATACTTGATATTAGGATGCGTTTTTAAAGCAACTTCAAGATTGTCATTAATCTCTTTAAAGGAAGCTCCTGAAAAAGGAACCTTAATTGCATTACAGCCAAATATCTTATTCATTTCAGAAGTTTTAAATGTCTCTGTCATAGAAGTTCCAGTAATCACCGCATCATAATCAAAATGCTTAATAATACCATTGTTCTGACTGCGCTGATTGTCTAATTCATAATAGAATTTGTTTGTAAGAGGTTTATGATAGTGCATATAAGGATCAACATGTACTGTCACAGAACTAATCGCAACAACACAAACAAGTAATACAACAGAAAATATCAGTAACCATGTTTTATTCTTCATTGTGTATTACCTCCATCAAAAATTGAAATAAACAAATACAGATTCACTTCCAATGCATGTCAAAGTGAAAACAAATAGAATTGCATAGAATATAGCAGTCACAATATTCTTCTTATACTTTCTTCGGTATGCATTTTCAAATCCTAGACATAATATGAATCCAATGAAATAGAAAATCAGCATCCAAAAACCTCTGATATTTCCTTCAAAGAAATCTAAATGAAATACTTTTATAATTAGTTTTGATTCTGGCTGTATAAATGTTGCAATTAGCCCATCACTAATCTTAGTATCCTGAAAGCGGAGCATTTGTGATAATGCATGTTTCCACTCTCCAATACTATTTGCACGAAAGAGTAACCAAAGAACATTAATAGTAAAGAACGTTGCCATCCACTGTAATGCTGGATGGATATTCTTTCTAAATCTTTCAACTAAGCGATCAAAGATACTAAATACTCCATGTAGAATACCCCATAAAATAAACGTCCAGTTTGCACCATGCCAAATACCAGAAATCAAAAATACTATCATTGTATTTAAATATGTTCTGGCTTCACCTTTTCTACTTCCACCCAATGGGAAATAGATATATTCCGTCAAGAACTTTGTTAGTGAGATATGCCAACGTTTCCAGAAGTCACGAATTGAGTAAGCTTTATATGGAGAATCAAAGTTCATTGGCAATTCAAAATTTAACATCTTCGCTGAAGCTATCGCCATATCACTATATCCACTAAAATCAAAATAGATTTGGAATGTATATGCAAGCATCACAAGGAATACATCCATTGATGAAAGCTGTTTAAAGTCACCAATTCTCCATGCCCAAGCCACAGCTTTTGCAAATGTATCTGCTAAGATTACTTTCTTAAACAAACCAATGATAAACATCTGTATCCCATCAACCATATTTTGAGATGAAATCTTCCGTGTATTTACATCATGGAATTGTACAAGCAAAACATTTGGAGATACAAGTGGACCCATTAAAATCTTCGGGAAGAACGTTACATAATTAATGTAATCTAATAAAGAATGTTCATCTAGTTTTCCACGATAAGAATCAACAATATAGGCAATCTGCTGGAACGTAAAGAAACTAATACCAATCGGCAATACCATTTTTGTTAGAGGAATGCTCTTATGTAATAAGTCATTTATTGTTAATATTGTAAAATTTGTATATTTAAAATAAAACAACAGCACAATATTAAAGATAATTCCTATCCAAAGTATTACTTTGTTATGTATACGCTTCATAAGTAATACTACTAGATAGTTAAATATGATACTGATTACAAGCCACTGAAATCCAGGCAATCCAGCGTATGCATAAAAGAACATAGATACAGACGCTAGATATATCTTTGCAAGGAAATAGCTGAATTTATTAATCACAAAATATCCTAATATTGTGACTGGCAAAAACAGTAACATGTATATATAAGTGTTAAACTGCATAACCTTCTCCCCTCATCAATTAAGACAGAAACAATAACTTATAAAATCGAGATCATAATAGCGCCAATTAATATCAGGCAAACTCCAACAATCTTCTTTACTGTGATTTTTTCTTTCAGAATAAAATAGGATAAGAACATTGTCCATATATATGTAAGTGATGTCAGTGGTAAGATTACGGAATAATCCAAAATCTTCAATAACCATATATTTAATACTGCTGAAGATACATAAAGAAAACCACCTATATATAGATTGATATTCTTAAGCATATTTATAAGACCATTTGAACCTGAAGCTTTCTTTAAGAATAATGATGCTACAGATCCAAATATTGTCATAATTAATAATACAATATAGTAAATCACCATTATTCATCACCTCCTGCAATCATAACGACCCCACAGGTGATGATAATAACACCTATCACTTTATATAGAGTTACTGCTTCATGAAGTATAAAAGCAGCCAATATTATACTTAAAACATAATTCAAACTAAGCATTGGTTGTAAAATAGAAAGCTTCCCAAACTTATAGGCGATAATCATAATCAGTGCACCGGCACCATAAAACACAAAACCTGCTAGCATGAAAACAAGTCCTTGCGTAGCAGATAATTTCCATAATAATTGTCCAACACATACGCAGACAGAGGATACTAACATAAGTAGTATCCCTTTCTTATTCTTTTGAATCGATTCAATCATAATATCACCTTACCGTGGATTGTACGCACCCTGCATATTTTTAAATAAGATACGTAATAGTTCGGAATTCCCTTTAAAGAAACTAATCTTTGTCGGCGTTTTTCCCGACTTTGGATATGCACGTGTAACAGGAATCTCACATGCCTTCATTCCTATCTGTGTTGCACGCACAGAAAGATATGCAAGTAATTCATATGTCATAAAGATATCGCGTAATGGTTGTACACGGATATCCGTTAAATATTTTCTTGAATATGCGCGATATGCATTTGTTGTATCTGTAAACTTATGATGTGCTGTTAAAGAAATGACAGGCGCATGAATGAGACGTACAGAGACTGTACGAATAAATGGTGTATTGATTGCTTTGCCACCTTCGATAAAGCGAGAACCCTGTACCAAGTCATATCCCTCTTTTAATTTCTCAATGAAATGCGGAACATCTTCAATACTGTCTTTGTTGTTTCCGTCGATGGTAATTATACCTTCATAGCCTCTTTCAAGGGCCCATGAGATTCCCATGCGTAATTGTGCACCCTGTTTTCCTTTATCACGCTTGATCAATAATGTATTTACATCAAGACTACGCAATGAGTCTTCTTTTGTGCATCCATCCGTTGAGCCACCATCACAGATCACAATATCTGCATAATCAGAAATATGATGTTCTTTTGCTCTGATAAGTTCCTTGGTAATGCGATCTCCCTCATTAATAATCGGAATTAGCACTACATAATCTTTTGCTTTTTCAGCGTACTCAAAACACTCATACTTTGGTACTCCAGGTCTTTTCTCAACAATCATAATTTCCGTCCTTTCAAAAGAAACCGAATGCATTTTATCGTATCTGGATAAAATTATCCATACTGCCATCCTGTTCAATTGTTTCTTCTACTGTAATGTAAACACCATCATCTTCAGAACTAACATTTGAAACAGTGTATTCTTTGCCTTGATAAATAACCTTCTTAGCTTCAGCAGTATCATTTACATATCTAGCAAACTTCTGAACAATAAATTGATTTTTCTCAACATTAATCGAAAGGAGTGGGATATATCTTGATGATACGCTATAGATTGCATCACATTTTACTTCATTCACATTAAGAATCGTACTGTGTGATGGCTGTGAGGTAATTGTAACTTCACCATGACCATTTGAAATTTCAACTGGAATATATTCTGCTGATACAGGTCGTAGATGATTATGATCATAGAACTCGCCACCAACAGGGTAAAGTTTCCCAGTGTTTTTCACTTCCAACTCTCTTCTGAACATTACCTTAGAACTAAGATTACCTTTTTTATCTACGCGATAATCCACATATACATCTGCCACACCATTCACTGTAGAATTATTACATATTACTTCAATCTTTTGCGAAGTTGAACTAAGTTCTGTCACTTTTAATGTAAACCCATCATGAATTGTATTTGTATCACCGTCCGTATTTCTTTCCCAATAAGTCTCGTAGCGATTTGCAAATACAGGATGCCAGTTTTGATAAAGTTCACGATAGAAAAACCAGTTTGCACGCTGCATCCAGAAAGACCAGTCTGTATAATCATCACGAATTGTTGCAGCATACTTAAATGATCCATTCTTAAATGCGTCTAGGTAATCTTGTCGTTGCTTATCCCCTAATGCATGGATGATATAATCTGTTCCTGTTGGTTGAAACTTTCCTTCCATTAATTCCTGTGCAGTCGCATACGTTGCAAAGAAGTCCTCGCCATTCAAAAATGTATGAGCAGCATACAAGTCATTGTTTAACTTCGTCATATACCCACCCATTTGAGCTACATATGTTCCACTTTGACCAAGAACTTTAGTTGTCATGAGTTCCTTTGCCATAGAACTTACCCATGCAAGTGATAAAACTACAGATCCAACCACAAAATTACGTCGTAACTGTTGGCTCTCAAGTAGTGAGTTCAAGATATTAAATAATTCAACTAAAATTGTAAGAAGTAATACTGTTAAAGCAACTTCATACAACTGTCCATTACTAATCAGTCTATATTCATTCACAACCGCAAAACATGCCATATTGATAAAGGCTAAAATACCATATCGTCTGCATACTTCGACTGTTCCTCTAGCGTCAAATAATTTCTTCAAGTATATCAGTACTAGCAGCCCCTGCACTAACATTACAAAACTAAAATCGACATCAAATAAATAATAGCTTCTATAGTAATTGTTATTAAAGAACCAAGACTGATATCCACCAGTACCAAACGTGAATGTTAACCATCCCTTAAAGTTACCAAACGTAAAGATTTCTACAACAACAAATAATGATACAAATGAAATCAGGATAGACGCTAATAAAACCACGATCGAAAAGATGATTTTTCTTTCCCTTGAGAAAGCAAGGAACGCATTCATAAGGATTAAGCATAACCAACCACCAATGCCGTAGTCATTGCTCCAACTAAAGCTAATACCTGCGACAATTGCAATATAAATATATGGTAAATACTTTTTAAACTTAAAATCTTTATTTTGAATCCACTTCGTATAAAATAAATAGCCCAAGCAAATCAGTATGCAAGCATGTACTAGAATAGTGCCCCTCATCATTCTCGCGGAATTTCCAGGCATTAATGCATAATGCAATGCTTTTAAAAGACCATTACTATTTGCCAGAACATCTTCAAAGAAAATCGGCACAATTAAAATAACTGTTAAAAGAGTCGTTGTGAAAATAACTGCCTTTTCTTTATTTTTTAATACAGCCCACGAAATAAGCAAGACAAATAATGCGAACCCCGAAAAAGTCAAAAATGTAAAAGCATATAGCGAACTTTGATAAGTACCACCAAAAAGAACAGTAAATAACGTTCCTAGATAAAGATGTCCTAACCCAAGATAATCCGCATACTCTTTAAAAGGTATTTGTCCTGAGAGCAATCTTCTTACTGGGTTATAATTCTGGAAAGTCCCGTTAATTGGAACGAAATTTGCTAAACTAGCTTCCTTAAAAGTATGAATCAGGCAGATCAATGCCATTAACATGATTCCAAGGATAAACGCTTTATTTTCTAGAATCTTTCCCCAGATTCTATTTTTCTTTCTCTTATCTGACTTTTTCATAAAACCTCCTGAAATAGCATAGAAGTAAACTATTTCATATATCTAATTTCTCTTATTTTTATCGAAACAATCCAGCTACATATTTCAGTTTCTCATCTAAAACCACAAGATCATCGACCTTGCCCATTTCAATAGACACATATCCCTGATATCCCTCTGAAAGGAGTACTTTTTTTAATTCAATATGAAGTTCTCTTTCTTCAACTGGTTTTAGATTTGGCTCACTGATATGAACATGATTAATATATTGAACATTTCTGATTAATTCACTAGTAGATTCACCATTGTAAATCATAGTTCCCACATCAAGATTCAACTTAAAGCCTGCTGAATTTACCAATCGAATAAGGTTGAGTGCAGCTTCTGTATCATTGATAAAATTCGTGTTATAGATAGGTGGATTTGCTTCCATGCCAATCACCGTATCTTTTGATAATGCATACTCGCCCAGTTCTCTAAAGAATTCTATCGCAACACTCCAATTTCCATCATCAGAAAGAACTCGATTTCGTGGGCAACCAAATACTAAATTCTTACAACCAATAGCATGTGCAAAATCGATTGCTTTCTTTGTATAATCCAATAACACCTGGCGTTCTTCATCAGTTCCAAAAATTTTTTCTTGACGGCCATACCAAATAGATTGCATGGATGGAATGCTAAACCCATATTCCTTGTTTAATCCATTGGCCCAATCAGTCGCTTCTTCTAATTTATCATATGGTGAGACGGGAAAAATTCTGGTTGGAGCTATCTCCAAACCAGAATATCCATATTTCTTCATCAGTTGATATACTGCATTATCATCATTTTCTTTCCATCCAATATTCGATATTGATAGCTTCATTGTATTTGCTCCTTCACTCGATGACTATTCAATACTCTCAAAAACTTATCACAAATAATATAAATACATACCTGAATAAATCCAAAATACCATAGTATAAAATTCAAGAAAGTATGCACATAGGAATGTGACTTAGCAAGTACAATCCATGAAATAGAAGTAAAGAATGTAACAATATATAAAGCAACTTTAATTAAATCTAACTTCTTATTATGAAAGTCATACACAAATATTCCTAATGGAATAATGCAAATAACCTGGAATAACTTCCCTGGAACTCCTACTATGATATCTGTATTAAAGTGGAAATATCGACAAAGAACTTCCCAAATAGACGCATTCATGGAATCCCATAGGTTTGCAGAAAGTTGGTTTAAATCTGCACCAGCAGTTCTTCTTAATACATCACTCTTAAAAATGGTAATGATGCCTTCAAGGATATTTCCATTACCCCTTAGAATTGCGTGCATGCATATGGCAGCCATAAAACCTAGCAATGCAATTATACCCATCGCAAAAGTTGTGCGGAATAACAGAATAGATTTCTCTTTATTTTTAGACAGAATTGCAAATATCAAATCCGCAAGCAAGAAAGTAATTAATCCCATCATCACAGCAGAAATATATTCGTATCCACATAAGCACTTTATTAATATTGATATAAATGCAAGGACATACGAAATACATCTTGCCTTGAGTTCATTAATATTTAATGAACAATATAAACCAACTGTCATTGGTATAAACCATGTAAACTCAACCCAATAAAGGTTCTGAGCGAACATTGCCGTCCAAGGTGATAGCCAGAAAGTAAGTAGGAAACATCCTGCTATGATTGCATTATACTTTTTCTTAATTAACAGACTGATAATCACGAATACAAGCGCCGTCACCATACTGCATGTAAGTTTTAACATATGTAATGCAGTTTCACCATTATGTAAAATTCTATATACGAGTCTGAAGACTTTTCCTTGTAATCCAAATTGTTGTTTGTATGGAGAAAGGTATCCTCGTGGTAAATCACTTCCTTTTGCATCGATAAATACCGCATAATCCAATGCTCCTTGTTCTGAAAAACTTAAAACAGGTCCATCTAAGTCAATACGATAATTTTCACCAATCTTCTTGATATCCTTTATGGCATATGTATCTCCATTTTGGAATCTGATTTTTTTTGCATTTTCAGATATTTTCACAATATAGGGACTATCATTAACTAAAATAGCAGATTCTGTATTTGAATAACCTTCCGTCCATTCATCATTATTTGTATATGGATTTCTCATACCATAATAGCCACCATTGATACTTGAATAGCGACCTAGTCCATATTGATATGTATCATCACTCACAAAGAAATCATTGTATTTCTCTGCTTCTGCAATACCCGTATTCAAACTATCATTATAAGCCTGGAAAGATGTATTACTTGTAGTTGGTCCATCAATAGAACTAAATATGAAATTCCAACTTAGTAAAGTAACAAGTGCTCCAACGATACCTAGCAGCCAAATAGTTTTCTGCTTTTTTCCAGTGCATCGAGCTGATAACAAAATAATCCAAAGAGAAATTATCATAAAACAAATCAGGATACGTGCTTCATGATTAAGCGTTGCTTTCTTATAGGCAAAATTCAGTAATGCTTCTCCCACTTTATTCTCTTCAGTCATATACGCTGTAGTAGCCTTCTGTAGGGTTATACTTCCGTTTGTTCCAGATGCAAAGATATGTAAAGTATATTGATTTCCTATTTGATACTTTCCCTTTGTATAGAATTTATACCACGTCTCCATCTTCATGCTTGATACTTCTGCTTCACTACGATCAATCACTTTCCCATTGCCATCTTCAATCGTAAGTATTAGATTACCCTGTGTAGAATTTTTCTTTGCAATATACACTTCTACACCCGTCATATGTTTCTTTGTAGGAACAAAAGTAGTTGTATATTCACCGTTGGTTAAGTCATATACACCTATTAAATCATCACTTGGGATTGCACTAACATCCACTTCATTTGCAAAATAGCCATGTTGAAAAGCGTTCATTGGCCCAATTAACGCCAAGAGCACTAATAGAAGCAATGACAATACTGCAAACACAATATTGTTTTTTGCTTGTTTCAACATTATCTAGCCTCCACAAACTGTTTGATATCAGCTAGTACAGTTTTCTTATCACAAATATATCCATTATGACCACCATATAGTGTGTCATGGATAGTCTTATAGTCATAGTTTGCAGGAATACCGTTTAGTTCATTTACAAACTGTTCTCCAGTTAGGTATTCATATACTTCACCTGCAGATATCGGTTCCGTTGCAGGATGCCACATGTGAAAATTATTTTCTAACGCTATTTCGATATCGCCCCATAATCTTTCAAGATTATAGAACTGATATATACTTCTACTATCTGTAAAGTTTAATGCAGAGAATTGCAATGTCTTAAACTTCTCCTTTAATAGTTCTCTATCTCCCTCAGGACAATTTACTTTATAAAAACCATTTCCCTGCAATACATAATACTTTTCTAAAGAAGGATCTTTTTGAACTAACTCATCAAATTTTTCTTTCTTTAACATAAATGGAATTACGTTAATAAAGTCAAAGATAAAATTCTTCTTAATGTTCTTTCCAAATAATCCAGGCAAACGAATAATCAATGCATCTGGATAATGTTCTCTCACCCAAAGTTCTAGTTGATAACGATTGTATCCATATGCATGCAGGTTATCTGTATCGATTGTAGAATTTTCATCTACATTAACAGGCATCTTAAAAACATCAATTGTTGAAATTAGTACAAGTTTCTTAGGATTGATCTTCGTAATGTTTTCCTCTGCTTGTACAATTAACGCCATATCTTGTTCTGGCGCATTATTTGCCAAATATTTTTCGGCACGCAAACCAGCATACACTAATAAATCTGGGTTTGTACCAAATGCTTCATCAATATTTTTAGAATTGTATACTGCATCAAAATCAGTAGCAGCATAAATATTACTTCCAACAAAACCTGTATATCCAACGAGTGCCTTCTTCATAAAAATCTCCTACTTCGTTAACTTCTCAATACTTTCAAAACTATATTGTTTTCTCTTGAACACTAAATCAACTAATAACTGTAGATATTTGATGATTATTGTTAAAATTCCAAATAATCCAAAGAATGCAACGGATAAGAATAAGATGGTTGTCGTCCATCCAACAACTGGATTAGCTGTTAAATACACAACAACAGAATAAAACACCATAAACACCGAAACAATCATCATAAATACTGTCATAAACTTTGCGAAACGGTAGCCGATATCTGTAAATAATAGTAATGAATTAGCTGCGAGATTAGAACGATACTTCTTTTCACGTACATCCTCTTCAAACGCAATATTATTTATAACCTCATACTTAAGATTATCAGTCTTAAGACCACAGTTTGCATATACAACCTTACGATATGGTATTGTCTTATTCATTGAACTAACACGATTAATTACACGTCTGCTCAAAATCCTAAAGCTTTCTGTTGTCATCTTATATGAATAGTCAGTGAATCGATCAAACACTTTGTAAAACAAGCTTGATGTAAACTTTCCCTTACGATCTGGCGATGCACTAACAATATCGTATCCCTTCAAGGAACGATAATAGATTGTCATAATCATTTCAGAATCAAAGTCTAATGTTGTATTATCAAATTCAAACACGAAGTCTCCAATAGACATATCAATACCTGCATCCATGGATAACTCTAAACCATGGAAATAACTCATATTGATTACAGAAATACTTGTAGATGTTGCCATCTCACTTGTCTTCTTGATAATTTCTAATGATTTGTCATCAGAAGCATCATTGACACAAATTACTTCAGAGTGTGCAAAGTTATCTTCCATTGTTGAAATAATAGTCTTCAAAAACTTCTCTAATCTATTTTCAGCATTTCTAACATAAACTACTGCTGACGCAAAATTCTTTTCCTTATTCTCCATCACTCAATACCTCATCTAAGTCATATACTGTATTAATCTTTCCAGAAAGAACACCAACAAATGTTGGATTCTCGGAATACTTTCGAATTACTGTAGGTCTAGAATCATCAATCTCCGAACTCATTAGAATTGGTTTCATGGAGAAGAGAGAACCTTTATATTCAAATCCATATTCATCAAGCATGTATTTTCTCGCAAGATTTGCCATATATGGGAAAGCTGTCTTTGGCTTCGCCGGACAATCATTGCAGTTACCTAAATGTGTTGGAGAACAGTAACCACCACTCTCCTTCTGACATTCAAATGTAGGCAAACCATCATAACTTGTTGTATGTGGTGTAAATGTTACTGATGTCAGAGAATGTAGACCTGTTTTACCAAACGGCATAATGGAAAAGAACGGTCCATCCATGACTGTGAAACCAATATCCTTCAATTTCTCATTTACATCGCACAAGATGATTTCACATAACTCATATTTAATGCCAAACTTTTCAAATCCAACTTTCTCTAAAATTTGATTTGTGCTAGCGTAGGTTGCATTCAGTACAAAACATGATTCATAATCAATTCCTTCAGCCGTATGAATGATATAGGAATCATTTGTCTTATCAATCGTTGTAATATCAACTCCATACTTGATGATAGCTTCAGTAGGATATTTCTTTAATTCTTCTAGGAAGTAATCTAATAGGATCTTTGCATCATAGGTATATTCTCTTGTTCTAAATACACCATCACACATTCCCTGCTTGAAATAATTTTCTGGCACTAATCGTTCACATGGAATATCAGCCGCCTTACAGAAGTCTTTGAATTGTTTTCCGTCCGACCAAGAATACTGACTAGATGTTGCATAAATCTGATCAAACTCACGATTGATACAGAAATCATAATCTTTATTAAAGCGTTCAAAGTAACCGGCTGACTTTAATGCTGTAGAAATTGAGCGTGGGTAATGATAACCTTGGTGAACTCTTGCTTGGTTAATATAAGTAGCTCTTCTAAATGGTGTAGGATCACATTCTAACACAATAACTTTCTGTCCTCTTTTCACACAAAAGAGAGCTGAATACAGCCCATATAATCCAGCACCAATGATAATTTTGTCATATCTTTCCATACGCTTTATCCCCATTTCCCACTCTTTGCAACATAAATTTCCGATACGAAAATAATCCGAATTTCATACATAAAAAACATAAAATCACACTATAAATAATATACCAACATTGTGTTTTCCTCAACCTGATTCAAAGCGTGAACAAAGTTGATTTTTAATGAATTCCTGTTTACCAAATCTTTTTACTCACTTCATGTTGTAGCTCTTTAATACCAAGATATAAACATATATTTAGTTTGAAATGTACTTATATTTTCAAATAAGTCTATAGATTATAAAAGGAATTAACCCGCCTTGGAATTAATTCGTTCGGCCTTCCTTTGTGTAATTAATTGTCTACCACCACTAGAAGAATACTATATTTCTCCTAACAAAAGTTCCTTTATTGGCTTCTTATCGGGGTGCTATAATACTTATATATATTTATAGACCTATATTTTTAATAACAAAGGAGAACAAACGTGGATCAGCAAACCATCACAAAAAATAATACGCGTGTTGAACTTTACGATTGGATTCGCGTGATTGCAACATTATTTGTAGTCATTGGACATAGCGTATATCTAAAAATAGTCGTTGCCCACGGAGGAGTAGATTATCAATTACCACTCAATCTATCCCCTACATACTACGGTAAACTATTATCCTTCATCCGAGAGGGACACTGGATCCTTGTATATTTTCATATGCCACTATTCTTTTTTCTATCTGGCGCTGTATTGGGACTGAAACCAATTAAAAGTTTATTTCATTTTATTAAATCTAAAATCAAAAGATTAATAATTCCTTTCTTTGCTGCAGGATTTTTCTTCATGCTACCAATAAAGTTTCTTGGAAATTTCTATACTTTTAACGGAATGACACAAGCCATGTTAACCTATTGGCAAGGTGGTTTAGAGGCTGATGATGGTCATTTATGGTTCCTTGCAGCTTTATTTTGGTGCCTAGTAATATTTGCAATCCTTGTACATTTACTCAAAAAAATACATATTGATAATCCATTTATACCTTTTATCTTCTGCTTCATTATTGCTACACTTGCATCAAAATACAGTATCACCGATTTTATGGAAATCAATAATGGGTTAAAATTCATTCACTGGTTAGCAGCTGGATACGTATTTGAAAATTATCGTCAGTTATATAAGTTCTCATATATTCGTAGTGTGATAATCTGCATCATCTTTGTGGGTTTCCATTTATGGAATCGTCAAGTACATTTCTATAATCACTATTTTCTAGTTATCTTTGGAATTATCTTTTCCATTGCATTTGCAAATGTATTGTCTCCTCTATTTAAATACTTAGATGCAAATTTCCATAATGGATATCAACATTTTATAAATAAACTTTTTGTTATCTATCTATTTCATGATCCTCTCGAGTATTTAGTGCTTCGATTCTTCTTTAATAGAGACCTATTATCAACCTCTCTTGGCTGTTATGCGTACCTTTTTATGAGAACTATCGGAGTTATCCTAATAAGTTTACTCATTAGTAATATTCTTGATTTTATCTTGGCACAGTTAAAGTCAAGATTTGCAAAAACAGCTATATAAAACTTTTGAATGGGCATAAGAAAAGAGTCAACTACAAACTCTTAATTTAGAGTTATAGTTGACGTCTTTTTAATCATATTTTGTTAAATTGTAGGTCTGCACTACCCTCATCGTATTTTGAACATATGTTGAACTTGTAGCATATCCAGCTTGTTTAATATATGTCAGATACTCTTCTGGAGTTGTAGCCGTCTTAATCTTCGCGTAGTTAGGGAACTTCGTAAATTCGAAATATCCACGTACACCTTCTTCTAAGCTGTTAAAAGCTCTGAAGTTATCACGAATGTTTGTATACGTTCCAGGAACGTATTCTTCCTGTGTAACCATATTAACAGACTTACCTGTCCAATATGGTCCAGCCTTCAATCCAAAGTAGTTATGATACTTAGCAGATAGTGTCGATCTTCCCCAATTACTTTCAAGAATTGCTTGGGCAAGAATTCCACTATTCACTTTAATTCCATACTGTGATGAGTACTTACGAATGTAATATGCCATTACCTGAATGAACTCTTCATTTGTATAATTTTCTCGTAGCGTTTTAGGAGAAGCGCTCTTTCCATATTCGAAATATTCTTCTTCTCCATTTTCCATCTGTACCCAACCATTTGCAAAATATCCGTTAAGTGCATAAACGCCATTTACCCATCCGTTAGCATACTCGCCATCCTTATATACGCGCTGCTCTCCAGCATAAGTTTGTAAACCTTGCGCAAGTATTCCATTTAAATAAAGACGTTCATCACCGTTAGCATCGATTCCTTTACCAGTTAGACGCACACCATCTTTATAGAATAAGTAGTATGTTCCATCAATCGGCTCAGCATGGCGTACCCAACCATTCGCAATATAACCGCTCACATAATATTTACCATCTCTAAACCCTGTAACAAGATTTCCATCCTCATATAAGCGATATTTATCTTCATAATTTTGCATGCCTTGCGCTAAAATCCCATTGATGAATAAATGTTCACCATTTGCATCGGTTCCAATACCAGTTAAACGCAAGCCATCTTTATAGAATAGATAATATTTACCATCGATAGGTTCTTTATGGAACATCCATCCATTCGCTAGTACTCCGTTTATATAGTACTTCTCATTATGCATATCAACCACATTGCCATCCTTATAATAGCGGTATTGACCAGCATAATAATTATATCCCTGTGCTAATAAGCCATTGATGAATAAATGCTCACCATTTGCATCTTCACCCATACCGGTTAGACGCTCACCATCTTGATAGAATAGATAATATTTACCATCTACTGGTTGTTGGTGAAAGTACCATCCATTTACTACGTCTCCATTTACAAAGAGACGTTTCGCACCATCGTATTCATATACACCTTGTGCAAGTAAACCATTAACGTAATAATGCTCTTCATTTTTTGCATCAATACCCATACCGGTTAGACGCTCACCATATTTGTAGAAATAATAGTAATGACCATCTACTGGTTTTTCATGGAACATCCAGCCATTTGCTTCCTGTCCATTGACATAGTATTTTTTTCCAACAGGCCCTGTAAATCTATCCCCATTCTTGTAATAAATTTGATTGCCATCATGGATATGCAATCCTTCCGCAAGAAGACCATCTACATAGTAGTGCTCTTCATTCTTAGCATCAATTCCTTTTCCAGTTAGACGTACTCCATCCTTATAGAACAGATAATATTTGCCATTGATTGGTTCTCTATGAAATACCCAGCCGTTCGCGATATAACCACTTACATAATACTTACCATTTCTATAGCCTGTTACTGGGTCTCCTTTTTCATATAGAAGTTCTACTCCTGTTATATTTTGAAAACCTTCCGCAAGAACACCATTTATATAATAATGTTCTTCATTTTTAGCATCAATTCCTTTTCCAGTTAGACGTACTCCATCCTTATAGAATAGATAATGATATCCGTCAATCGGCTCTTTATGGTACATCCATCCATTTGCGATATAACCATTAACGTAATATTTATCTATGGCTTCGCCAACAGGATCACCATCTTTATACAAACGTGT
>ERZ772955.859-NODE-859-length-21711-cov-16.829147_pt1 | contig 21711 bp, 25 predicted proteins | sample MGYA00511133_ERZ772955 | MGnify/ENA primary metagenome ERZ772955 (study PRJEB29015, sample SAMEA2737914) | human oral metagenome | biome: human oral; feature: human-associated habitat; material: dental | place: China | collected 2149 ... | reverse complement strand
AAGCAGTTCTTATTCAATACACCGCCATTATGATTGTTAAGTAATTCAATATATGCTGCAGGTAATCTATAGCCCAACTCAGATTCAGCATCCTTAATATCCTTATCGGTAACAGGTTTACCTATATAGGATTCAAATGCATAATCAACATCATTCCAAAATCCGGTCCAATCAAAGTCTTTTAAATTACTCATAATACTCTCTCCTAGTTATATAGATTATTTCAACCAAATAGTTTCTCCTCAGTGGAATATTCTTTAATTAAATCTTTTACCCTGCGTCGTATCAAAATAGTATCAACAATATAGGAAAAAATGATATAAGGAGATACATTTATAATCGCTATAGGGGCTAACATAACTACTACTCGCAATAGGTCAAGGGAATATGCATACCATTCAAAATCAATGGTACTTAAAATTGGCTTCACATAATCTATTACGCTTACTTCCCATTGCATTAAGGGGTTTAATTCTTCACTAGTTCCTAATAGCCAAACGAAACTTACAGCAAAGATCAAACAATATAATATACCAATAGGAATCAATATCTTCGCTCTCTTTTTTAATAGATCACGGCAAATCGCATCTTCTTCCTCTACTGTTACATCATATACCATATTGCATTGAATCTGAATCCGTCTAAATCGATAGCGAATATACTTATACAAAAAGTTATTCGGTGTATATAACATAGTAGTCTCCACATATAAGTCATAATAGACAAATCATTGAAAATATATCACCCGTCTATAGCAAAGTAGTGTAAATCTTTAAATTCATCATCCCGAAATGTAAAGGAAAAGATGTGCGTATCATCAAAGGTTTGCTCGCAATAGGTCACAGCATCTCGATCTGGTTCAATAATAGGCATACCTATCCGTGTTTTTACTTCATCAATAGTTACATCGCCATACCAATCTCTTATTTCGTTATAGATGAAAATAGCAATTATATCTATATTCTTATGGTAATTGGCAGCTAATAATTTTGCAATTTCTACATTAACATCCGTTGGAACCTCATCCCAGCAAAATTGTATTCCTTCATAATACAAGGTGTATTGTCTTAACTGTTCATCATATTTTACATGATTAGTCATTTTCAGTATCCGGTACATAGCTTTCCGTCTTAGGTCTTAAATCTAACACGATTTCCCAACTATCTAATGCTGGCACCTTATGATGTGCGATAAAATCTGCTATTATCTGTAATACCTCTTGGGGACCTTGCTCATTTTTACCATATATAATAGCGCCTTCCTCACCATTATTGGTTACACTAATTTCTGTATGTAATAAATCAGTATCTTCATCACTGCAAACTTGTAGAAAATTATACAGTTTATTATCTATGAGGATTTTATTTGATGGTGATACAATCACAAAATCTTGCTCTTGATCCTCAATAGCATAGAGATTTTGCTCAACTTCATTCAGTGTAATCCCTTCATATTTATAAGTACCTACATCAATTGACCAATCAGTATATGTTTTATCGAATTCATCTACCATATATACAGACTCTCCTTTATAACACATATTAAAATAAACTTTTTAATTGACCTGACATATCCGCCATAAATTCATCAAATTTACAAAGCTCTCGTAACTCTTGATGTTCTATATCATAGCAACTTATCTTCTTAGTTTTAGGATCCCACACAATTTGGAGATCATTATACTCGCCTAGTTCTTTAGATAAACGTAATAGATTACGACGTCCTAATTTAAAAGGAATCGTATCAATAAGTGGGAAGAACTCTATGGATATAAAATCGGTGTCTGGTAATTCAAAGTAAAGAGTATCGCCCTCTAAAAAATTTACTAATGCTTTTGGTAATTTAAAAGGCTTTAATTGATCCATCTTATTCTGTATATCATGGAACTCAGCAGGCTCTAAAGCTTTAAAATACTCGGCCATTTTCATATCGCCTTTTTCAATGGCAATGCTATAGGGACGCATACCATCCTTTTCCGTGATGGTCACATCTGCGCCATGTTCTACCAAGTATTTACACATCTTTAAGTCTACATACCGAGCCGCAACGCACAAAGGAGTCGGCTTAAATGGGTATACAGAATCAGGTTTGTTGTAGTTAATATCTACACCATTATGAATAAAGAAATCTAGAACCTCATAATTTCTATCTATAATGGCATTTTTGAAAGCTTTACCGCCATATTTCTGTACCGTATGGCCTAAGTCATGAATAATCTGTAAGTGATTATATTTCTTGCCATATAAGGCAGCTTGAAAAGCATCTACTTTCACACGGTTCAAAGCATGAACATTGGCACCATGAGCCACAACATAATCTATAATCTCTTTATTACCATACCGTACAGCTAACAAGAAACTAGGATTTTCTGCTTCATTAAGATTAGCACCATATTCTACCAACCATTGAATACTTGGCAAGCAACACATGACAAGAGCTAATTCTAAAGGTGTATGCTCACTATATTCACCAATTTCTATAGGTTGATTAATATCCCAACCATTGTTTAATTCTGATTCAAGTGAGAAAATATTTCCCTCTATAATATCTGTCACAATATCAGGCACAGACTCAAACTCACCTAAATCTTTTAGCTTTATCATACTTATCTCTCCCATATAATACTACCTAATAGTTATGCTTATAATTCATATTAGTCAGTCCATCCTGTATCTTCATAATACATTGGCATTTTTTGCAGCTAATTTTTTGAATATTTTTCTAATACTCTATCTACAAAAAATGGGGCTAGACCTATATAGTTATGTGGATTTAACATATTATCAACCTCTTGTTCAGTAAAGGCATCTGTAACTTCCTTGGTATTCATTAGTACATCTTTGAGTGGAATTTCTTTTTCATAAGCCTCCATACAGGCTTTATAAATAATTTCATGAGCCGTCATACGACCAAGTTTTTCTGCCAAATGCATCATGACACACTCACTCATCATCAATCCTTTTTGTGCAAAAAGATTTCGTTCCATATGTTTTTCGTAGACGATAAGATTTTCAAAAATATTTTTAGATTTCTCTAATGCTGCAGCCATAAGATGACACGCACGAGGAATTGCTTCCCATTCTGTAAGAAAGCAACCCCAGTCACGTTCATTTTCACTGATCATGCTTTCCACAATCGACGGTGCAATACTACGAACACTGCGAAGAAGAGCCAGTACATTTTCTAAAACGGCTGGATTACGTTTATGCGGCATCGTAGATGAACCGATTTTACCTGTGAAGAACGGTTCTTCCAATTCTAATATTTCCGTATGTTGCAGGCTAAAAATCTCATGATTGATACGACCAAGTGTACCAGCACATATAGCAAGGACACTAACAAATTCCGCCTGGCTATCACGAGCTACATGCCAAGCAATCGTAGGCACACCTAAGCCAAGAATTTTGAACATACGTGTTTGTGTTTCTAATCCATGTACTGGTTGAGAAGCCAATGTACCAACAGCACCGGCCATTTCGCCTACAAACACCCTATCATACATAGCTTCCATACGTTGAATATCTCTGCCTAACTCATCAGCCCAAACTGCAGCTTTATAGCCAAATGTAATGGGAATTGCATGTACTACATGTGTTCTACCAGCCATAGGTACATCTCGATACTTCTCTGCTAGTTTTAAAATGCTTTTTTGGCATAACTTTAAATCTCGTAGAATAACATTGTACGCATCACGTTGAAGTAGTACTAGTCCTGTATCTACAATATCTTGACTAGTAGCGCCCCAATGAACATACTCACCTGCATTATCTGGTAGAATAGCCTTGAATGCTTTAAACAATGGCACAATAGTTATAGAGCTTTTATAATATTCTCCTATAGAAGGTATATCAATTAATTCTGCTTTAGCGTATTGATTTATGATATCAGCCTTCTCTTGTGGAATGACACCTAATTCAGCCTGGGCCGTAGCTAAGGCAGCTTCTGTATCTAACCACTTTTGCACCCATGACTCGTCACTAAAAATTTTACGCATTTCATCTGTACTAAACAAAGAACCATGAGTTTGACTATCAATGACTGTGGATGGCATAATGTAAAGCCCCTTTCTTAAACCAGCCTTATGGCTGGAATATCAACTGATATTATATTACCATATTTCAGAAAAGATTTTTTAAGAAACAAATAATGTTATACAAAAAGGTGCAACTCCATGAGCTGCACCTTTTAAGATATAGAATGCTTTTATCCTATTTTATTGTAATTATTTTTTAGCTTTCTCTAATTCTTGAATTCGTTTTTCTAATTGAGCAATTCTAGCATCTGTAGATGATTGAACAGCTTTAGATTCAGGACCTACTTTAAAGCTAAGACCACCATTAAAGCCTTGATTGCCATTGCCCACCACAGTACCTACATTAAATTGTACATTGCGGTTAGGACGGTAGTAAGCACCTACCGCAGTTGCTGTTTTGCCATGATAATGACCAAAACCAACGGCTACCCCCAATCCGGTTTCACCTTCTGAAAAGTTTGGTTGTAATGCAGCTAAAGCATAGCTAGATGCAGTTGCTTTATTAACTGTAGTTTCTATATTTGTACCAACTGATTGCACTTGGCTAATAGCATTTTCCAATTGACCTACTGTAACTGCATCATGTGCATCAACACCATCAGCAACTTTCACCAAACGATTATATTTAGCATCTGAGTATGTAGTAGATGTTACTGTAGGCTCTTTATCATAATCTGGCACTGTCTTTTTGTAACCTAAGTGAATCGTAATTTCTTTATCTGGGTATTTTACAGTATAACCAGATACATCACCTACATCATGACCAAATGCAATAGTACCTTCTTCGGTGGCTACGCTTTCATAACCAATGGCAGCGCCATATTTGACAGTAGTACCTGCCTTATAACCTAATGCCAAACTGTTCTCGGCCTTAGAACCTGTAAAACCACCACCCACAGAAGTAGAAGCAAGACCAAGTGTCATACCATTAGATCCACCCACAACGGTACTACCATTTCCTACGGTCATAGCATCTCGAGATCCAACAATGGTACTATACTCACCGTTGGCAATATTTTTATGGGTCACAAATTTACGACCTGTAAATTCACGGCCTCCACCGCCAAGTATGGATGCACCAGTGCCTACAGCTTCATTTTTACTGCCCCCAAATACGGAGGACCACATGCCAACACCTGTGTTTCCTAAACCGCCCGCAAGTGTACTCCCTTTTCCATCTGCATTATTTTGAGAACCGCCAATAACAGAACCAATTTCACCAGCTGCATTATTTCCACGACCACCGGCAATTGAGCTATGTAATCCATATGTACCATTAGAGTTACCACCTGAAATAGATGAGGATTCACCATACGCAATATTATCTTCCCCACCACTGATTGTGGCATAATTTCCTACTAAGTTTCCTACTGCTTCAATTTGATTTTTTGTACCACCAAGAATAGCCCCATTTTTAATTTCTTCGTGAACAATATTTTGAAAGCCCCCTACAATAGCGGTATAAGGGCCTTCTGCCATATTTTTTGTTCCCCCAAGGACTGCGCTATTTTCACCTTCTGCAAAGTTAGGTGCTTTATCCTTACCACCACTGACAATGACACTACCATCGCCTAACGCTTGATACCAGCCGTATAACCACCAATTACTTGGCCTGCAGCCTCTACGGTTAATGTATTTAACATAACACCTACACCAAATGTTAATGCAAATACACAAGCAGTTGTTGTTATGCTAAAGCACTTTACATTCTTAGAATAATAATTGGGGGAATTCATCTTACGAATTAACATCTTTTGTACTTTATTCATTTTATCTTTTTTCTCATCTCTCTATAGATATACAAAATCACAAGCCAAAAATAACTAAACTATTAACCCCTTTCATACTATACACACAAGATTTCATATATATTTTCATTCATAAAAACATAATATATAAATTAATTATAAAATAATTTCGTTTTTTACATAATTATTATTACTTATAATCATATAACTAGTATTCATAATGTTTTATTTGGTAGTGTTATAAAAATAACCTCTAGTCAATAAAACATTAAGTTTCACTAACTAGAGGTTTATTATATGTATTTCAGCATCTCGTGCCATGGTGGCTGGGTTACAGGACATATAGACAATACGTGTAAATGATACTCTAAGAATGTACAAAAATGATGATATAAGAATGTACAATTTTGATTGTATCACCGATACTATAGTTGAGGTGATAACAACATGCAATACGTATACGGTATTAACAGTTCATTTACTATAACATCATTATCAGATTTACCAATGTTAAGAGACATTCTGGAGGCTTGCAACTTGAAACCTAATTATAGTTTACTAGGTCGTGAATTAGGCTATGATAGACGTACCATAAAATCTCATTATGAAAATGGAACGTCTGATCCACATCGTCATAAACCATCTATGATTAATGCATTTTATGACATAATACAGACTTTATTATCTGATGCCCCCCCCCCAACAGTTTTATTACAAGCGTGTTCTATGGCAATACTTGGTAGACAACCATGGACTCACAGCTGCTTACTCTACATTTCGTGGTTATATTTCAAAGAAACCCGTGTTTCAATCCTATTTTGATAGAAAACATACATAGCCTAGTACGCAGCATACGATTCGCTTTGAAACTGCACCAGCTGAACAAGCGCAGGTGGATTGGAAAGAGAATATTAAATTCTTATTGTATGATGGAACGCATATAACTTTTAATATATTGCTGATGACATTAGGCTATTCTCGATACAAATTAGCAAAGGTCACATTCGATAGAACTACTGAAACATTACAAAATGCATTAGTAGAATTCTTTGAGCAATTACAAGGTGTTCCTCATGTACTAGTAACAGATAATATGAAGACTGTGATGGTACAACCGAAGCTAGCTGGAACTAAAGGGCAGCTTCATACCAAAGCAGAGCAATTTTCAAGTGACTTTGGCTTTACATTTAAACCTTGTATTGCGCGCCGTCCCCAAACGAAAGGTAAAGTAGAAAGCCAAATGAAGATTCTAGATGAAATTCATGCGTACCAAGGAAAACTGACAATACAAGAAGTGGAAGAACAGGTTCAAAAAATTATTTTACGTAGTAATCTAGCGATTTCTCAAGCCACAAGACAAATACCGTCTGTACTAATTGCAAAAGAAAAGAAATCTCTTACCCCACTTCCAACAAAAATGATAAGAGATTCCTACCGCATAGATTACCCAAAAGCTAAGGTTTCAACTAGTAACCTCATTAGCTTTCGTGGTAGCCACTATTCTGTACCCCCAGGATATGTGGCCAAATCTATGACCTTAAAGACCACAGATAAAATGCTATACATATATGATAGCACAGAATTGATTGCTCAGCACCCATTAAGTGGTAAGAAGGTTAACTATTTACCTTCTCATTATGAGGCACAATTGCAGAAAACAATTCCTTATCTAAACTCTGAAGAGGTGAAAGCTAAAGCAAAACCTAATTTGGAAAAGATAGGAGCTATCTATGACACTATAGACTAATTACCAACGATTACAAGACAATTTAGCGTATCTAAAACTAAAACAATGTATGTTACACCTCGATGAAACAATTGAATTAGCTAATACACAGAACTTATCTCATATTGAGTGGTTATTGAAATTTAGTGATTACGAAGTCAATATTAAATGACAAAACGTAATTAACCATATGGTGAAAATAAGTAATTTCCCTCATTTGAAAACACTAGCTGATTTTGAATTTTCATTTCAACCACAAATTAACGAAGTGCAAATTAAGAATTTAGCATCATTAGACTTTATGGAACGAGCTGAAAACATTGTATTTCTTGGATCTAGTGGTGTTGTAAAAACACATTTAGCTACATCACTAGGTATTGAAAGCTCTCGTAACAGACGAAGTACTTATTTTATTAAATACCATGATTTAATCCAAAATCTTAAAAGAGCAAAGGACGAAGGAAAATTAGAAACTCGGCTCAAGCACTACGTACGCTACTAATTACTCATTATTGATGAAATTGGTTATTTGCCATTGAATCCAGGAGATGCTAATTTACTGTTTAAAATTATTGATAGACGGTACGAAAAGAAAAGTACCATCGTAACATCTAACATTAACTTTGATGAATGGGCGACCATTTTACATGATGAGAGAGTAGCGAATGCTATTGTTGATCGATTACTTCACCATGCCCATGTGATAAGCATAACTGATGATTCATACCGGCTACGAAAAAACCATATGCAGCAGAAGAAATAACTGTACATTGTATATCGTCAATATTGTACATTCTTATATTGACATTTACACTCCCAAATTCAAAGGATGTTTTAGATAGACTTGATAAATTACAAACAAAAAAGAATACCCTCGTGCAAGAGTATTCTTCCTCCAAAACCACGATGGACGAGCTTTATAAGATACGAAAAAACTATGGAATTTATATGGGTAAGGAGATGGAGCGATAGCCATCTCTTTATTGTTTTTAATGTCTTTCTAGTGCAGCTCCATTTAGCCAGCTCTTTAGAGAAGCATATCTACTACTATCGCCTTGATCTATAACCCAGAACTCATAAGTACTCTTTCCACTTATTTTTTCATATTCTATGTATGGATAAAGGCCTAAATATTCAAGACCTTTAAAAGTACTAGATTCTTCCATTACTGGCAGTATACATGATTTTCCATTTAACATACCATCTGCTAACCCCAATTCCCATGGACACCATTTTGAATTAACAATATTTCTAGTGGCGATATAAGATAAGCCTTTACAATTAGATATTCTATTTTTAATAACATTAGCCGTCTTAGGTGATACATTATTTCTATCCAAATTTTTGTCATCTATCCAATCTACATATACAGAATAACCCGCATTGTTAAATAAATCAATTAGTGTTAGTATCAGTTTTTTATCTAAAAAACTATGCGATATAAACAAGTCATATGATTTTTTTTTTGAAAAGACCGTGTAATTTTCATTTAAAATCGTTTTTTCCGATGCATTACTAATGTCTCTTTTTATAGATTCTCTTCTTAAAAATTCATTTGTTAAAATCATATATATTCCTCCTAGAATCTTTTATCTTTTGACAGTTTCCAATAATGCAATCCTAAAGGAGTCAACCTGCATGACTTACTATTCATTGCCGCAAAATACATATGTTCCTCATCGACTGGTTCAATCAAACCAACACTCTCATACAGTTGTAGTTCTTTAAACTTATTAATATTTTCATCTTTTGCATATGGTTCCTTAATTTCAATTTTATACTCTGGATTATTAGTAAATTCAAAAGATGGGTCTAAAAAATATTCACTATCAGGATTTTGAAAATAATCACTTAACTTCCTTAAAACTTCAATAGGAACTTTAGGTTTTATTTTTCTAATCGAAAGAAATCTGGATATATTTGTTTTAAAAAGAGGTCGTTGTTCCCATGCTCCCAACGATTGATCAACAAATGAATATAAACTTGCTGGTGTGATATTTCCGCCAACATCAGCGGCTCCCCCCAACAATCCCTGAATTAACAATTCAGTAAATACTCCATGTCCAGTAATTTCATCTTCTACAGCGTATTGATCTCTACTACTGGCAGTCATAATTGTCACACCTTCGCCTAATACTGTTTCATTTGATGAAGTAACTCCCAACTCTCCAAATTTGCCAGAAAAACAGCAATCCAATATAACAACTTTGTTTTTACTTTTTGACTGTTTTAATAAAGCCAAGATATCCGACATTGATACTCCCTTATCTCTGCCTTTAAAATCAGGTGTAACTATCTTCCCCGTAACTTCATCTGTTCCATGACCTGAAAAGTAAAACAATGAAATATCAGAATCACCTTCACAAAAAAGAGCATTTAGTAGATTCAAAAGCTCATCCTTTGTCTGTATATTTGGAGCAAACTTAACTTCAAAATTCGGAGAGCCATCTCCATTTATTTCAAGTAAGTTTTTTATTTTTTCTGCATCATTTACACATCCATTTAAAGGGCATTCCGGATAATCATCAATACCAACAACGAGTGCTTTCCTACTCATCCTAAAACCTCTCTTTCATTATATATTATCAATCCACTTTGAAATGTTTGACCATGTCCAGTCCATTAGTCTAATATATCCGCATTCACTTGGAATGGTAACTCCAGAGTGACTATCATTTCCGTATATTCCAACAATTGGAATATTTTCTTCTTTTGCACACTTCATTTCCCAAATTTGTCCATCTGCATTTTTTGTGTTCTTTGTGACTATTGATATCACACCGTCACAGCCTTTTATTCTTGTTCTACAATTTGTTTTCCACTGTGAATCCCATGGTTTTTTAACTGACATATCCACAAATTCAAAGGGGCTATTTTCATTTTTCGCTTGTCCTTTTAAAAAATCTCTTAGATGTTCATCCTCAATTGCAAAACTAATAAAAATTCTTTTCATAATTATTTGACCTCCTTAATGTCATTAATTTCTATAATATCTTCAATATTACATTCTAAGGTGTTACAAATTCTATGCAAAACATCCGTAGTTACATTCTGTCCATTCTTCATTTTATAAAATGTACTTTTACTCACTTTTGCCTTTTCCATCAATTCGTTATTTGTCATATCTAAATCAATGAGTTTTTTGAACAATCTTTTATCGAAAATTGCAATAACAAGTTGAATATTACCAGCTAAATAGTCCATCAGGTCGCACAAGAATAAATCCTGTCCAGTTCGGCCTCGAAGAGTTCATCCGGTGTTCGATATCCGAGAAGCTTCCGCAGCAACCCATTACACCAGAGTTCGACCTGAGCTATCTGCTTATCAGAATAGCTATCGATCCGTTTTCCTTTCGGAATAAACCTGCGAATTAATCCATTATGGCGCTCCACCGATCCTTTCTTGCAGGGTGTGTAGGGATGGGCAAAATAGACCAGTGTTTTACTCAGAGTCTCTAAATCAGACAGTGTCGAAAACTCGGAACCGTTGTCTGTGGTGATTGTCTTAAAAACATCATCCCAGTGTTCCTCAAATTGAGAATGAACTGTTGATAGAGCATTCATGACGCTGTTCGGATCACGACCGGGGATGCGAATCATCCAGTACTCCCTGGTCTTTCGCTCAATCATGGTCAATAGGGCATCATCGGTATTATTTTTTGAGCCGATAACAAGATCTGCTTCCCAATGTCCAAACTCCTTACGGTCATTTACAGATGCTGGGCGTGCCTCAATGCTCCGACCGAGAATTCGCTTGTTTTTATGAACCTGTGTTTTTTTAGGTGACCTGCGAAATTTTTCCGGAAGATCGATGTTCTTGATTCCAAGAAGTCCGAGATCAATGTAACCATAAAGTGTTTTTGTACAGACAATCTGATCTCTGGTGAATAATTCATTTTCCAAGACACGGCCTACACAAGCATCAAGTGACCATCCTTCTTCGAAGAACCTCTGCTCTACAAAAGAGATGAAGTTAGATTTCTCAAAAAAGTCATAGTGCCGGCAGCATGACTGGCGATTTCGCTCATAAGCATCTTGGCCAGCAGTGGCTTTGTAACGGAGGATATTTCCTTTGTATAGTGACACAGTTCCGCACTTGATCTCATTTCAAACGGTATTCGGTGCGCAGCCGATTTCCTTGGCAATCCTGTTAGGGCTCTATCCATCTTTGAGTCGAGTCTGAATCAAAACACGGCACTCAAATGTAAGATGTTGTCCTTTTCTGTGCTCATTTGCGGTATAATGTAAGTGGTCCATAGGGATTTTCTCCTTGTGAATGAAGTTTAGGCACTTACATTCTACCAAAGAGAGAGAGCCTTATGGACTTTTTATGTTACTTGTTCAACTTGATTTTACAATCAGCGCTAAAAAAAATATATATCCAATCTTTTCAATTAATTCTAAATAGGTTTTCACTCATTGTCAATAGGATGCTATTCTATTTGAATACCTTTTATATAATTGTAATAATATAGTAATTAGTATAAATGTAAGTCATAAAAATTTATTTATATAATAAAAAAGGGCAGTGTAATATATTTTGTGCAAACTGTTCTCAAAGAATTAAAAAGAGAACCAATCTTCTTTAGGATTAAGTTATCAAGCAAAATCGCATAAAGAAGGTTGATTCTCTATGTTTAATGGTACCATAATTTCAGTTGATACTCCAGATAATCATTCAATTTTTATGGATTTATTTCGTAATGAACTTGAAACGATGTTAAATACGCTATTACTAGCTGAATTAACTGAGTTTTTATCCTATGATAAATACGATGTCAGTGGCTATAATACGGGTAATTCTCGGAATGGTTATTACGAGTGTTCTTTACATACTATTTTCGGTAATATTACCATCAAAATACCTAGCGATTGATTAGGTCAATTGCAAAACAAATTGCTTACACCGTACAATCGGAATTTTGATAATCTTCAAGAAATGATTATACAGTTATATCAAAAGGTATTACCACACGTGAAATAGCTGACATTATTGAAAAAATGTATGGTTGCTATTATTCGCCACAAACTATTTCTCATATTACTCAAGTTGTTGCAGAAGAAGTGGATGCGTTTCATAATCGACCATTACCTTCACAGTTTGCTGTAGTCTATCTAGATGCTACTTTTATTACCGTTAAGCGTGGAACAGCGCAAAAAGAGGCTCTTCATGTTTTAATTGGTATTACACCATCAAGCGAGAAACATGTCATTGATTATGGCACATATCCTAATAAAAGCACATTAGCCTACAAAGAGCTATTAGATCATACAAAACAAAGAGGTCTAGAAGACATTCTTCTTTTTGTCGGTGATAGTTTTCAAGGATTGCAGCAAACTTATCAGGAAATCTAAGTATCCTAATATTACGAATACATTATCCGATATTACTAATTTATTCACTTTTTTAGAGTTTCCTGAATCCATTAAGCAGTCAATCTATTCTAATAATCTAATTGAAGGCTGAAATAAATACCTAAAAAGACGAATAAGCCATAAAGAGCTGTTTCCATCAATTGAATCATTAGATACTTTTGTATGCAAATTTGCTAGTAAGTATAATGCTAAATTCTTTGATAAAATACATCGTTGATTTGGTGCAGCATTTAGCCAGTTACAAAATATTTTTGGTAATTGAGAATGAAAAGACATTTACACAAAATTATTGACACTACCTAAAAGCCCTCCGCATAAGCGAAGGGCTAATCTATTATTTCTCTTGTACTTGTTTTCCACTCATATGTTCAATCGTAATTTCAAACATTTGTGCCGCTCTCCCATTACGAGCAATTTGTTCATCAGCTAAAGTTTCATCAGGATAATACTTCATAGCAAATTCTTTTAATCGCTCTATAGATTCGGATCCGGCCTCTAACAAACGACATCTTCCAAATATGACTACACTTTGTACATACGGTGCCCAGGATTCAGATTCATCAATTCGCTCATTGCCATATACGGTAAAACATACCTTATCTGAAGCTTTCAATGCATCTACTTTATGACCAGCTTTAGCTCCATGAAAATAAATCTTTTGCCCTGCGCAATCGTAAAAGTAATTAATAGGAATAGCATAAGGGTACCCATTATCGCCATTCATAGCTAAAATACCTCGACGATTAGATTGTAATAAAGCTTCTGCAGCATTACAATCTATTTCATTTATCTTTTTACGAATTGGTTTAAACATATATTTAGTCTTCCTTTCTAGTGAGTAAAGCCACTGCCTCAGTCGTAGGCTGTTTCCAATCATTCTTCACTCCGTTCAAATTCTTGGACATCCCTGACATGGGCAGTGCTATCACTCACTGCGTCGCTTCGCTCCTAGTGAGCAAAGCCACTGCCTCAACGTGAGCGGTCATAGGGAACATATCCACTGGTTGCACTTCTTGTAGTTCATAGCCGTAGTGTGTAAGGATTTCAATGTCTCTAGCCATAGTTGCTGGGTTACAGGATACGTAAACAATGCGTTTTGGTTCCATGCCTGCCGCAGAGGTTAATACTTCTTCTTTACAGCCCGCGCGGATTGGGTCAAATACGATTACGTCTGGTCGTACACCAGCTTTGTAGAGTTTTGGCATTTCTACGGCCGCATCAGCGACGATAAATTCTGTATTATCATAGCCATTGCGGTGCGCGTTTTCTCGAGCATTGATAATGGCTGGTTCTACGATTTCAATACCGATAACATGTTTTGCCTTATGGGCCAGGAACAGTGAAATGGTACCTGTTCCACAATACGCATCGATAACTGTTTCATTGCCTTTTAGATCCGCATAAGCTAGCGCTTGATCGTAAAGCACTGTAGTTTGTTCTGGATTCACTTGGAAAAAAGAGTGAGGTGATAAGGTAAACCGCAAGTCTTTAATATGGTCTGTAATAGTCCCATCTCCATAAAGGATACGATTTTTAGGTCCAAGAATAACATTTGTACGCCTACCATTCACGTTATGAACGATTGTTTCCAGTTGAGGCACACGTTCAGTCAGGTTTTTAACCCACTTTTCTTGATGCGGTAAGTTATCTGTTGCGGTTACAAGAATAACCATCCATCCAGATTGTCCAATACGACCGATTACATGGCGTAGTATACCTTTGCCTGTATGTTCATTATAAGGTTCGATATCAAATTCTTTAGCAATTTGATAGCAGGCTTGAGCAATGCTATTATTGCCTTCATCTTGTATGGGACAATTCGTGCCTTGCACGATATCGTGAGAGCCCATGGCATAGAATCCCATTAGAATATCACCTTTAGTCCCTCCTACAGGCATTTGCATCTTATTGCGATATGCCCAGGGATTTTTAGGTCCCAATGTAGGTTTAACTAGGTCTGGATTTTGATGACCAATACGTTCGATAACGTCCTTCACCTTTTGTGTTTTTAATGAAAGCTGCCCTTCATAGGTAATATGTTGTAATTGGCAACCACCACAGAATCCGTAAAGATCACAACTGGCATCGATCCGATTCGGCGCCATAGTAACGATTTCCAAGAGTCTACCTGTAGCATACGTTTTTTTCACCATAGTAATAGATACTTTCACTGTTTCCCCAGGTAGGGCAAAGGGAACAAACACTGTAAAGTCCTCTACGCGACCTACCCCTTCGCCACTACTGCCAATACCGTGAATGGTAACTAATACTTCGTCCCCAAGTTTAACAGGGGCGTTCAACATAGCTTGTTGTTTTTTAGATACAGAAGAATTGGTATTTTGTTGTCCATTATAATGATTGAAATTCTGTTTCCCATTAGATCGATTTTTATTCTGTTGTTTAACTTTCGATTTATTCTTGCGAGATGTACGACTTGTACCATTCATTACGAGTCTCTTTTCTTCCAAATTTTAATCATACCAGTTACAATGAGTACAAAGAATACAGTTCCAAATTTCACCAGTAACTCTTCCCCTTGAATATAGGGAACAAGGAGTGGATCTTCTACAATCATTTCACCAGCAACCCAACCTAATAAAGCACCACCAGCCCAAAGGATGACAGGAAACTTATTAATAATACGAGCAAATAGTGTAGAGCAAAACACAATGATTGGAACAGTGATTAACATACCAACAATAACGAGCTCTAAATGTCCTTTAGCGGCACCAACTACGCCAATTACATTATCGATACTCATCATCGCATCAGCCACAATGATTGTCCAAATGGCTCCCATTAAGGAATTCTTAGCTTCAATATGTGCATCTTCATCTCCACCTTTTAAGAGTTGAATGGCAATCCATACAAGTACAAGTCCACCACCTAAGTGAATAAGAGGAATTAAAGTAAGTGCTTCTACTAAAAGAGTGGCAAATACAAGGCGCATTCCAATAGCCCCCACTGTACCCCAGATAACAGCTTTCTTTTGTAATTCTGGTGCCAATTTACCCGCTGCCATACCAATAACAACGGCATTATCTCCTGCCAATAAAATATCGATCAAAATAATTTTACTAATCGTTATCCACGTTGCAGCTTCTAAAAATTCCATTCTATACTTACCTCAATTCACTCAGCTGATTCTATAACTATCCCTTAACTATACCACAAATTCTCTATTTTCTCATCTAAAAGAAAGCTCTTAAACTACCACTATTATTCTTAAGATTAGCCTATAAAGTTCTTTATAATGACTATACTTTTACAAAAAAATATCTCTCCTCCTATGACTAGAAGAAGAGATATATTACATTATTTTTTAAGTTTCTTTACTAACAAAGATGCCCCTACTACGAGAATAACAGCTCCGACTTTGATGAGTAATGCATACGGTTCTACGGTATGTGAAATTAATTTATCTTCCACACTCATCGCTGCACCCACCCAGGCAAGGATACCGCCACCAACGTAAAGGATGATTGGAAAGCGTTCGATAACTTTTACAAATAAAGTACTACCATAAATGATAATAGGTACTGTAATAAGCATACCGACAGCAACTAATGTCATATTGCCACTAGCGGCACCAACTACACCAATAACATTATCAATACCCATAATTCCATCTGCAATAACAATGGTCATGATAGCAGCGCGCAAGTTATCTTTAGCCTCGATATTGTGCTCGCTATCATCATCAACAACAAGCTTGTAACCGATCCATAAAAGAAGGATACCACCAACTAAACGAAGAGCAGGAATATTGTTCAATGCCTCTACAAATAGGAATGCCATAACAAGACGTAAAATAATAGCGCCAGCTGTGCCCCAGAAAATCGCCTTCTTCTGTAAATGTGCGGGTAGGTTGCGAGCCGCCATACCAATAACGATGGCATTATCACCAGCTAATAAAATATCAATAACGATGATTTGAAGCATCGCTAATAAGCCTTGTACAGTTAAGATGTCCAATGTATCCTCCTTAGAATAAAACAATAGTATATATATTATAATCGATATAGTAAAGTAGTGTAAAATTCAATTATCAACATATATATACGTTTTTATCATAATTCTTTCTTATTAAATAAGATAGTTTATATAAGGTCATTTCTCCCCTTATATAATCACAACATGGGCTCTATTTTTTTTATAAATTTAATTCCTTTTTCCCTTAGGTTTTGGCTATTAAATTAAGCTACTTTATGATATGGTATAGTATATCGTTACTAGGGAGGTTAGTATGTATCAAACATATTCTATACTGCAAAAATTATGGTTGTTTATAAAACTATTTACTCCAATGTGCATCACTCAATTTTCCCTGATTGGGGCGACCTTTATCGCCATCTTTTTAACGGGGCAATATAGTACGACTGATTTAGCTGGTGTTGCTACGGGATATAATTTATGGCTCCTCTTCTATATCTTTGCACAAGGTACATTAATGGGTATCACACCAATTATTTCTCAACTATTAGGAGCTAAGAAAACAGATGATATTCCAATAATCTTTCATCAAGGTCTTTTCATCGGTACGGGACTAGCATTTTTAATTTTACTAATCGGTATATTCGGCTTACGCCCTTTATTGACATATTTAAATCTTGAGCCGGCTGCCACCGAGGTATGTATTAGTTATCTGAAAGCCTTTGCACTTGGTTTATTCCCATTACTCTGGGTAAATACCTTGCGTAACACTGTCGATTCTCACGGATTAACGCATTACTCCATGGCCATTGTCTTTACAAGCTTTGTGATTAACGTATTCTTAAACTACGCACTCATCTTTGGACATTACGGTTTTCCTGAAATCGGTGGCGTTGGCGCAGGCTACGGTATTGCTGGTGCCTGTTGGACAAACTTAGTTCTATTTAGCTTAGTCATTCTATTGCATCCTAAGTTAAAAGGCTATCGCATCTATAAAGATTTCCATAGCCCGAATTTTCACTATATCCGTGAACAATTACAAGTTGGTATTCCCATAGGTTTTTCTATCTTTTTTGAAGCTAGTATCTTTAGCATTGCTGGGCTCTTAATGGTTCACTTTGGATCTGCTGTAGTAGCAGCTCATCAATCTGTCATTTCTTTTACTAATGTATTCTACTGCTTACCATTAAGTATCGCCATGTCCTCTACCATTGCCGTTGCCTATGAACTCGGTGCAGGACGAAAAATAGAAGCTATCCAATACTCTTATATTTCTCGTGTATTAGCTATCATTATAGCTGTTCTTATATGCGCCTTTACGTTCACCCATATGGATAATATTGCTGATCTATTCACCAACGATGATGAAGTATATGAGCTTATTTATCACTTCCTCGGATATGGCGTATTCTTTGCTGCCATCGATGCCATAGGTACTCCATTACAAGGTATTCTAAGAGCCTATAAGGATGTAAAAGTAGTGCTTTACATCTCGCTCATATCCTATTGGGGCGTATGTTTCCCAACAGCTTATACCCTTGCTAAAAATCCTAATTATGGACCATTTGGCGTATGGATTGGTTTGTTGGCTAGCGTAGTAGTTGCGGGTATATTATTTACACTTCGCACATACTACATACAACATTACAAACCTAGAACTATTGTAAAATAATAAAATCACCTATTGATTACGCTCAATATAAGTAATCAATAGGTGATTTTTTATTGTAAAAGATTCCAAATACATAATCTATTAGTATATGGCCCCTTTAAAATAGACTACTATTTTAATTAGGTATATGACTATGAAAGTCTTATTTTAAAGCCTCTTGTTTCTCTACTTTGGACATACGGAAGAAATTATATAGCGTTTCTGCCGTCTTATAATTCATAGATTCTACATTTGCAAGTTCATCAATAGATGCCTCTTTCATGGCCTCTAAACTATTAAAGTGAGCCCATAAGGCCTTACGGCGTTTAGGCCCGATTCCTTCAATATGGTCAAGAATAGATTCAAGATTTCGCTTACCGCGCAACTTACGGTGATAGGTAATGGCAAAGCGATGCGCTTCATCACGAATTTGTTGAAGTAATTGAAGCTCCGGCGTATGATGACTCAAAATGATACTTTCAGATTGCCCCTCTACAAAGACCTCTTCAATACGCTTAGCCAAGGAGATAACTGGCACATCTGTAACACCAACGGCACGGATTAACGGCAAGGCCGCATTGAGCTGACCTTTACCACCATCGATGATAATAAGATCTGGCATAGGCCAGTCTGTTTCATTACCGTAACGACGTTCCATGATTTCAGCCATCGACTTAAAATCATCAGGTTTACCTTGTGTGGTTTTCAGTTTAAAGCGGCGATATTCTTTCTTCGCAGGCTTGCCACCTTCAAAAACAACCATAGAAGCCACCGTTTCAGTTCCTTGTGTATGAGATATATCAAAACACTCCATGCGTTCGGGTAAACGTGGTAAGTCGAGAATCTCGGCTAGCTTCTTAATCGCTCCGCCAGTCTTATCGATTTGGTGCTGCCACTGACGACGACGTTCTTCAAGGAAGGTTTCCGCATTTTCATGAGCCATCTTAATCATATCCATCTTATAGCCACGTTGTGGCACAGATACATCTACATGTTGGCCTTTGAGCTGTGTAAACCATTCCGTTAATAAGTCCCTATCTGTACTCTCCATAGGTAGTAACAACTCTTTAGGAATAAAGTTTGTATCTCCATAGTATTGCTTGATAAAGTCTGTCATAATGGTTTCTGAACTATCGCCATCATGTTGCACAAAGTAATTCTCACGGCCTAACAGACGACCACCGCGGATGAATAGCAACTGTACACAGGCCATCGATGTATCTACAGCCAATCCTAAGACGTCTAAGTCGCCACGTTGGGTAACCATGCGTTGCTTTTCTTGTATCTTTTCAATGCTAGACAATTGATTACGATAACGTGCAGCATCTTCAAAGCGCAAATCTTCTGCAGCAGCATCCATCTTTGATTTAATTTCCTTTAGCAATGGTATAGGTTTACCTTCAAAAAGTTCTATGATTTCGTCAATATACTTCCGATAATCGGGTACCGATATTTTATTAAAACACGGCGCCTCACAGTAATGCATATGATACTGTAAGCATGGGCGTTCTACCTTCATAGACTTACAGGTACGCAATGGATAGTACTGTCGTATTAATTTCAGTACCACATGAACAGATGTGACATCTGTAAAAGGGCCAAAGTACTTGGCTCCATCACGCTCTAGGCGACGCGTCATATATACTCGAGGATAGTCCTCTTGCACTGATATTTTAACATAGGGATACGTCTTATCATCACGAAGCCTAATATTATATTTCGGTTCATGCTCCTTGATAAGTGTATTCTCCAAGATGAGCGCTTCCATCTCCGTTTTTGTTTGAATGACTTCCACATCGACGGCTCGTTTCATCATGGCCGTAACCTTTGGTGCGCGATTTGCATCGTTACGCACATAGGAACGCACACGGTTGCGCAGATTAATAGCTTTACCTACATAGATGATGCGGTTATATTGATCACGCCATAAATAGACACCTGGCGTTGTTGGCAGATGACTGACCTTTTCCAGTAATTCTTCAGACGGCATATTTCCTCCTTTCCTTGTAGATTACAAGAGAATATCTTACACACTTCTTTAAATAATGCCCTTTATGAGTTGAAGGATGTAGTCTATTCTCTTTATGATTTTTCTTTTATAGAAACTTAATTATATGTACTATTTTATTTCTTATGCTTCGCTGCTTTCATAAATTTCTTAGTCTGTTCCAATACAGGACCTAAGAATTTCCCGGTATAGCTTTCTTTCACCTTAACAATTTCCTCAGGCGTACCAGTTGCCACGATAGTGCCTCCGCGATTACCACCTTCAGGACCAAGATCAATAATGTAATCAGCCATCTTAATAACATCTAAATTATGTTCGATAACGACAACTGTATCTCCGCCCTCTACAAGTTGTTGCAATACATGTAACAACTTACGAATATCTTCAGCATGAAGACCTGTAGTAGGCTCATCGAGGATGTATAGCGTTTTACCGGTGCTACGACGCGCTAGTTCTGTAGCTAATTTAACCCGTTGAGCCTCACCACCAGATAATGTAGTAGCCGCCTGACCTAAACGGATATACCCAAGGCCAACCTCTTGGAGGGTAACCATCTTACGGTTAATTTTAGGGATGGCACTAAAGAATTCTACCGCATCATCAACTGTCATATCTAATACATCAGCAATGGATTTACCTTTATATTTAACCTCCAAGGTTTCACGATTATATCGCGCTCCTTTGCAGACTTCACAAGGCACGTATACATCTGGAAGGAAATGCATTTCAATCTTGATAATACCATCACCACGACAAGCCTCACATCGACCGCCTTTTACGTTAAAGCTAAAACGACCTTGTTTATAACCGCGCATCTTAGCTTCTGGCGTTTGACTATATAGTTCACGAATTGCATCAAATACACCTGTATATGTAGCTGGATTGGAACGAGGTGTACGTCCAATAGGGCTTTGATCAATATTGATGATTTTATCAATATGTTCAATGCCTCGAATCTCTTTATGAGCTCCTACCTTATGATAAGAACGATACAACTGATTGGCTAATCCTTTATAAAGGATTTCATTGATTAAGGTAGACTTACCAGAACCACTGACCCCCGTAACGACAGTAAATATTCCTATCGGAAATTTTACATTAATATTTTGTAAGTTATTTTCCTTCGCACCGCGAATCTCAATACAATTCTTACCTGGTTTACGTCGCTCTTCTGGTAGCGCAATAAATTTACGACCACTCAAGTATTGTCCAGTGATAGAGTCTTCTACGTTCATCA
>ERZ772955.855-NODE-855-length-21780-cov-4.366720_pt1 | contig 21780 bp, 22 predicted proteins | sample MGYA00511133_ERZ772955 | MGnify/ENA primary metagenome ERZ772955 (study PRJEB29015, sample SAMEA2737914) | human oral metagenome | biome: human oral; feature: human-associated habitat; material: dental | place: China | collected 2149 ... | reverse complement strand
ACGCGGCAACGGAACGAAAGAGAGGTAGAAATCCTCAAAATCATCCACAAGGTCAATCATCGCTGTTGAGTCCAAATTCCCATCATGCGCATGGAGACAACAATGCTCATAAGCAAGTTCAAACGCTCGTTCAAGAACCTCAACATTCTGCGTCTTAGAATCCAAAAGGAGGAGATCAATGATCCCATTCAGATTCTCGCGAACCTCCTGTGCGTGACGGTACACCTCATCAGGATAGTTCATGCGTACACCCTGACGAAGCACACCATTATAACGTCGAAGGTAGAGGTCGAACTTTTGAACGTTTTCCTCTTGATCGATTTTTCTTCTCATTAGAGCACCTTCTTTCTTTCAAAACGATTAAACCAATCCCACCGCCACGCGAGCGACATCGAGATAAGATTCGGCTTCGTCACAGAAACGGCGATAAGTTCCACACAGGGAATCGTCCGCATCGTTATCGTCAAGAGAAGTCTCACGGCTCTCATTATTCTCGACAGCCGACCACACACGGTCAAAGATCCGTCGTCCATTCGGAAGTTCCGCGAACGCAGAGTTTCCAAATACATTGTCAAGCGCACATCCGATTTCATAGCACTGACGATCAGTCATTTCACGCAGAGGGAGTCCACTACGGCGAATTTCTTCAACCTTCTCATCTGGAAGACCAATAATTGCAGCCATTGTTCCAGGATTTACTTCACACGCTTTCTGCATGGCATTGGCACGCGATGCAACTAACTTCAAGCCATCCTCAAAACTCAAAGCACCCGAAGCAACAAGCGCAGAGAATTCACCCAATGAATGACCTGCAACCATATCTGGGTTAAACTCCTCCCCCAAACAAAGTGCTTGAATAACACTATGCAGGAAAACAGCAGGCTGTGTCACCTTGGTTTCCTTCAACTGTTCATCAGTCCCATTGAACATGATCTCTGTAATCTTGAAACCAAGAATTTCATCTGCTTTATCGAAAAGCTCTTTTGCAAGAGCATTATTCTCATATAGGTCCTTGCCCATACCAACAAACTGGGCACCCTGCCCCGGAAATACAAAAGCTTTCATTTTCTTCTAATTTTATGTTTTATGATGTATGCTGCAAAAATACAAAAAAAAAGCAGAAACATGCATAGATAAAAGAAAATCCCGAAAACAAACAAGTTGTTCTCGGGATTTATATAGATTTGCTTTACAGTGCAATAATCGTTGCGCTATAATTATTCTGCAGCAGGAGTTTCTTCAACTTCTTCCTCTGCCTTTGGAGCCTCCTCTACAGGAGCTGCTTCAACAGGTGCGTTCTCTGCAACAACAATTACAGGAACCTTAACCTCGACCTCTTTGTGGAAGTGAACAGTTGCCTCGAACTCACCAACCTTCTTAATATCGTGCATGGTGATAATCTTACGGTCAACCTCGATACCTTTCTTTGCAAGTTCCTCTGCAACGATAGCAGCATTTACAGAACCATAGAGAGCACCAGTAGCACTAACCTTTGCTGCAATAGTAAGTGAAACGCCATCCAAAGCACTTCCCTTCTTCTCTGCTTCAGCCTTAATTGCTGCAAGCTTGTGAGCCTGCTGCTTCAAATTCTCAGCCAAGACCTTCTTTGCAGATTCAGAAGCAATAACGCCTTTACCTGTTGGAATCAAGTAGTTGCGTCCATAACCATTCTTTACATTTACAATATCATTCTTGTATCCAAGTCCGATAATATCTTCTTTCAGTATAATTTCCATATTGACAGTTCCTCCTTAATTATTTCATCAAATCGGTTACATATGGAAGCAGTGCTATCTGGCGAGCACGCTTTACAGCCTGTGCCACACGACGCTGATACTTCAAAGATGTACCTGTGATACGGCGAGGCAAAATCTTACCTTGCTCATTCAAGAACTTCTTCAAGAATTCAGGATCCTTGTAGTCAATATACTTAATTCCGCTCTTCTTAAAACGACAATATTTCTTCTTACGAGTGTCGATTGAAGGAGCTGTCAAATAACGGATTTCTGTTTTTTTCTGCTCTGCCATAATTAAGCCTCCTCTTTTTTACCAAGTTTGTTTCTACGCTTTTCAGCATACTGTGCAGCATACTTGTCAAGACGTACAGTCATGTAACGAATAACTTTCTCATCGCGGCGATAGCCTGTCTCGAGAGTGTTAACGATTGATGGCTCGCCCTTGAACTCAATCAGACAATAGAAGCCTGTTGATTTCTTGTCGATAGCGTAAGCCATCTTCTTCAGTCCCCAAGCCTCTTCATTCAGAATTTCAGCACCATTATCGGTGAGAAGTTTCTTGAATTTAGCGACCGTTTCCTTCATCTGTTCATCAGACAAAACGGGAGTCAAAATGAAAACGGTTTCGTATTGATTCATACTACTTAAAAATATAAAATTGTGAATTAAATTACACCTGCTTTCGCATAATGCGGTGCAAAAGTAGTAATTTTTATGCAACTGACCAAATATTTTTTGTACTTTTGCGCCAATAAATAGTATATTTACACTTTTGTATGAAAAGATATATCAAATACTTAGGCATTGCAGACATTATTTTAGGTCTGCTCCTGTTCGCACTCCATGTTATTCTCCACTTCAATGGAAACGAAGTTCTTTTCGGTGGATTAGCACTGGTATTGAGTGGTGTTGTAATATTTGTAAGGGGTGAACGTTTAGTCTCATTCCAATCTTCAAAGCAGGAAGAGAAGGAGGATTAACAGGATTTTCCGTTAAATGTGTCGATGTTTTTCGTATCGTTTTAAAGAAAGTCGAAGTTAAACATCATAGAAAAACATAGGCAAGATTGCCAAACTACTTATTTTATTATCACCTTCTAACATAGAAAGCCCTTTCTTCTTGTATGTTGATAATTCGCAGATAAAACCCTGAAAAATCATTACATAATTTCAAATAAAACTTCTATAAATAAGGACAAAAGCACGTATAAAAGGCGAGTCTGCAACCAACAGGAAATCAGTTAGTTATAAAACAGCACGTAAAGAGGTGCTTAATTGGACTTCAAAAGGGCGTTAATAAGGGTCTTAAAGAGCACCTATTGCAAGTCAATTAGGCGTCTTTAAGAAGCCAAAAGAGCATGTATTGATTTCGAAGTGCATGAAAATAGTTTACAAATATCTATCGATATAAGAACAAGTTGTTTATAAAAGATAGATAGATATGATAATTGGTAGATATTTAACTCAAATCGGTCATTAGAGCCTAAAAGGTTTTTTATTATATAAAAAGGTGTATGCAACCTCTTTATATAATATTATAGAAGAAAGAATGGCATCAAAACAACTCTAACAAACCGACTTATATGTCAAAACTTGCACCTTCTTGTGTCAGGAAAGTATTAGGAAATATTTCTTTAGCTTCATCTAATAGCTGCTGTTCATTACCATAACGTGCTGAGTAATGCCCTAAGAGAAGTTTTCCTGCAGACGCATCCCGAGCCACCTGTGCTGCTTGCTGCGACGTACTGTGCCAATAAAGACGAGCACGATCAGCATCTTGCGCTGCGTATGTACTTTCATGATAGAGCGTACTTACCTCTTTTACAAGATTATGGAGTGTTTTAATGTACCGCGTATCAGAGCAATAAGCATAGCTACGAGCAGGTGCAGCAGGGGTTGTTAGCTTACTATTAGGAATCACATCACCCTCTGGCGTTGCCCAATCAGCCCCAGCCTTTATATTATTAATCTGACTGATAGGAATATGATAAAAGTCTATCATGTCACGACGAATATGTGGTAGCGTTGGTTTCTCACGGAACAAATAACCACAACAATCAATACGATGCTGCAAAGGGATTGTTTCAACCGTCAGACTCCTATCCTCATAAACCACCTTATTCTGCTTTGTATCAACAGCATGAAACACTACTTCAAACTCTAAACCCTGACAAAAAAAGTTCAGTGTCTGCTCAAGAATAGGCTCAAAAGCAGCGGGAGCGTAGATATGTAACGGAGTCGTACGCCCTGTCATTCCAAAGGTTGAAATCATACCAGGCAAGCCAAAGCAATGATCACCATGCAAGTGGCTAATAAAAACAGCAATAATCTTTGAGAAATGTATGCGCGACCGACGAAGTTGTATCTGTGTTCCTTCTCCGCAATCAATCATAAAAAGCTTCTCCCTAAGCTCAACAACTTGGGAAGAAGCATTATGTTGCAAAGTTGGTAACGCACTACCGCAACCAAGAATATGTACTTTGAATGGTTCCATATAGACTACCCCATGTCTTCTCATTCCACCCTTTTAAGGGAGGAATGAAAAGATTCGTTTTCTAATAATAGTCGTCACAATCTCTTTAAAGAGAGTATAGCGAAGAACTTACTTACCCCTTGTAAAGACAAAAAGTCCCGATTTATTCTCTAATGACAATGTGTCCGCGCCAAGGCTTTCTACGTCAAAGGTATCTTTTGACAGAATCAGCTTGCCATTCCATATTTTCCATACTGTCCATGGATTCTTCTCAGACTGCAAGCTTGAAGTAACGCATCCTCCTTCTTTTATCTCAAAGTTGCGATCAAGACTACTCCAGTTACCTAACAAAGAGGTAAGATTAATCGCTGAACGCATAAAGTTATCACCATACTCTTTATAACCAATAATGGCAAATCGGTCACCATTAATCTTTCCACCTTTAACAACTTCAAATGTATCATTTGGGTTTACAAGATATTCAAGTGTATCACCATGATCGGTAAGCAGAACTATAGAGTTCATACCACCATCCACCATCGTACCATAGATAGTACTATCGTTTGTGGCAACAGAGTCTTCAGCCTCTTCAGTTTCAGACATCATAGACTTAGGTTTGCTATCCTTACAAGAGATTGCTACTGCAAGAATAAACAAAGACATGATAAAATAAAAGGTTCTTTTCATATTTACACTCCTTAATTTTTATCGTAATTTTAATTGTTAGCAGCCTTAGCTTGATTCCATAACTCATCCATTTCAGCAAGAGTTAAGTCTTTTATTGTAACTCCCTTTGCCTTAGCAGCTTCCTCAATATAGTTAAATCGCTTGATAAACTTCTGATTCGTGTGCTCAAGAGCATTATCAGGATTTAAATGATAGAGGCGTGCTGCATTAATAAGAGAGAATAAAAAGTCGCCAAGTTCTTCTGTTGAACGTTGCTTATCCTCCTTCATCAGCTCGTTCTTCAGCTCTTCTAATTCCTCATATACCTTATCCCAAACCTGCTCTTTCTCTTCCCAATCAAAACCAACATTGCGTGCCTTGTCTTGGATGCGGTAAGCCTTAATAAGACTTGGCAGTGAATTGGGCACACCAGAGAGTACCGAAGTGTTTCCGTCACGTTCACGTTGCTTGCGCTGTTCCCATGTTGATTCTACCTGAGAAGCAGTATTAGGAGTTGTCGACTGTGCGTTCTTAGCAACCTGTTCTTCTTCATCTTTGTAAACTACTTGTCCTGCAGCATTAACTACCATATCAGAACGTGTCACACTCCAACCCGTCCAATCGATAAAATCATGTCGAAACATAAGTTTGTCGGATTGCGCATTGCAGACATCAGCAACATCAAAGTCCCCCTTTTCTTCACCCAACATAGAATAGAAGATAACATGTTCCATGACGTCTCCAAGCTCTTTACAGATATTCTTTGAGTCATTTTTTAAGAGCGCATCAGCCAATTCAAAGGTCTCTTCAATCGTATTGGGACGGAGGCTTTCATTAGTCTGTTTACTATCCCATGGACACTCCTTTCGGAGTCGTTCTTGAATATCTAAAAGTCGGGAAAAAGCTTTCAGTTTATCTTCTTTAGTATGCAAAGTCTTGATGTTTAAAGTTAAACATAAACGTTAAAGTACTCATCAGTGTACTATTATTGATGCAAAGATACGCTTTTTAGGCGGATTTTTTGTACTTTTGCATCGTAATTTTAAAGATAATAAAGAAATAATAATATACGAGACAATGGAATTAGCAAGCAAGTATGATCCACAAGTAGTGGAATCAAAATGGTACCAGTATTGGCTGGACAACAAGCTTTTCAGTTCTAAGCCTGATGGCCGCGAGCCTTACACTGTGGTTATTCCTCCACCAAACGTAACGGGTGTGCTTCACATGGGCCACATGTTGAACAACACGATACAGGACATCTTGGTAAGACGTGCCCGCATGGAAGGTAAGAATGCATGCTGGGTACCGGGCACTGACCACGCAAGTATTGCTACAGAAGCAAAGGTTGTGAACCGCCTCGCAGAGCAAGGTATAAAGAAGACTGACCTCACTCGTGAGCAGTTCCTTGAGCATGCATGGGATTGGACACACGAACATGGTGGCATTATCCTCAAGCAGTTGCGTCGACTTGGTTGCTCATGCGATTGGGATCGTACTGCTTTCACCATGGACGATACTCGTAGCAAGAGTGTTATCAAGGTATTCTGCGACCTCTACAAGAAGGGCTACATCTATCGTGGTGTACGCATGGTTAATTGGGATCCACAGGCTCAGACGGCTCTTTCTGACGAAGAAGTAATCTACAAAGATGAGCATTCTAAGCTTTATCACCTTAAATACTATGTTGCTGAAGAAGACCAAGCAAAGGTTGAACGCAAGGATGAAGGCAACGTAATGCATAAGGATGCGAAGGGTTACTATGCTGTTGTTGCGACCACTCGTCCAGAGACCATCATGGGTGACTCAGCTATGTGTATCAACCCAGAGGACGTTAAAAACACATGGTTGAAGGGTCTTCATGTTATCGTTCCATTGGTAAACCGTGTGATTCCAGTTATTGAAGACACCTATGTTGATATCCAGTTCGGTACTGGTTGTTTGAAGGTTACACCTGCTCACGACGTTAACGACCATGCACTTGGCTTGAAACACGGTTTGGAAACTATTGATATTTTCAACGATAATGGTACTATCTCTGAGGCTGCTGGCTTGTATGTTGGTCAGGACCGTATGGATGTACGTAAGCAGATATCAAAGGACTTGGAGGCTGCAGGACTCATGGAGAAGGTTGAAGACTATGATAATAAAGTCGGATACTCAGAGCGTACACACGTACCTATTGAGCCAAAGCTGTCTACACAATGGTTCTTAAAGATGCAGCACTTTGCTGATATCGCCCTTTCTCCTGTCATGGACGACGACATAGAGTTCTACCCAAAGAAGTATAAGAATACATATCGCCACTGGTTAGAGAACATCAAGGACTGGTGTATCAGCCGTCAGTTGTGGTGGGGTCATCGTATTCCTGCTTACTACTTCAAAGATGCAGAAGGCAAGAATGCCACCGTTGTGGCAGAAACTACTGAAGAAGCAATGAAGTTGGCACAGGAGATTAATCCTTCAGTAACAGCTGCCGACCTTGAACAAGAGAGCGATTGCATGGATACTTGGTTCTCAAGTTGGTTGTGGCCTATCTCTGTATTCGATGGAATCAACGACCCTGACAACGAAGAAATCAACTACTACTACCCTACCAGCGACCTTGTTACAGGTCCAGATATTATCTTCTTCTGGGTAGCACGTATGATTATGGCAGGCTATGAGTATCGTGGCAAGTTCCCATTCAAGCATGTCTACTTCACAGGTATTGTACGTGATAAGCTCGGACGTAAGATGAGTAAGAGTCTTGGTAACTCACCAGACCCGATCATGCTCATCGAGAAGTATGGTGCTGATGGTGTTCGTATGGGTATGATGCTCTCTGCACCTGCAGGTAATGACATCCTCTTCGACGAGACACTTTGCGAACAGGGACGTAACTTCAACAATAAGATTTGGAATGCTTTCCGCCTCGTTCAGGGTTGGGAAACAACAGATGCAGAGCAGCCATTGGCAAACAAGATTGCTGTTGAGTGGTTCGAAGCTAAGTTGAAAGAAGTGAATGCAGAAATGAACGAGCAGTTCAAGAGCTATCGTATTTCAGAGGCTTTGATGACTGTTTACCGCCTCTTCTGGGACGAATTCTCAAGCTGGTACTTAGAGATGATTAAGCCAGAATATGGCAAGCCAATCGACAAGCAGACATACGAAGCAACCCTTAAATTCTTCAATTCACTCTTGAAGATGTTGCATCCATTCATGCCTTTCATTACTGAAGAGTTGTGGCAGCACATCTATGAGCGCAAGGATAACGAGAGTATCATGCGTGACGAACTCAAACTTGATGCACCAAGCAAGGAGGAATTAAAGCTCATCGAGGCTATTGAGCAGGTTAAGGCGATTGTCAGCGGTGTGAGAACCGTACGCAATCAGAAGAACATTGCTCCAAAGGTTGAGCTCGACTTGAACGTAATCGGTCAGAACAACTACGAGGCTTACAACAGTGTAATCATTAAGATGGCTAACTTGAAGGCTATTGAAGTGGTAACTGAGAAGAGTGGTGACGCATCAGGTTTCATGGTTGGTACCGATAGTTTCGCAGTTCCAGTGGGCGACTTGATTGACGTTACAGCTGAGATTGAGAAGCAGGAGAAGGAACTCAAGCATCTTGAAGGCTTCCTCACAGGTATCAAGAAAAAACTCTCAAACGAGAAGTTCGTAGCAAATGCACCTGAAGCTGTTATCGAACGTGAGCGCAAGAAGCAGAGTGACTCTGAAGAGAAGATTGCTGCTTTGAAGGCAAGTCTTGAAGAGTTGAGAAAGAAGTAATCTATTATCTCTTTGACTAATGGGTTCATTAGCCAAAGCGTTTTAGTACATATAAAAATAAAGAGGAATGCCTTTGCGTTCCTCTTTATTTGTTTTTATTCATAATCATCTACCACATTATTAATAAAGTCCATCATAGGCTTACCTGTCTTACAGATATGTTCTAACTGCTCAACCCAGCCATCGCCCTCGAAAAAGTCATCGGACACAGACACCCAACAGCAATAATCCTTCATTCGAAGATACTGAAGATGCTCATAATCTTTTGGGAATCCCTTTGGAACAGTCTTTAAAGCTGCAAGCCCAAAGCCTCTCTTACTGACTTTATCGTCGGTCCATTCACCTTCATTAGGTCGTCCGAACAAATCGATAAACTCCTCATTCTCTACATCTTTACGCCATTCATCAATGTGCGACATGATTTCATTGCGACATGAAGTCAATATATTCGTAGGCAACCAATAGCAGCCAACAGCTACTAAGCAGTTACCCGGTTGAAGATGTATATAATAACCGCCACGCAAAGCCTTTCTACCACGTGCACAGATGTATGCGCCCAAGTGACGTTTATACGGACTCTTATCAGGTGAGAAACGTATATCACGATAGAAACGATAGGTACAATCCTTTGCCGTCAAGTGTGAAACCTCATCATCAAAGGTTGCCAAACAAGATATTATTTGGTCAACTCCGTTCTCAAAATCAGCCTTCACCTCATCGTATTCAGCCTTATGCTCCTGAAACCATTGCTTATTATTGTTCGCAGCAATACCTTTTAAGAAGTGTATTATCTTCTTTGTATTCATAATCTTTTACGTTTTATCTTGTTTAATTTTACACTATCAATTCATTCACTTGTTAACTCGTCAACCGTCAACTATAAACCTACCATCAATTAACTCGTTAACTTGTAAACTCGTTAACTCGTCAACTATCCTATCCTACAACTTACTATTCTCCAACAACTTTGGACAGATATCATCAAAGGGACAATGCTCGCAATCAGGCTTAGCACTCTTGCAAACATAACGTCCATGAAGCAATATCCAATGGTGGGCATCCGAGACCTCCTCTGTAGGGATATTCTTCATCAGATAATCCTCAACCTTACGGGGCGTATTAGCTGTTGAAGGAACCAGTCCCAAACGATGACTGACACGGTAGACATGCGTATCGACAGCAAGTGTTGGCTTACCAAACCAAACTGCTTGAATAACATTTGCCGTCTTACGCCCTACTCCAGGCAGCGTAACGAGTGCATTAGGGTCAGAAGGCACCTCACCATCAAATTTCTCAACCAACATCTTCGACATCTCAACTAAATGTTTTGCCTTTGAATTGGGGTAAGAAACACTCTTCACATACTCAAATATCTCATCGGCTGTAGCCTCTGCCATCGCCTTTGCATCAGGATAATGACGAAACAATTCTGGCGTAATCGCATTGATTCGCTTATCCGTACACTGAGCAGAAAGGAGTGTCGCACAAAGAAGTTGGAAGGCTGAACCAAAATTTAGCTCAGTCGAAACATGCCCAACATTCTTGCGAAAATAACTCAGTGCATAATCATATCTTTCTTTTCTTGTCATCTTGTTCTTATGAACTTTACACAGTTATATTTATTGCAAAGTTACTAAAAACTAACAGATAATTTGGTGCTTTCCGAAACTTAATGTAATTTTGCATCAGAAATAAAAAACAAATCAATTATGATAACTCCAATGACAGGACTGATTGCACTGCTAATCATCGCACTGATTGGCTGGGTAGTCGCAGAACTTAAAGACAAGTGTGTTACATTCGTTCACTCTGAAGAAGAGGCTGAGGGCGAAGAAGAAATGAAAGAAGCTTACGAAGCACATGGTGGCAGAGAGCTTAATCTGAAAGACTTGCTTGCACATAACAGTACGAACGGCTACAAGTCTATCTAAGATTAATAGCAAATAACATAAAAGACGGGAATGATATGGTCGTATCATTCCCGTCTTCTTTATATTATATAATGTGGGATTAATCCTCAGAAGTTGGTTTTTGTAGGAGTAAACCACATACAGCTGCCTTGAAAAATCATTACATAAAAAGGAAGAAAAGAAGTCTCTTTTACCATGAAAACATCAAAAAAGAACGCATTTGCAACCATCAGAGAATCAAACAGTTGCAAAAGCGTATTATAAAAGGTGCTTAATTGCATTGCAAAAGGGCGTTAGTTGCATGCCAACTAATGCCCTTTTGGACCTCAATTAACGCCCAATTAGAACGCAATTAAGCATCTATTCATTTTTAAGATGTGAATTTATTTTACAACATTCCACCTTATAAGATATCACCACTATGATATACTCTCAATCAAAAGCCATATATTAAGTAAGGTGACAATGCCTGCCAACGAGTAAAGGAAGATCATATTCAACTTACTATTGGCATACTTTCCCATCACACGCTTGGAAGATGTCAGACCGACTTGTAAGAAAACGGTGAAAGGAAGTTGGACAGAAAGGAACATCTGTGAGATAATCAATCCCTTAAATGGGTCACCAATAAAGAATATCATTAGAAGGGCTATACCTAATGAGAGGACAATTCCAGCAATAGAGTGCGTATCTTTTGCATTATATGACTCACCAAAAAGTCCAGAGAAGATACTACCCGCAGCCATTCCACTGGTTATTGTACTTGAAATACCCGCTAATAGTAAGGCAATAGCAAATATATTCGCAGCATTATTACCCAACAGCGGTTGTAACATTGCTTGCGCCTGAGACAGTTCATCAACGTGCTGACCATGAGAGAAGAACGTACTTGCTGCCAAGAGTATCATCGCAGAGTTGATAGCCCAACCCACAATCATTGAGAAAAGTGTGTCGACAAACTCATACTTTAACATGTGACGGATACGTTCGTCACCCTCCAAATAGATCTCGCGACTCTGTACAATCTCAGAGTGAAGGAAAAGATTATGAGGCATCACAACCGCTCCCAACACACTCATGATAATCAAGAGAGAACCTTGTGGGACTGTTGGAACGAATGCTCCCTCAATAGCTGCAGGCCAATGAATATCAACGAGAAAGAGTTCATAAACAAACGAAAGACCTATCATTGACACAAAGCCAATGATGGCACGTTCCATCTTCTTATAGCTATTCGTAAAAAGCATTATCAACACAGCCACTGTTGTTAAGACAGAGCCTGTAGGAATACTAATGCCAAAGAGCATTTGTAGTGCAATAGCACCACCAAGAATCTCTGCTAAAGAGGTAGAGATACTGGCAAGAATTGCACTCAAGATGATAGGACGACCTATCCATTTAGGTGCATACTTAACTGCTGCCTCACTGAGACAGAGTCCTGTCACAATTCCAAGATGGGCAACATTATGCTGTAAAGCTATAAGCATGATTGTCGAAAGGGTTACTACCCATAACAAAGCGTAGCCATACTCTGAGCCAGCAGCAAAGTTACTTGCCCAGTTTCCTGGGTCGATAAAGCCTACGGTCACCAACAAACCGGGACCAATAAACTTAAATATATCTAAGGCTCCCAACACACGTGGGTGGTCCTTACGTTGTAGTTCTTTTAATATATTCTTCATTCTAATTAAGTTTTATGCAAAGTTACAATATCTATATGACAAACTACAAGATGATAAGAGAATATTGAAAAAAATACAAACAATTAGGTAGGTGGATTTAAGGAAAGTTCTTTTCAAGCTAAATGTGTAATATTACCATATACTATACTCCAATAAAACGAATAACAAAAGATTGGTACTAAGCGTTAAAATACACTTTGAATCGTCACAATTACACCTAAGTGTAAATCAGAAACACACTTAAATGAACTATAAAGAAAAATATAATATTAATTTTAAGATATCTAAAACACATAAAGTAAATATTGTAAATAAAAATACAATACATCAAATTTACTAAAAACAAAAATGCCCTACGCTTCACAGCGATGGGCATTCAATCTCAATAGGTATTAGTTTCTTTAAGGTAAAAAGATTGTATTCAGGATAACGTTTGCAAAGATAGGGCATTATTTTTATATGTGCAAACTTTTATGCAACTTTTTTATTAATAATGAAACATTTGTTATCATACATACACCTATCTCTGAAAGCCGTTCACATTCACTTTTATTAAACACTTTAAAAAGATAAAGAAAATTGGTTTTATTTCGTTACTGAAAATATACAAAACATTATAAAACATTACTCGAAAAGCATTTTGCATGAATAATTTCAAACTGCATAAAAGAATATACATTATAATTTAGAACAAAGTGCATCATAAACAAGAAAAAATGAGTAACTTTGCAGCATAATAATAAATAGGAAAATATGACTACGATAGAGAACAACACCAATGAGGAGAAGCGTAGCTTGAGCTTCGTAGAACAACTGGTAGAGGAAGACCTCGCAAAGGGTAAGAACGGAGGACGTATTCAGACACGTTTCCCGCCAGAGCCAAATGGCTATCTTCATATTGGTCATGCGAAAGCGATTTGCATGGACTTTGGTGTAGCTGAAAACTATAAGGGTATTTGTAATCTTCGTTTTGATGATACAAACCCAAGCAAGGAGAACAACGAATATGTAGAGAATATCCTTCATGATATTAGCTGGCTTGGCTTCAAATGGGGTAACATTTATTATGCAAGTGATTACTTTGAGAAGTTATGGGACTTTGCTGTTTGGATGATTAAGAAGGGCTTGGCATATGTTGACGAGCAGACTTCTGAGCAGATTGCAACACAGAAAGGTACACCAACAACGCCTGGTACAGCATCACCATACCGTGATCGTCCTATCGAGGAAAGCCTTGCCTTGTTTGAGCAGATGAACACACCAGAGGCTGTTGAGGGAAGCATGGTACTTCGTGCGAAGCTCGATATGGCTAATCCTAACATGCATTTCCGTGATCCAATCATATATCGAATCATTCAGATTCCACATCATCGCACAGGTACAAAGTGGCATTGTTACCCAATGTATGACTTTGCACACGGACAGAGTGACTACTTTGAGGGTGTTACCCACTCTATCTGTACACTCGAGTTCGTGCCTCACCGTCCTCTCTATGATAAGTTTATTGACTTCTTAAAAGAAAGTGATGGCACCGATGACAACCTATCAGATAACCGCCCACGACAGATAGAGTTTAACCGCTTGAACCTTACTTATACAGTAATGTCAAAGCGTAAACTTCATACATTGGTTGATGAACATCACGTCAAGGGATGGGATGATCCACGAATGCCGACACTCTGTGGTATGCGTCGTCGTGGTTACTCTCCAGAGTCTATCCGTAACTTCATTGATTCTATTGGCTATACTAAGTTCGATGCACTCAATGATGTAGCGTTGTTAGAGGCTGCTGTACGTGATGACTTGAACAAGAAGGCGACACGTGTTAGCGCTGTTCTCGACCCTGTAAAACTTGTTATTACCAACTATCCAGAAGGAAAGACTGAGGAGATGGAGGCTATTAACAACCCAGAGAATGAGGCAGATGGTTCACACACTATCACCTTCTCAAAGAATCTTTGGATTGAACGTGCTGACTTTATGGAGGATGCTCCAAAGAAATTCTTCCGTATGTCTCCAGGTAAGGAAGTGAGGTTGAAGAACGCTTACATCGTTAAGTGTACTGGTTGTACTAAGGATGCTGAGGGCAATATCATTGAGATTCAAGCAGAATATGATGCTGACAGCAAGAGTGGTATGCAGGGTGCTGACCGTAAGGTGAAAGGTACTCTCCACTGGGTTAGCGCTGACCACTGCTTAAAGGCAGAGGTACGTGAGTACGACCGCTTGTTCAACGTAGAGAATCCTACTGCTGATGAGCGTGATTTCCGTGAGCTTCTCAATCCAGAGAGCCTTACTGTACACACAGAGTGCTACGTTGAACAGTATCTCGCTGAGAAGAAACCGGGTGATTACCTACAGTTCCAGCGTACTGGTTACTTCATGCTTGACCCAGATACAACAGCCGACCACCTCGTATTTAATAAGACTGTTGGCTTGAAAGATATTTGGGCAAAGAAGGCCAAAGCATAACTAAAGTAAAGTAAGATTTGGATATATACTATCAGAGTGATAAATTCAAGCAAGTCCTTCATAGATATGAAGAACTGCAAAAAGACAACATCAGCGAGTTCCTCGACCCAGAGGAACTGACTGATGTTGCTGAATATTACCACTATATTGGTGAGGATAACAATGCTTTAGACGCTATCGATTATGCCACCCGCTTGTATCCAACAGCCACTACTCCACTTGCTTTCAAGGCACGTTTAGCATTATTCATCGACGAAGACCCAGAGCTTGCTGACGAGATAGCAGAGATGATTGTTGACAAGAGCGACTTAGATTATCTCTATCTTAAGGCTGAAATTATGATCGTTGATAATAAGGCAGCCAAAGCAGATGACTTCCTTCAAAGCCAGTATGACGAGGTTATCTCACAAGAAGATCGCGAGGATTATATCCTTGATGTTGCTGCTCTCTTTTCCGATTATGAAGAAAATGAATATGTAGAGAAATGGTTGAGCCGCTCAACAAAGACAGAAGATAACGATTATAAGGAACTTCGTGCGCGTCTTCTCAAGAGCCGTGGGAAGTATAAAGAGAGTGAATCCATTCTCAATGAGTTACTTGATACCAACCCTTATTCTGGTCCTTACTGGAATCAGTTAGCCCAGAATCAGCTTTTAAGGAATGACATAAAGGATTCAATCACATCAAGTGAATACTCCATAGCTATCAACCCTGATGATGAAGAAGCTATTCTCAACAAGGCCAACGGACTCTTTACACTTGGGAATTATGAGGAATCTTTGAAATACTACGAGCGTTATAAGAAGCTCTGCCATAATCAAGATACAACTGTCGTTGATGTTACTATCGGACATATACATCTCATGCACGGCAATGCTTCAGAAGCACAACGATATTATCATCTGGCATTAGCAGAAACAAAGAGCAAGAGTCTGACACTCATCCACATTGGTATTTCGACCTTTGACAATGGATATGTCGAGTATGCTTACAACATCTTTAGTACGTTATTGCCAGAAATGGATGACGACTGGGACATCGGCTTCGCATATCTCGCACGCTGTTGTTATGAATTAAAGCTAAAAAAGGAGTTCAATATATACTTGCGACAAGCCGTTGAAAGAAATCCAGAGGAGAGTATAGAGGTACTATCAGACCTCTATCCAGAAGGAACAAGCCCACAAGACTACCCCAATATTCGTATTTTATAACAAACAGAATTATAATAAATAACATATAATTATGAGTTTTATCACATCCATGCTCGGACATCTCAACTATGGCACCATCTTTATTTTGATGCTTCTTGAAAGTACGGTTATCCCTGTACCATCAGAATTAGTTGTTGCCCCAGCTGCCTATCATGCTGCCGCAGGCAATCTTGATATATGGTTGGTAATTCTTTTCTCCACTTTAGGAGCAGACGTTGGTGCAACTATTAACTATCTTGCAGGATGGTATCTTGGTCGCCCTATCATCTATAAGTTTGCCAATAGTAAGTGGGGACACTTGTGTTTATTGAATCAAGAGAAAGTCGAAAAGAGCGAACGATACTTCGATGAGCATGGTATGGTGGCTACAATCACTGGCCGTCTCTTGCCAGGTATTCGCCATCTTATCTCCATTCCAGCAGGATTGGCGAAGATGAGCTACTGGAAGTTCTTGCTTTATACTACTATAGGTGCAGCCTCATGGCACACTATTCTTGCACTTTTAGGACATTACATGCACTCTTTTGTACCAGAAGATCAGCTCCAAGAGAAGATTTTAGAGTATGGAGAGTATATTAAGTTTGGTCTTATCTTCTTGGTAATTGTTGTTTGTTTTTACTTCCTTGTTAAGTGGTATGTAAAGAAAAAGAAGAACAACAAGAACCATTCACAGCAGGTATAACCCTATATAATAATATTTTACCACAACACTTTTTTATGACTTCAAACGAGAAATACATAGAAGATATAGCTAACGAGCAGCTTCTTTCAGATAAAGAAGAGCAGGAGTTAGCAGAGAAGATAAAGGTTGGTGATGCAAAAGCTTTGGAGAAGTTGACCAAGGCTAACTTGAAGTTTGTTGTTTCATTGGCGCATCAATACCGTAACCGAGGATTGGGTGAAGACGACCTTATCAGTGAAGGAAATATTGGTATGATGTATGCCGCACAGAAGTTTGATGGTTCAAAAGGTGTACGCTTTGTTGTCTTTGCAGCTCCTTACATCCGTAAAGCTATGGAAGAGGCTATCAAAGAGCAAGCAACACTCTATAAACTTCCTAAGAACGAGACAAGTAGATTTGAACAGAAGCGTTCACATGCTATCTCTATTGACCAGCCAGTACCAGTAGGTAGCAATAATAACTTCACACTTCAGCATATCCTTGAGAATGAAAATGCCAAGCATGCTGACGAACATCTTAACCAAGAAATCCTCAGTAATGAAATTCAAAAAGGCTTAGATATACTTGATGATCGTGAGAAACGTGTTATCACCTATATCTATGGCTTAGCTGGAGCACACTATACAATGGCAGAGATTGCGGAGGATATGGGACTAAAACGCGAACGTGTACGCCAGATTCGTAACAAGGCTTTGCGCAAACTTCATAAGAAGATGAAATAAAAGTAGCACAAAGTTAAATAGGATTCATCGAATAATAATCGTACGAAACCAGTCACGAAGAATACCACCATATTGGTCTTGGCTGTCAGCACAAAGTACTATAACTTGGCTTCCGTCTGCAAGGCGGGGGCCAAGACACATACCCTCATAGTTAGCAAGATTCTGACGAAGCAGTCCTAAGGAGGTTTTCCACGTTGCAATCAAAGTCTTCTGCATATACGGACTATCCGCATCAAGTGCTTTTTCTTGACTGATAGTCATAGACTTCACTGGGTCAACACAATAAATCTTATTCTCTACAAACGAACCAATTTTACTTGAAGTTACCACGAATTCACGCTCTAAAACAAGTAATTTCCCATCATCTAAGGCTGCCATTGCTGATACACCCATTGCATAATTAGACACAGAAGGGTGACTCTCCGCAGCATCCATCAAATAAGCATACTGTTCTTGAGGAACGAAAGAGTCATCGAAACTTTGAAAACGAAGTCTATTCTTCACTTGATTCTTTGCATTAGCTTGTTCTCCATCTGTCTTCAACGTACTTTCAGAAGTCGTCCAAAAACGATGCGTATGGGCATTGTAAGTTAGTGCTTCAAAACTATAAGCAGGTATAGCCATACTGAAAACGGAGGGAATAGTAAGCTTCCGACCCGTCAGTTTACCATTCATTCCATATTCTAAGATACTATTATCTGCTTCACGGGATATGAACAACGTGCTGTCTTTAGGAAAGAAAGCTATGCCCTCTTCATCTTTATTCAACTCGCCCGATGATTGGAAGCCCTCATTCACAACGTCTTTAATATCTCCACTAACAGAATCTATCTGTATACGAAAGCGAAAGAAGCCACTTTCAGACGTCTTATCAGAAACCACTGCATAACGATCACCACCCAACCATGTCAACCCGCTATAGTTTCCTTTAGGAACTGTACGCTGAAAGTAATGCTGTGGATTGAGTCTGACAAGCTGTTGAGCTTGTGCAAAAAGCGTAAATGGGAAACAGAAAACAAAGAATAAAATATGCTTGAGTTTTAGTTGCATAACCATGAATTTTTGGTTTTAAGCCGTCTAACAATAACTCCCTTTTATCTTAATCAATAAAGTCTTATTATATAAGATAAGGTCAATTAACATCCTTACTATCCGTGGCACATACTGTGCGAAGGCTTCGCACGAGGCGTGCGGAGGGTGAACACCAATGGTGCGGGGACCTAACACAACACAAACGAACCTCAGAAAGAGAACGAAAAGTTGGTTAACCAAATCAGACAACAGCCTTCTTAATCGTTAAACAAGCTATTAGTACATCTCACATAGCCCTCTTGTTATAAAAGAGATATGCGTAGGTCTCGTTTATAAAACAAGTACCTACGCAAGCTTTAAATTAAGAATTCGAATTGAATAAGCCTATCCTTCTCCTGTAAACTGCTTCAGACGCTGCTCCTCAGAAAGGCGACAAATAAGCAATTTACCATCCTGTTCAGCTACAATATAGCCGTCAAGACCTTGGATAACAACCTTACGCTCCTCCGTTGTATGAACAATACAGTTCTTACTATCAAACAGATGAACATCATTACCAATAACAGCATTACCGTAAATATCATGCTGTGTCTGGGCAAGCAACGAGCCCCAAGTTCCTAAATCACTCCATCCAAAGTCTGCAGGGCATACAAATATCTCTTCAGCCTTTTCCATAATGGCATAATCGACAGAGATATTCTCGCACTCTGGATATACCTCATCTATCACGCGTTGCTCATCTGCTGTATCCAAAACATCCATGATACGCTCAAAAATTCTTGCTATACTTGGTTGATAGATACGGAAAGCATTGACAATAGTAGAGGCACTCCAAATAAAGATTCCTGCATTCCAGAAGAAGTTATTCTGCTTAATATATTGCTCAGCTGTTGGTAAATCAGGCTTCTCACGGAACTGATCAACACGATAAATCTCGCGATTACGCGCTGAAGCTGTTGAAAGGTCAGCTTGTATATAGCCATAACCTGTTTCTGGACGTGTTGGTTTCATACCCAAAGTAACCACAGCATCCGTTTCTGCAGTAAACTTCAAACAGTTAGAAATAACACGTTTGAACTCAGTTTCATTGGTTACAATATGATCACTTGGTGACACCACGATATTAGCCTTTGGGTTCTCTTTCTTGATACGCCAACTCACGTATGCAATACAAGGTGCTGTATTACGACGGCAAGGCTCGCTCAATATATGATTCAAAGGTATCTCTGGGAGCTGTTCATGAACTAAAGAGACATACTTTTGGTTCGTGACAACCCACACATTGTCAGAAGGAACAACACCTGCAAAGCGATCATAGGTCAGCTGGATGAGTGATCTACCTACTCCTAAGACATCAATAAACTGCTTAGGACGGTCTGCAGTACTCATCGGCCAGAATCTACCTCCTACGCCACCTGCCATAATGACGAGATGATTATCAGTTTGCGCCATAACTTATTATCAAAAAATTAATATGATTGCAAATATACAAATAAAAATGAATAACGACAATTATTAATGTCGCTTTTTCTTTTTTAGTGATGCTAAGCAAGGATTACTGCGGTAATAAAGCTATAAAATCAGAAATCAAACAGATTCAGACTTCTATCTTCAGTAGGCTTTTCTTTAGGAGTTTCTACCTCGTCATGAAACTGAAGAATCAGTTGTTGAGATAACTGATTATTCTCATTTAGCCTATAAACTCCTTTCCTACTCTTTTCTATAAGAGAGTTGCAAGACTTGCTATTCTTCAAGAGATACATCTGTACATACTTGTGTACGTCTTCTTGATTTAGTGAATTGAAAAGAGAATTACAAGCATTAAAAACATGACGGGAGACTTTCTGAACAGAAAGTCCCTCGTTTCCTGCTTCAGCAAGAACTCGTAATATTTCCTTATCGTATTGCATACAAAAAGGGAGCCTATACCTTTATCATACAGACTCCCCCTCCTGTGTTATAATAATTACTCTAATTATGCAAGAGCAACTTTGTCGTTTTCACCTTTAACTTTGCCCTCCTTAAAGAGCCAACCAATGCCAAGATAAACCTCCTCAGTGCTAATATTAGCAGCCTTAGCAATCTCAGCAACTGTCAAAGCCTTGGCTTCAGCAGCAAGAGCATTGTAAACATCGCCAGCCTTAAAACCGACATTCTCTGCATTAATAGCTACAACTGACTTCTTAGCAGGAGCTTTCTTAGCAGGAGCCTTCTTTGCTGCTTTAGGAGCAGACTTAACTTCTTTCTTTTCTGTCATAGTTTTACACAATTAAAGTATAGTTCAAACAATCGAATAATTATTTATATGTATCAATCTACTTAAATAATGCAAACATACAAAAGAGTTGTTAGCTTTCTTCTGGTGAATGCTATTTATTTGTTGCAAAAGTACATCAAATATTCCAATGTGTCAAATACTTACGACAAAAAGTAACAGATAATGAACGCTTTAACTCCTTCAGCGAGATTTTTTTGACTTAAGTCAACCGAAAAGAGTGTTATGCCTTCAAATCTAACTTGATTTCCAACTCGTCCAACTGCTTCTGATCAATAAACGAAGGAGCATCCAACATGACATCACGTCCACTATTATTCTTAGGGAATGCGATACAATCACGAATTGAATCGAGACCTGCCATGATACTTACAAAGCGATCAAGACCGAAAGCAAGACCTGCATGAGGTGGTGCACCATACTTGAAAGCATTCATCAAGAAGCCAAACTGTGCCTTAGCACTCTCTGGTGTGAAGCCGAGAACCTCAAACATCTTCTCCTGCAACTGAGTATCGTGAATACGAAGTGAACCACCACCAACTTCGATACCATTGCATACAAAGTCGTATGCCTTTGCTCGTACCTGCTCTGGATGCTCATCCAACAACTTGATATCATCAGGATTAGGCATTGTAAATGGATGGTGAGTAGCCATCAAACGCTGCTCTTCATCACTCCATTCGAACAATGGGAAGTCAACAATCCAAAGACACTTAAATACGTTCTTGTCGCGAAGTCCTAAGCGATCGCCCATCTCAAGACGCAGAGAACAGAGCTGAACTTGTGTCTTTCTAACGTTGTTACCAGAAAGAATCAACACCAGGTCACCATCCTTAGCACCTGTTGTTTCCTTAACTTTTAGCAACTGCTCCTCTGTATAGAACTTATCAATAGAACTCTTAATAGTACCATCTGCATTGTACTTAATGAACACAAGTCCCTGAGCACCTACCTGTGGACGCTTCACAAAGTCGGTCAATTCGTTGAGTTGTTTGCGGCTATAGTCAGCACAACCAGGAACAACAATACCTCCAATGTAAGCAGCCTCATCAAATACAGAGAATGAACCTATACCTTTCAAATCGTCCATCAACTCTACGAACTCCATGCCGAAACGCAAGTCTGGCTTATCAGAACCATAACGCTTCA
>ERZ772955.853-NODE-853-length-21812-cov-14.341269_pt1 | contig 21812 bp, 17 predicted proteins | sample MGYA00511133_ERZ772955 | MGnify/ENA primary metagenome ERZ772955 (study PRJEB29015, sample SAMEA2737914) | human oral metagenome | biome: human oral; feature: human-associated habitat; material: dental | place: China | collected 2149 ... | reverse complement strand
CCGCGAAAGAGCTCCATCATCATGCGGTTGTGCACGATGTCCATATAGGGCACAATCGGATGCTCTACAGACATGACGGCATTCATATCCCGCACGACACGCTTGTAGATCACGGGACGTGCCTCGGGGTGCAGCGGACGCAGTTCGCGAAAATTCCCCGCATCATCATATACAGGCTCATAGAACGAGGGCACATAAATGCCATCAATCCCAAGGAGGCGGGTAAGGAACTCCCTGCGCCCACCTTCCCTGCCGGCAGAATCCCACGCAATAAAAGCATCGCATATCTCAAGAAGGACTTCCTCACCCTCTCCGATCACGAAGAAATCGAAGAAATCCGCAATCGGCTCGACGTTGTAGACGCATGGCCCACCGCCCACAATGAACGGCATATTCTCGCCGCGCTCATCTGCATGGATCGGGATTCCTGCGAGGTCGAGCATATTCAGCACATTCGAGTAGATCATCTCGTATTGCAGCGAGAAACCGAGGAAATCAAAATCTGCAATCGGACGGCGGCTCTCAAGCGAGAAAAGAGGAATTCCCCGCGCGCGCATCTTCTCCTCCATATCGACCCACGGCGCATAGACGCGCTCTGCCGCGATGTCCGCACGGCGGTTCAGAATCTCATAGAGAATGGCAAGCCCGAGATTGCTCATGCCGACCTCATAGACATCGGGCAGTGCGAGCGCAATTCTACAGTGAACCGACGACCAATCCTTATGCACGGCATTCCATTCACCCCCCGTATACCGCGCAGGTTTCAGTACCGACTGCAGGATGCTGTGATCGAGCTGCACCATTGTTTCATTATCCCCCATAATACACAGAAAAGAAAAGAGACTGCCGCGCGAAGGCGCACAGCCTCATGAATGTTCCTCTAAAATAATAATTTTTGCCGCCGCAGCTGAATGTTCAGCAAAATGGCAATCGCCATGATGTTTGTCGTCAGCGAGCTCACACCGTAGCTCATCAGCGGAAGCGGGATGCCCGTGACGGGCATGATGCCCATCGTCATCCCGACATTGACAAGCACATGGAATGCGATCATCGACGTGATCCCGACCGCAAGCAGACGACCGAACGTATCGCTCGCATTCTGCGCGATCTTGATGCCGCGCCAGAGTACAATGAGATAGAGCAGCAGCAGAACAGTGCATCCGACGAAGCCCAGTTCCTCCCCCACAACGGAGAAGATGAAGTCCGTATGATTCTCCGGCAGGAAGTTCAGCTGGCTTTGCGTCCCGCCAAACAGCCCCTTGCCGAAGAGCAGACCCGAGCCAATCGCGATCTTCGACTGGATGATGTGATAGCCCGCACCGAGCGGGTCAACATTCGGATCCATGAAGACCATGATGCGCATCTTCTGATAGTCCTTCAGGAAGTGCCAGAGCACAGGCAGTGCCGCAAGCCCCAGTCCGAAGATGGCAAAGAGGATGCGCAGACGAATGCCCGCAACAAACACCATGCCGAAGAAGATCGCAAGAAAGACGAGCGAGGTTCCGAGATCCGGCTGCTTTAAGACAAGCAGAAACGGAACAAAAACATAGCCGGCAATGGGGGCGAGGTCAGCGAGCGACTGGATCTTGCCGCGCTTTTCCACCATCGCAGCAAGGGCAATAATCATGATGAGCTTTGAGAACTCCGATGGCTGTATACTGATCGGACCGAGCGCGATCCACCGCTGCGCGCCAAGCGCCGTCTGCCCGACCAACATAACGAGAATCAGGAGAATCAAGTTGAACACATAGAAATGGTTGCCGTAACGCTGCAGGATCTTGTAGTCAAAGTTCATCAAAAACGCCGCAAGCGCAATGTCCACAATGATCGATATGCCCTGCCGCTGAACGAACCAGTAGCGTTCCTCACTCGGTGTATTGACGTGAGTCGCGCTGCCAATGATGACGAGGCTCATAATGACAATTGCCGCTGCTGCCGCAATGAGCGTCAGATCCGTCCGGCGCAGGAGGCGCTTCGAGAGTATCATCGCCTGCGCCTTGAGATATCGCTGCCACCGTGCTGAACGCTGACAACGGGGATATTGACGACGAGTGCCATCGTGTCGTTTTCGTTCTCGAGTGCAAACTCCATTTCACGCGTGTCAATATACATATACTTCGAGATCACCTGGATGATCTCCGCGCGCATATTGTCCATGATCTCGGGCGAGACATTTGCCCGATCGTTGATGATGACCAGCTGGAGGCGGCGGCGCGCGACATCGCCGGATGCTTCCTTTTTCCCAAGAAGCCTTTTCAGTGCCTCAATCACGCCAAAACCTCCTTACTTTTTCCCAAAGAGCTTGCTCTTGATCGACTCCCAGAGACTTTCCTTTGCAAACTCACGGAACGGAATGTCCTCCCCGGAGAGGCGTCCCACGACATCGAGATACGCCTGTCCCGCAGGGGAGTCCGGCATCGTGACGCACGGTTCTCCTCGATTCGTGCTCGTCACGACCATCTCATCGTCCGGAATCTGACCGATGCAGCCGACGGAAAGAATCTCGTCGATATCATCCATATCGAGCATATCGCCCTTTTCGATCATCTTCGGGCGGATGCGGTTGACGATGAGACGGATGTCCTCCTTGTCCGCACGACCGAGCTCGCCGATGATCTTGTCCGCATCGCGCACGGCGGAGATCTCGGGCATCGTCACGACGATTGCCGTGTCGGCAGCTGCAATTGCCGTCTTAAAGCCCTGCTCGATGCCAGCGGGGCAGTCGATGATGATGACATCATAGGAGCGACGCAGCTCCTCACAGAGGGTCGCGAGCTCCTCGGGATTCACCGCACTCTTGTCCTTGACCTGAGAGGTCGGCAGGAGAAAGAGCGAGTCATATTTTTTGTGACGCACGAGTGCCTTCTTGTACGGCACTCGTCCCGAAGTCACGTCAACCAGATCATACATGATGCGGTTTTCGAGTCCGAGCAGGAGGTCGAGATTCCGAAGCCCCGTATCCGTATCGATGAGAACAACACTCTTGCCGCGCATGGCAAACCCCACGCCCAGATTCGCCGTTGTCGTCGTCTTTCCAACGCCTCCCTTGCCCGATGTCACCACATAGATCTCACTCATATTTCAAAAACCTACCTCTCTATTGGCTCAATGACAATCTGTCCATCCTTCACATAGGCGCGCTCTGCCTTGCCGGAGTCCTCCGGCTCATCCGGCGGACGCGCAACATAGTTCGCAATGCGAATCTGCGTCGGCATCAGATGATCTGCAATAATAAATGCGGTCGAGTCCCCCGCAGCGCCTGCATGCACGACACCGCGGCAGGTGCCGCGAATATCCACGCTGCCGCCCGCCGTGATCTGCGCGCCGGGGTTGACATTGCCAAAGACAATGACAGAGCCCTCCGTCTCCACAGCCTGACCGCCGCGCAGCGTCTTGTCAATGACGAGCATGCGCTGTAGTTCCGGTGTGTCTGCCTCCTCCGACTGTGCCGGAACGGACGGAGACTTCTCGGACACAGGGGCAGGAGACTCGGCAGGCTCCGGCTTTGCCAAGCGGCAGATCAGCCCATGCGTCCGAAAAAACTCCTGCATCTCGGCAAGTTCCTCTTTCGCAAAGCGATCTCTTGGTACGCGCACAAGTGTACCGCGCAGAAAAAATCCCGCGCCCGACTCCAGTTTCCTGCCGAGCTCCTCCATAATCTCCGAAAATGGCATACCGTCCGGGAAGCCGAGTATAAGTCCGCCGTTTTCCCCTTTGATCTTGATCTTATCCTCACTCATTTGAATCCCTCACTTCTTCCCTGCATCCTGCGGGGCGCGATCTAGGCGAAAGGCAGCCTCCATGATCCTGCGCCCAATCGGCACAGCCGACAGCGAACCAAAGCCGCCCTGCTCCACGATGACCGCAACGACAATCGTCGGATTCGCATAGGGTCCGTACGCCACGAACCAACCGTGATCGCGGCCCTGCGAATTCTCCGCTGTGCCCGTTTTGCCCGCGATGTCAATTGGAAAGCCGGCGAACACGCCCGCCGCCGTACCGATCTTTGTAACACTGTGAAGCCCCTCCTGTACGTTGCGAATCACGGACGGGCTCACATCGAGTTCCGAGAGGAGCTTCGGCTGGAACTCGCGTACCGTATTCCCGTTCACATCCACAATGCGCTGAACGAGATGCGGCTGATAGCGCTTGCCGTTTGCCGCAATCTCCCCCATCACCATTGCCGCCTGCAAGGGAGTCACGAGGTTGAACCCCTGCCCGATCGCCGCATCGAACGTCTCGGAGAGATACCACTCGCCGTCCTCGTAGTTGTCCGCCTTGTACTTGCGATTCGGCACGAGCCCCTCTGCCTCATACGGCAGATCGATGCCCGTACGCGCGCCCAAACCGAACATTCGCGCGTAGCGCTCCAGTGTATCAACACCAAGACGATTGCCCATCTCATAGAAGTAGACATTGTCCGAGTGCGCCATCGCCTCCTGGAAGTTGATCCAGCCGAGCGCCTCACCGGCTGCATTCGTCTTCGGAATGATCCAATGGTGACCGGAATCGAAAATCTTCTCCTGCGGCGTCACCTTGTGTTCGGCAAGAGCCGCCGTGCCCGTCACAATCTTGAACGTCGAGCCGGGCGGATACTCGCCCGTAATCGCCTTGTTGTCCATCGGATGATAGGGGTTGTTGTTCAATACATTCCAGTTCAGCGTCGAGATGCCGCCTGCAAAGAGATTCGGATTGAACGCGGGGCGGCTGACCATCGCCAGCACCTCACCCGTCTGCGGATTCATGACTACTGCAGCCGCTGCATTGGCATGCACGATGGAGAGCTGTGCATCCACCGCCTGCTCCGCCGCCTCTTGGAGATGCTTGTCAATCGTCAGCACGAGATCGTTGCCCGGCACAGGCGACTGCCGCCCGAGCAGCTGCACGGGGCGGCCCGATACGTCCACCTCCACCTGATCGCCGCCGTTGATGCCGCGCACTTCCTTGTCGTAGACGCGCTCAAGACCAAACTTTCCGATGATGTAGCCCGACTTGTAGCCTTCATCCTTGCGGCGTTCCAACTCCTCCTCGTTGATCTCGCTCACATAGCCGAAAACATGCGCCGCATACTCACCGTAGATATAGTCACGGATCGGCAGCACCTCAATCACCACACCTGGGTAGTTGTCCTTCTGCTCCTCGATGATCGTGACAATATCGGGCAGTACGTCCGTTTTGATACGAATCGGATCGAACCCGACATGCGCGTCAATCTTCTGCTGAATCTCCGCCACAGGTACATTGATGAGCTTTGATACGCGCGCAATTACCTCGGGCGAAATTGATTCGGTCAGAGGAAGCAGCGACACCGCAAAACCGGGGCGGTTCGTCACGAGCAGTTCGCCGTTGCGGTCGTAGAACGTCCCGCGCGCTGCCTCTGATGGAATCACGCGGATGCGGTTGCCCTCGGCAAGACGCGCGTAGAACTCACCTTCATAGACCTGCAGATAGCCCGCCCGTCCGATCAGCACCGCAATAATGAGCACGAGCACAAAGCTTAAGAATTGCAGACGCCCGCTAAAATCTTCATTTTCGTTCACAATTACACTCCGGGAAATACATTCTAAGGAATCGCTGATAAAATGACGTGGCTGAATTTATCAGTGCTTCCCTAACGCTCGGGGTCGCGTACGCGCTTATCCAAATGGAACGTCGCCCAGTGAATCGGATATGCAAAGATCAGCTGAAACAGGAGCAGAATAAAGAGCACGCGCCCCATGTGCAGAAACAGATTAAAATGATAGCCAAGCAAATATACGAGTGCCGCCGTAATCACATATTTTGCAAAAGTTGCTGCCACCGACGCCGTAATCGGGAGAAAGAACTGTTCCTTGAACACGCGGTCGGAAAAACGTCCGAAAAAGAGCCCGATCAACGTTAAGGAAAACGCGTGCACCCCAAAAAACGAGCCGACACTCAGATCCTCCATCAGTCCAAGAGCAAAACCGACAAAGCCTCCCCACACACTGCCGCGCAAAAAAGCGTAGGAAACCGTTGCGAGGAGGAGCAAGTCGGGAACAACCCCATAGACGGAGATCAGCGGCAAAAAAGAAAATTGCAGGACAAATAGAGCAATAAAAAACACGAAAAAGGACTTGTATTTCTTCACTGCCCCGCCGCCTTTGTCTGTTCTGCAGAGATCTGTGCCGCAGCCGCCGCACCCGGACTCAGGGGAGTCGGCTGAATCGGTGCGGGCGGAGCCTCGCGCGATGCCGTGATGATCGCCACGTCCTCAAGACGCTGAAAATCCACCGCCGGCTCAATGAGTGCGACCTTCAAAAGCCCTGTGTCGTCACTGTGCTGCGAGACAATGCTGCCCACGGGAATTCCCTTTGGGTAGATGCCTCCAAATCCGGAAGTGACAACAGTGTCGCCGTCCTGCACATCTGCATTGCGCGGGATGTTCACCATCTGCGGCATATAGGGATTGTCCATCGTCCCTGTGACGATCCCCGTCACACGCGACTCCGTGCGCTGCACAAGCGTACCGACCGAGGAGCGGACATCGAGGATCAGCTGCACCTTTGATGAGAGCGGAGCAACCTCCGTCACGCGTCCTACCAGTCCCTTGCCCGTTACCACGGGCATATTCTCGCGCACCCCATCCTTCGAGCCGCGATCCACAACGATCGTACTCGTCCAGAGTGCCGCGTCACGCCCGATGACGCGCGCTGCAAGAAGATCGAACTGCTGCGCCGACTGCTTATATGCCAAAAGTTCACGCAGGCGCATATTCTCCGCCGCATATTCCTCTGCCATCGTATTCTGCCGGCGCAGCTGCTCGACCTCGTTCTTGAGCATTTGATTCTGCTCATGTACCGTTGCAATTTCCCAGAGATTCGCTGTCACGTGGTGAACCTGCTGCCCCACAAAGGAAAATGCCATCTCGAACGGTGCAAGCACCGTTCCCACCGTGCTCGTCGAGGCGGTCGCCTGAAAACGTCCGCGTGCGGCAAAGAAGATGACGCAGAACAGAGCGAGCAGGACGAAGAGCAGTGCCCAGATCTTCCGTCCCGCCTGTCTTGCCCGTCCGATTCGGTCAATCATTGCTTCAACTTCTTCGAGGACATGACAACATTCTTGAGCAGCCCGATGTTCTCAAGAGTACGTCCCGTCCCCTCGCCAACACAGGAAAGCGCATCCTCGGACACGAGCACAGGCATCCCCGTCTCATGCGAGAGCAGCTTGTCGAGATTCATGAGCAGCGCGCCGCCGCCCGTCATCATGATGCCGTGATCCATGACATCCGCTGCAAGCTCCGGTGGTGTCTTCTCGAGCGTTCCCTTTACCGCATCGATGATCTTGTAGATCGGCTCGTTCAGAGCCTCGCGAATCTCCTTCGCACGGATCGTCAGGGTCTTTGGCAGACCACTCACAAGGTCGCGCCCGCGAATGTCCATCGTACGATCCGTATCGGGGGTGACAATCGCCGTCCCGACCGTGATCTTAATCTCCTCCGCCGTGCGCTCACCGATCATGAGGTTATACATACGCTTGATGTACTGCACAATCGAGGAGTCCATCTCATCGCCGCCGATGCGGATGGAACGGCTCGTCACGATGCCGCCAAGCGAGATGACCGCGATCTCCGTCGTGCCGCCGCCGATGTCGACCACCATACTGCCCGTCGCCTCCTCCACCGGAAGCCCCGCGCCGATCGCCGCAGCCATCGGCTCCTCGATCAGATATGCCTCACGCGCGCCCGCCTGCTGCGCCGCATCGATGACCGCCCGCTTCTCGACCTCCGTCACACCGGAGGGAACGCCGACCACAACACGCGGACGCACGAACGACTTCGAGCGCATCGCCTTGCGAATGAAATACTTCAGCATCGCCTGCGTCACGTCGAAATCCGCAATCACACCGTCCTTCATCGGACGAATCGCGACGATATTGCCGGGCGTACGCCCGATCATCTGCTTTGCCTCCTCGCCCACTGCAAGCACATCGCCCGAATCACTCTTTATCGCAACGACAGACGGCTCACGCAGCACGATGCCGCGCCCCTTGACATGCACCAATGTATTTGCCGTGCCGAGATCAATCCCCATATCGTGTCCACCAAAAAGACCAAACATTGTAAAAGGAGTCTCCTTCCATCAAAAGAAATGTATTCGTATCAATAATTGCATTGCACCGCCTAAAAGACGTGCAGAATCAGTATAGCATAAGCGGGCTTATTTTTCCATGAGATTTTAGGGGGCACGGATAATTTCAGATGCGCCATCTTGACGCATCTTTTTGCCCGTACCGTACCCCTCGCTTCTCCGCACATCTTTATGCTATGCGTCCAGTTTGCCTCCTCAATCGGACAGAAAAATCTACGCCAATCGGACGGACTTCATTTTATCATCGATTTCCTAGTTTTATTTAGGACAATTTAACTAGATTCCTTGACGATAACGTGCCTTTCCTCTATAATTGAACTAATCATATACACTGTATAAGGAGACGGATGCGCATGAACATTCAATCAAGGATGCTGACAGTGGATTTTTATAATTGCAAGGCCGACAAATGCAGCAGCGAGGAAGCACTGCGTGCCAAAGTCTCCGATGCACTCAGAGAGCTCGATCTCGTTCCCCTGCAGATCATCAGTGACGTGCAGGAAAGCGGACACATCTCACTGATGGCACTTCTGCCGGATGGACATCTGGCACTGCACGTCCATCCCGACCTGCACCATGTGTCACTCGACATTTACCTCTGCATGGAGAACGCTGCGCTCGACCCGATCGCACGCACTCTGCGCAACGTATTTCAGCCCGAAAAGACAAAGGCCACCCACCTCAGACGCGGAGATTTCCGCGCGCCCTCCGAGCTTCGCCCCAAGACCACAACGCGTGTTGCTCCGATCCGCAAGATCAAGAGCACCGGTGCAAAGGTCATCCGCATCCTTGCACGGCGCAACCGCGGCTAAGTAAAAAAGGGCTGCTCTCGATATGCCGTAATGGAAAGCCTCCCCCGTCGGTACGGGGGAGGGGGACCGCGTAAGCGGTGGAAGGGGCGCTTTGAGCATCCGGACAATACAAACAAAAGGCTGTTGCACGAGTCAAAACGACTTCGTACAACAGCCTTTTTAGTGCAAATGATAACCTGCTGTGGGCTTCACCTGCTTCATCGACTGATCGTAGTCACCTGTGAGATAGTCGCCGAGAAGTCCGACCTTAAATTTGCCGGGATGTCCTTCGGGGAGTGCGTCATTCGCCGTGAGCAGCATATCGAGCGCAACTGCCGTTCGTGTCGCCGTGGAGCTCATATGCATGACGAGGATGGCACCGCGCTTCACCGAACCGTCTGTTTCATGCGTCAGACGGTGCATGATGCCGACGAGGGATTCCATTGTAACAGCATCGTAGTCCTCCGTGCTGCCGCTGCCGTTGACCACATAGGTAAACCCGTTGTTCAGAATCGCCGCAACGCCCATACGGCTGACGGCAAGCGTCGGCGGACGCAGGAGACGCGTGAGCGCGTAACGTCCCGATGGCAGCTTCATATCGCCGACGGTCGCCGCCAGCTTCTCATAGGAGGAGCGCACGTCCTCATTGTACTCCTCCGGATTCTGCACGGGAATCTGCCGCCCCTTTTCGTCCTGAATCGTCATCGGCTTATGTCCATCCGTATGGCTGCCGATCTCATTGCCCTCCGCTGCAATCGCACGCAGGAGGTTCGGGTTGTTGTGGATATTCCATGTGATAATGAAGAACGTCCCCTGCACCTTATGCTTGCGCAGAACATAGAGCAGATGGTTGATCGAGTCATCGCTGCCCCAATCGTCAAAACTCAGGAACACCGTATTGTCCGCAACGCTTTTGACGACGCCCGTCTTGTCCGCAAGAGCGATCTCATTGCGTGAGAATCCAAGCATACGATCATTCTCGCCGACCTCCGGTGCACCGATATAGCGTTTGAAAAACTCCTTGGAAAAGGCGCCGCCCTTCAGCTTCACGGGGCGCACGTAGGGCTGCATCTCCTCCGGCAGTGCCGCCACGTCCACGGGATAAGTGTACTGCGATGCCGTGTCTGCCAGTACATCCTGCACCGACAAAATGGCATAGCGCGATGCCGCCCGGTCCGCAGCCTCCTCCTCACGCCCTGCACCGGGCGTAATATAGGCGATATTATCCACCTTCGCCGCTACAACGGCGCGCAGCATCTCCACGGCAAGCGAGGAGCGCGTGTAGAAATCCATGCGCAGATAGACAATCCCGCCGCGATTGAGCGATGTCGTCCACCGTCCGAAGAGCTGCGGCATCAGCTCCTCTGCCGTCTGCGCGTCCTTATGCTTCGACTGCACGATGTTGACACTCTGACCGACGAGAACACAGCCCATTGCAGAGACCGCCTCACCGATAGCCTCCTCTTCTGCGCCGCTCATCTGCCGCACGACATTCGTCTCCACGCCCCAGCGCGTGCGCAGCGCAGTTTGAATCCGCTCGATCTGCGCACAATAGGCGTCGAAATCCGCCCCCTCCTCCGGACGCACGCCGATCCCCAGATCCTGCCCCGCCGCGACAATGCGCGTAATGTTGTCCCCGTTGCGCTGAATCTCGCGCTCCGTGACAAAGAACGTCCCATGCATCCCCTGCCGCTGCATCTCGGTCAATATCTCATCCAACGGTTCCTGTTTGGAAAGGCCGCCAAAGGTAAATATGACAGCGGGCTTCACCGTGGTGATGAATCTCTGTGCCTGTGCAATCCGTCCACCGTTTGCCGCACGCAGCTCTTGATAATCCGCCGCTGCAGCTTCTTTCATACCGACGCACAGACTGAGGAGGCAGAATACGCCGATCAGAATGCGGAGCGCATTTCTGTTCCGCATAAACCTCTCCCCTTTCATTCTAAATCAAATTATTTTTATTGACTGCGCAGCTGCGCGATATCCGTATTTCCGCCGAGCCGCCATATGCTCACGGACGCAATGCCGTGATTGGCGGCAAGTGTGATCCACGCATTCAGCGTCTCACTGTCTGCGTACCAGACCTCGGTCTCATGTCCATCCGCTTCAAAGGTAAAATGAAGTGCCGCACTCTCCTCGTCCCGCTCCGGTACTGCATGATGCTGGTTGGCGAGTGCGACCGCCTCACGTTCCGTGATAAAGCTCCGCTCGCCTGTCTTGAGTCCGAACAGACCGTAGTCCTGCCACAGGCATCCGCCCGTTGCAAGAGCGACAGCGCGCTTTTCGGGCAGAGCCTCCATCTTTGCCAGCGTCTTCTCGATGAAGGCGCGATCCGCCTTCGCCCCGGGGCCGCTATGCTTGCCGTGGAGATTGTATAACATGACGACGTATTCGGGGCCTTTCGCAAAACCCGCATCAAACGGTACGGACGGCTCGAGCACGATGCGTAGCTTCAGATTGTTCTGCACACATGCCATCGACAGGCGGTAGGTAAAGACGAGATAACGCTGCAGGAGCTTCTCGTCCTTTGCAAAGTTCTCGTAGTCCAGCTCCACGCCGTGCACACCAAGCGACGCTGCAAGCGCAACGATCCCCTCTACCGTGCGATCCATCGCGGCATCATCACCGAGCAGACGCCATAGGAGCTCCCTGTCCTTTTCCGAGCGGCGTTTTCCAATGATATCATTCGTAAAAGTCAGGTATGTGTCGAGCTTTTTTCTCTTATACTCCTCCACCATCGCCCGAACCTCTTCCGGCACATAGAGGGTATCGTTCTCATCATAGGAGACGGCGAAGTAGGAGATGGCATCCAGCTTTTTTCGAAGTGCCGCATGATCCTGACTGCCGCCCTCCATATCCCAATAGGAATGCCACGCCGTTAGATGTACGGGCGGATGCTGCGCGCTCCTCAGAGGCTCCGCCTCCACACAGCCCCCCATCAGCACGCACAAGAGGAACAGCAGGCAGATCATGCCCGGACGCATATATCATTCTCCTTCTATATCTATTACAAATACTCTAGGAACCAGCCGATGAGCGCATCCCAGCGCTCCTCCATATTCTTCTTCGTCTTCTCCCAGCCCGTATACTCGCTGGTATAGATGAGGCGCTCGTCGCTGCCCGCACGACCGGTATGCGAGAGGAGACGCACCTGATGAAAGACGGCGTCATATACATCGTCGGCAAGGTTCCGCTGACTCCACGCCTCGCCTTGCCACGAGGCACCGAGGAAGATGCTGCCGCGATCCGTAATGCGCACCGGCAGCTCCTTCGGTCCCATGTGACCGTCGATCTCGACCGACAAGAGCTCATCGCGCAGGAGGATCACAATCTTGTGATTGCCGCGCCGGTGGAAGCTCTCCGTCCCCTCGTACGGCTCTGCGCCGTCGGCAACTGTGGGGACAGACTCATCGCGCAGTGCCTCCGCGCGTCCGAGGTATTCGCGCGCGGCAATGGGCGAAGACGCATAGCGCGCAAACGCCTCGTTCTCGCGCACCATCGCGTCGCGCCGATCCTCCTCCACGGAGGGAATTGGCTCCTCGAGGATGACGGACAGCTTCTCGCGATAAATCACGCGCTCCGCGCCGCCGATGATCTCCTCGACCACAAGCTGATTGTTGACGAGCTGCACGCAGATCGCACTGCTGAGATCGGGTGCGCTGCGCAGGTAGACCTGCTGCGCACCAAAGGCGTTGCCCTCCATGCGCGCCTCCAGACGCAGATCGCGCGGTTCCGCGCCCTCCACGAGACGGGCGAGGGCTCTCCCCTCCGGCAGGGTCGTCAGGATGAGGGACTCGTCCCGCATCTCGAGCGCGCCCTCCATGAGCTCCCATGCGCGGCGGCTCTCCTGCTTCCCCTCCACAAAGACAATATCGTCATTCGTATCGTATTTGATCCGCATGAGAAGGTGATTGATTGGCCAATACGGCTGCGGCTGCATCCGCGTCAGATCGTAGAGGCTGCTCCCCCGCTCGTTCAGCACAAAGCCCTCGCGGTTGAAGTTCATCGGGAAGAGTTCGCGAATCCAGCGCTCATTGACCGCACTGACGCGCGGATTGTTGCCGAATTTTCCCGTATTCGCGTGCATCAGCACATGGGTCTGCGGCACATAGCCGAGCTCCGCCTCATAGATATCGCGCAGCCTCATATAGTCATAGCTCACGCGCTCCTTCATATGACGGTCACTCTCTATGGGCAGATCGTCCTTGTCCCGAATATAGTCCATCAGATAGTGATTGTAACGGCGTCCGAGATAGGAGCGGATCATATCAAAGCGCAGGGGGTCGATCTCCCCAATGAAATTGTCATAGCGGTCAAAGACGTTGATGTATTCGAGGCGGTAGCCGTTCGTGCCCAATTCCCAGAACGAGGATGCCTCCATCTCGCGGAGATCCTTTGGTTCCAAAAATTTGGGATCCTTGTGTGCAAACTTCTCGGGATAGGTCATGATCGTCGCCTTGAAGTTGAGATCCTCCATGATCTCCTGCGCAAAGATCGCCGTATCTCGCCGCCCATCCTCGAACATCAGATAGAGCGCACGCGGCGGCAGCGGCTTCCCATTGCGATAGTAGTCGAGAATATCCCGCTGCGTGACCGTCACATAGCCCTGATCGCGCAGCTCCGTCAGCTGTCTGCGCAGCTGCTCCTTGCCGATGAGGGTACTCGTGTCGCCAATGCGGTCGACGCCGAAGTAGGAGAGTGCGATAAAGCCGCGGTCCTCAGTGCTCACATCTGCGTCAGCAAAGGGCTGATACGTCTTAAATGTAAAGAAGAGATTCACAACGACGTACAGCGTCGCGAGCAGAATCATAATCTCGACGCCGGTGCGTACTTTCTTCCATCGGTTTTTCCGCCTCGTAAAATCCTCAAGACCGATTTCAGCCGTAAGATTCTGCGGGGCTTCCTTCTCCTTCATCCTGCCCCTCCCACTTGCATCTTCTTCGTCTGTTCCTTCCCCTGCTTCTTCTTCAGCTCCTCAAGATCCGCCTGCGTGAGGCGCGTCCCCCACGTCGTCTTCCAGAACGTAACCCATGCGACCGGCATCTGCCAGAGCAGCACCGCCTCATAGTAGATGCAGAACCACAGTGCGTAGATCCACGTCGTACTGCGACGAATCAGAAGCTGCGCCATGCTCATAAGCAGAGCCATCATCATCATGCCGATGATAAAGCTTGTGGGGAAAACCCTGTGCATGATCGGCACATAGATGAAATTGTAAAGTACGATGATGGGCGCCGCAATCGGAACGAGGACGCCCATGTAGAAGCCGAGCGACGTGAACGGCTCCTTCTTCCACATGAAGCGCGAGGCGATCAGCGACTCGCGCAGCCACGAGCGTTTCCAACGCATCTGCTGACGCAGGAAGACGTTGTACGAACGTGGCACAATCGTCATGCAGACGGCGGTATCCTGATACGTCGTCCGATTGTGACGAAGGATGAAATTCGTCATGCTGCGATCGTCCCCGAACGTCGCCTTCTGCCCGAGAAAGGTCTGATTCAGCCAGTCATCCAGATACTTCAGTACGAGATCCTTGCGGTAGCAGGAGAGAGGTCCTGAGAGACAGGTCGCTGCATCAAAATATCCCTCCGCCGCCTTCATGATGCGAAAGGCGACCGAGTAGCGCACCGCCTGCATCTTCGTCAGGGCATTCGTATATGTATTCGCCACGTCCGTGCGGCCCGAGACACCGCCCATCTCCTTGTCACGAAAGGGCTGCACGATGTTGCGCACGGCAAAGGGGTCGAGGAAGCTGTCCGAGTCCACGAATACCAGCAGCTCATGCTTTGCCTCGCGCGCCCCGCGCGCCATCGCATCACGCTTGCCGAGGTTGAGCGGCTGCTGCAGAAATCGGATGCGCTCGGCGACATGATAGGCACTGTCGCTTGTATCCGCCGCCTTGAGCTGCTCGATCATCTCCATGACGCGCTCAGGGGAGCGGTCATTGGAGTGGTCATCGACGACGATGACCTCGAGCTTATCCACGGGATAGTCCTGATTGATACAGCTGTGGATCGTGCGCTGAATCCACTCCTCCTCATCGAAACACGGGATGATGATGGATACGCCGGGCGTAAAATCCGGATCAATGCGCACGGGACGATAGAAGGACGCAAAGAGATAACGCGTCAGCAGGAATGTCGCCGCGATGATGCTGTAGAGATAAAGCCAGCGGTTGAACTTGAAGTAGATGACGGACTCCGCGCGCATGAGCACGATAATGAAGGCGATGACCGCCAGAAAAAACGATGCGATCCACAGCATATAATCGCGCCGCTGTGCGGCGGCATACTCTGCAAGACTCTTTTTGAACTCCATGCCGTAGAGGATGCCGGACTCTGTCTCGAAGCGGCGTGCCACACTTGCAGGGAGCTTCTTCACCTCCATCTCGTAGCCCTCTGGCATGGAGCCCGGCGTGATCTCGAAGGTCAGCTTCACATCACCCTCAAAGGTCGGCGCTGCGCGCCCCGGAGTGACATCCATCCGCACGAGAATGCCCGTCGTAGATATATCGACAGCGCGCCCCGTGAGACTGCCGCCGCCCGGCAGACGGATCTCGACCGGATAGTCGACCAGATAGCGCTGCCCATTCTTCGCGTCCTGCTCATAGCGTACATAATCCTCGGTGTTCATGGCATCCGATGCACCGCGCCGACTGTGATTGCTGCGATGTCCTGACGCATCCGGCACATGGGAGAGGAGACGGCGATCCTGCTTTTCCTCATACAGGATATCCTGCGTCGCCGATGCCTGACCCGCCAGCTCTTTCAGTTTCTGTCGCTCGTCAAGCCCCGTTGTCTGTTCAGCCAAATATTCTCACCTGCCTATCTAACGGGTTCCACCTCGGGAATCGCCGGTATATAACGGATCTTTCGGAAATCGTGAATGTCTACAACCCTCATGCCGGCGCCCTCAAGTGCCGTGAGCAGCCAGTCCAGCTCATCGGCAGGATCGGACGGCGGCGGGGTATTGCGAACTGCCGGAGGATCGACGATATTCGGTTTCTTATCCACCGCAGGACGATCATCCGTCTTGCCCGCCTCTTTGGATGGAGGATCGACCGGTCTCGATATGCCGATGGCAAGGATGCTCCCCGGCGGTATCGTCGCTGCAAACGCAGCAGCGTCCGCCGCATCCCGAAACGTCCCCGCCGCATGACGTACATTTTCTTTGACAGCATAATCGATCCCCGCCGCCTTTACCGCCTGCAGCAGGGGATCCGTATATACCGTGCGCGGCGCACGAAAGAGCGTCGGCGCCTTCGGTGAGAGTGTCGCAACGACCTGCTGCGTACGGCAGAGTTCACTGAGCAGACGTTCCGTTGGGAGCTTCTCGGCACCGCTGATACCGACGAAGGTATAGTTGCCGATCTCATAGCCCGTGTTATGGATGCGCTGGATGGTCTCGGGCTGCTCCGCTGCATTCTGCCCCTCGACGAAGAATACCGCCGGCGCGTTGTGCTTCTCAAGCACGTCCAGCATACGCTCCGTCAGTGCACGCTCCGGCAGACCGTCGATCACGATCGCCAGATGCTTCGTGCCGTCCTGCAGACGCGTCACGACCTCCACCGGCGCAACGCCGTCCGCGAGGAGCTGCTGTGCAGCGGAGATCTCCTCAGAGGCAGTATAGGCAGCGCTGAGATCGGTCAGCTCCGCCTGCGGATCTGCCTTCTCGATCACATAGTCCCGCAAGAGGACTAGGATGCCGCAGACGACAAGAAGCCCAAGGAACACGAAGAATCCCAGCTTACGGTAATTCATCCACTGCCCCTGCCTTCCTCAAAGACTCCAGTATCGGAACCCCTCGCGCTCGGTTTCCTCACGCGAGAAAAGTCCCTTCACATCAATGATGAGATGCGGTCCGTCCGCACGGAACAGTCTGTGCAGATCGCTCCACGTCAGACTGCGGAACTCATCATGCGCCACGAGAAAGACGATGCAGTCCGCATCGTGCACCTCATCCTGCGGCGTGAGTTCAAATCCATACTCATGGCGGAATACCGCACCATCTGCACGCGGGTCAACCGCCCAGAGATTCAGATTGTATTCCGCGAGCGTATGGTAGACATCTGCCGCGCGCGAGTTGCGCGTATCGGAGCAGTTCTCCTTGAACGTCATACCCATGAGATAGAGGCGCGCCTGCGCCAGATCCACCTTTGTCCGCACGAGTTCACGCACCACCGTCTGCGCCACGTAGTTGCTCATGCCGTCATTGATCCGCCGCCCCGTCGAGATCAGCGGCGAGTGATAGCCAAGATTCTGCGCCTGATAGATAAAATAGTACGGATCGACGCCGATGCAGTGTCCGCCGACAAGTCCGGGACGGAAGCCGAGCGCGTTCCACTTCGTATTCATCGCCGCAATGACTTCGCCCGTGTCGATGTCCATACGATGAAACACCATGGCAAGCTCGTTCATAAAGGCGATGTTAATATCGCGTTGGGCATTCTCCGCCACCTTCGCCGCCTCTGCCACGCGGATCGAGGAGGCGCGGTAGATGCGCTGGACGATCGAGCCGTAGACAGCCGCAACATCATTCAGCGTCTCCTCGTCCATACCCGAGACAATCTTGACGATATTTTCCAGACGGTTCACGCGATCCCCCGGATTGATCCGCTCCGGCGAGTAGCCGACCTTGAAATCCACGCCTGCGCGCAGCCCCGAGACCTCCTCGAGCAGGGGGCGGCAAACATCCTCCGTCACCCCCGGATAGACCGTAGACTCATAGACCACGATGCTGCCACGCCGCAGATTGCGTCCGATCATGCGCGTCGCTTCCCGCAGCGGATCGAGATCGGGCGTCTTGTCCCCATTGATCGGCGTCGGCACAGCAACGACGATGAAGGATGCCTCATAGATACGCTCCTCGGTCGACGTAAAGTCAATCCTCGTCTCGCACAATCCATGTGCGCCAAGCTCTCCGGTGAGATCTCTGCCCGTACGGTATGCGGCTATCTTGTCCGCATTGTAATCATACCCGATGACTGAAAAATGCTTGGAAAACGCCGCCGCAAGAGGCAGACCAACATATCCAAGCCCTACAACGGCGAGTTTTTCTCCGCCCCGCTCCAGTCGCTCCAACATCTTCCAACCCCCTCCTTTGCACATCATTCTTCATAATTCTTGAAATATCTCGTAAGAGCGCCCCATACCGTTCGACTTCTCCGCCCTGTCATCAGATCGTGCAGATCGTAATACTCAAGCGCAAAGGTCAAATCCTTCTTCACAGTATAGGACCATCCTGCTCCCCAGCCGCGGAAGCCGCCGCGCGTCGCGCCGCTGCCGGACATATCAAAGCTCATATAGTCCGCAGGTCCGTTCATCGTATGACTGACATAGGTCGCACTTGGCTGGTGATAGTATTTCAGCCAGTAGGAGGAGGAGCCGGGGCGCCACGCGCCCGCTCCACTCTGCTCCAGCGTAAATACATATCCCGTTCCGTTGCCGGCGGCATGGTCCCGTCCGTGCAGGAGCATCGCACCGAAGTCAAAGATGCCGATGGGCTTACGGTAGTTCAGCATATAGATATTGCGCGTCGCATTGCCGATCTTATCAAAGCGGTACATGCCCGCCTCTGCTTTGTAGGTCTTGGCGTCGTACGAGGCCGTGAGTCCCGCAACGGTCTTTGCCTTCTCGATCTTGCCATACTCCGCCGTATAGGTGATTGGCACGCCCGTGGAGAGACGGATGCCACGGAACTTGCTGTCGTAGATATTCCCCTCCGCCATCGTTGTGCCGAATACACCTGCAGTCACATCGAAGATGCCCGAGCGTCCCGTGAGATAATAGCGATCCAGCTTCAGCTTCCCGTCTTTGTCCCCACCGCCGCCGGTCAGCGTCTTCTCGTATTCGAGCATCCCGATGGCGTGCCAATTCCCGTCTATATTGTAGTCCCCATAGGCACGCGCACGCATGCGGGCACGGCTCTGCCCGTTCTCGATGCCCGCAGTACGGGAAGCATCAACTCGTACTTCCGCATCCACCTTTACGAGCGGAACTCTCGCCTCCGGCAGCAGCTTCGCCGAATAGAGCTGCTGTTCCGCACGCTCGTTATCCGTATAGCCGCTATCCGTCAGCTCCTCGATGAACTCCGAGCGCAGCCGCGCCGCTGTATCAATCACAGACGCGCTCACAAGGGGCTCCGCCATGATGCCGGCGGACGCATTTCCACCGCCGGGACTGCCCGCATTGCCATTCCCATTGCCGGCTGAGTCAGCCATCGTATGATCACTGCCGTCCATTGCGGTCAAACTCGTAAATATGGTCTGCTGGCGCTCCTGTACCTTGGCATAGGCAATCTCTGCTTTCTGCCGCCGCATCTGCGCCAGCGCATGGTCGCGCGCCGCATACTGCAAGTTCCGACGTGCGCCGCTCGCACGCTCCTGAAGCGGCTGCATGACCTCAAGTCGATTTTCTCCTCGCATGGACTGACGAGTCAGCATCTCCTCGGCATGCCTGGCGTCCGACTGCGCCTGCTCAAATGCCTTGAGCGCATACCGTTCCTGTTCCCGATAGAGTTTCAGATGCACCTCGTCGCGCATCGCGAGACTCGTGATGCGCCCATACTCATCTGCAAGCGTTCCCTGCTGAACGTGGTCGATCTCATGCAGTCCCTGTGCAACGATTTTTACCAGCTCATCGCGCGGGAGCTGTGCAGGATCACGCCCGCCAAGATCGACGTACCCCTCCTCTTCGAGGTGGTTCAGTGCATCATATACCCACGCCGGCGTTGTCTGCGCAAAAGCGACGCTCGGCAGTGCTCCCGCAAACATGCACAGCAGGAAAGCCGTTTCATATCGATATCGGCTCATGAGTCCACAGTCCCTCCATAACGGTATAATTTGAAATAAGCATGCAGCCCTGTTCTACATTTCTAAGGAATAACGAATCATTCATATCAGGATAATCAGCCTAATATTTTTAATCATTTTCTCACTATATGTAAATTAAGTCAAGAAGAAAATTTACAAAAAGAAAAAATACCATTGAAAAAATCATCCAGCTCCCACACAAGCTGTATCTTTATTATAATAATTTGAAGCAGATAAAGCAATACAAATACAAAAAGTGACACAATGTTACACGAAAGTGACGCAGAAAAAGGAATCCTATACATTATCTGCGCATACAAAGTTTTAATACAGGACTTTTTACATAATATATAAAACAAATTTTGTTTTCATGCAAAAAGAGAGGACGACCTTCCTCCCATTAAAAAAACAGGTTCATCCAATCAGACGAACCTGTTCCACAGAGCCACTGTTTATGAAGCCGATTCGGCACTCGTTTTCTGACAGTCCGGACAATAACCGAAGAAATACATCTGCTGCGAAACAATCCGATAGCCCGTCACTGACGCAACATTCTTATCAAGGGACGGGAGCGAGGCAATGGGAACGTCTGCCACCTTGTCACAGGAAACACAGCGAACATGCGGGTGCGCAGAGATGTCCGCATCATAACGAAACGCCTCCTCACCGACATTCAGCTCACGCACAATGCCGATCTCACAGAATGCATCAAGAGACTTATAGACCGTGGCAAGGCTCATCGTCGGATAGTTTGGACGCAGCTCCTTGTAGAGCGTCTCTGCCGTCGGATGTTCCGTCGTCGCAGCAAGTGCGGCATAGACGGCAAGGCGCTGCGGTGTCACCTTCTTTTTGTTCTGACGGAGGATATCCGTCACCTCGCCCAGTGTCAGCATCATATGTTCTCGCATAATTATTCCTACATTTCTTTTCTATCAAATCTAAAATCATTATTATTTATGTATTATAATACTCTATCCGAAAACTCCTGTCAATAGTCCCGTTATGAGAATCAATGATATCTTTTGCACGGCACGAAAATCATGGTATAATGGAAAACATTCAATCGAAAAGAAAGGTTTGGTTTCATGCGCATCTCCGATATTCCCGCCGCAATTGCGAGCGAACTCTCCATCCGTCCGCAGCAGGTCGAATCCGTCATCACGCTCCTCGACGACGGCAACACAATTCCGTTCATCGCCCGTTACCGCAAAGAGGCGACCGGCTCCCTTGAGGACGAGATCCTGCGTCAGGTGGAGGCACGTCTCACCTATCTGCGCAGCCTGGTTAAGCGGCAGGAGGAAATCCTTGCGCGCATCGAGGAGCAGGGTAAGCTGACAGACGAGCTGCGCGCAGAAATCGAAGCCGCGGAAAAACTTCAGACACTTGAGGATCTCTACCGTCCCTACAAGCAGAAAAAACGCACACGTGCCTCCATTGCGCGTGAGCGGGGACTGGAGAACCTTGCAAACGCGATGCTGCTCCAACGAGAGACCAAAGGCTCGCCCGAGGAAGCCGCTGCACCGTATGTAAATGCAGAAAAAGAAGTCCCGACGGCCGCCGATGCACTTGCCGGAGCACGCGACATCCTCGCCGAGACGATCATGGACGAGGCGGAATTGCGCCGTCTTATGCGTGAGACATTCTGGAAAACTGCTGTACTTGAAACAAGCCTCAATGCAGATGCTGAGGATGCACAGGTCTTTCAGATGTACAACGGCTACAGCGAGCCCGTCCGCACACTTCCCTCACATCGGATTCTCGCCATCAATCGCGGTGAGAAAAAGAGTTGTCTCTCCATACGCATCGCAGTCGACCACGAAGCAAATACCGACTGGATCTATAAACGCATCTATGCGCGTCCCTCCATTTTCGAGGGAGAACTGCGTGCGGCGATTGAGGACGGCTACAAGCGTCTGCTCGTCCCCGCACTTGAGCGCGAGCTGCGTACCCGCCTGACCGAAGCCGCCGAGGAAAAGGCAATCGCCGTGTTCGGACACAACCTTCGTCAGCTCCTCCTACAGCCGCCGCTCGCAGGGCATACCGTTCTCGGGCTTGACCCCGGCTATCGCACGGGCTGCAAAATGGCACTCGTCGACGCAACGG
>ERZ772955.852-NODE-852-length-21855-cov-5.284771_pt1 | contig 21855 bp, 20 predicted proteins | sample MGYA00511133_ERZ772955 | MGnify/ENA primary metagenome ERZ772955 (study PRJEB29015, sample SAMEA2737914) | human oral metagenome | biome: human oral; feature: human-associated habitat; material: dental | place: China | collected 2149 ... | reverse complement strand
CTATAACTATAATATTTTTAGTTTAAAATTTATTCAAATTTTCTCAATTTATCCAATTTTCCCCTTTACAAACGCTCCCATTTTCACAATTAACATTATAACAATCAAAGCCACTATTATAGCTGGTCCTGATGGAATGTTGAAAATATATGAGAATAATAATCCGAATAATATTCCTAAAAATGAGAATAATATTGACAAATATATTATTACACTGTATTTTCTTGCGATAATTGCCGCTGTTGCTTGTGGTATTGTTAAAATTGAGATTATTAGAATAATTCCAATTGTTTTTATATTTATAATAATCGCTGATGAAATTATTATAATCATAAAGTAATTTACAAACTTGACTGGTACGCCGTATAATTTATAAAAATTTTCATCAAAACTTGAATAAACTATTGCTTTGTAGAAAATTACGAAAAATATGATTGTAATAATGTCTAAAATTAGCAGCGAAATTATATTCATGCTATTTGACAGCAAAATATTTCCAAAAAGATAAGTTGACATATCCGCTTGATAGCCCGGTGTCATAAAGGAAAATATAATTCCAATTGCCATTCCAAACGACATCATTATTCCGATTCCTAAATCGCCATTTACACCAAAAAAGTCTTTCAGTATAAGTATCAATACTCCTGATAATATAGAAAATATTAATCCAAAAATCAATGGATCATTTAGTGGCAATTTGAAAAAATATATTAAATACACTCCTATTCCGATTCCACCATACGAAGCGTGACTGATACTCGACGATATAAACACCATTTTTTTATTTACAATATAGGTTCCTATTATCCCACAGCAGATGCTTGATAAAATACCCACAATAAGAGCATTTCTCATGAAAGCATAGTTAAAAATTTCTAAAAATTCCATTTTTCTCCCATTCTTTATGTATTTCCTTTTTTATAAAAATATTAGTATCTTTATTTATGACTCGTTACTTTTACTGTATTCTTACTATTTTTGAAAAATCTCTATTTTTAATAATTATTAGCTAAAGCTCTATATTTTATGATTATGAATGTGCCTGTGAGCAAATTCACTCTTGAAAAATTCATTTTTATCTTCAAAAATACGAATTTCTTCTTCCACAATAAAAATCGAATCGACATAACAGCATAATTTATCCAGTTCATGCGAAATTACAACAATCGTAGAATCCGATAATTGCTTTATTTTCTCATATAACTCAAACTCAAATTTTTTATCCAAAAAAGATTCAGGCTCATCCAAAAATAAAATTTCTGGCGATGATATTAAAGCTCTCGCAATCAAGGCTCTCTGTAACTGACCTCCAGAAACTTCGCTAATCAACTTATCTTTCAATTTTTCGATTTCAAATTCGATAAGCAAGTCATTTGTCCTTTTTCTATCTTCTGCACTAAATTTTTTAAATAAATTCGACTTTTTTGTAAGTCCAGAAATCACTAAATCAAAAATATTAATAGGAAAAGAAGTATCAAACTCTCTAATTTGTGGCAAATATCCAATTTTATTCTTGTCAACATAGTAATCTATTTCTCCAGACTTTTTCTTCAAAAAGCCAAGCATCAATTTTACCAAAGTTGACTTTCCGCCACCATTTCTCCCAATTATTGCAACATTTTTTCCTTTATAAATATCCAGCGAAATATCACTCAGAATAGCATCTTTTCCATAATTAAAATTCAAATTTTTTACTGATATTAACTTTTTATTATTCTGCATCTTTTCCCCTTAATTTTGTAACTCTGTTTATTAATTACACAAAAACAATTATTGTAAGCTATCCACAAATTTTCTTAAATTTTCAAAAACATCTTCTTCATCTGTATTAAATGTTACAATCTTCGCATTCGGAATCTCTTTTGCAATAATGTCAATACTTTGTTTTGGAAATTGAGGTTGCACTAAAATAGTTGAAATTCCGTCTTCTTTTGCTTCACTTATTATTTCTTGAATTTGCTTAGCTGATGGTTCCTTACCTTCAGATTCAATCGCTTCTTCTTCGATTCCAGTTCCTTTCAAGAAATATTCCAAAGCTGGATGGTAAATCATAAAATGTTTTTTTGTTTTTTTAGACATTTTTTCTGAAATTTCTTTTTTAAATCCATCCAATTCTTTTATAAAATCATTATAATTTTTTTCAAATTTATCTTTTTGATTCGGATAAGTTTCAACCAATTTATTTTTTATATTTTCTGCAACTTTCGGCATCATTTCCAATGAAAACCAAACATGCGGATCAAACTTCCCATTATGTTCATGCTCGTCGTGATGATGTCCACCGTGTTCGTCGTCATCGTGATCTTCCAAAAACAAATGCGGATCAATTCCATTTAAAACATTTAAAACTTTATTTTTATCATTAATCGCACTCGTAATTTTTTCCTCAAAATTTAAAGCATCATATGTAAAAAATAATTTAGATTTCTCAAGTCTTACCAAATCATCAGTTTTAGGCTCAAATAATTCATGATTCATATTCGGCTGAATTACAGAAATCACATTGTATTCTTTTCCTGCTATTTTTTGCACTACCCATTTTAATGGCGGAACACTTGCAACCAAAGTTTCTTTATCTTGATTTTTTGAAAAATTAACATTTTTTAAATCATTTTTCCCACTTTCAGTTTTATTTCCACACGAAACGATAATCAATCCCGCCGCCAAAACAATAAAAAATTTCTTCATTTTCTTCTCCCTTCAAAACTTTGTTCTATAAATAAAATTTTACTACAAAACTTTTATAAAGTCAAATATTTATCTCAAAAAGTTTGACTAACAAACTATAATATGATAAAATATTAATAATTTTTTTCACTATTAATATAAAAACTTTGAACAAAGCATTAATGTGAACAAAATAAAAAATAAATTTATCGAAGGAGATATATGAGAAATTTTTTAAAATTAATTTTGTTAGGTTTAGCAGTTTCACAATTTGGAGCAGCAAATCAGGATTCATTAAAAAAAATTAGTTTTCAAAGTGAATGGAGAAACCGTTATACTGATAGGACAGGAGATGATGCAAACAACTTAGGAAATAAAGGATTTAAAGGCTCAAATAGAAACAGAAGCCGTTTTAGAAACACAACTTCGGGGACGATGAAATTATCCGATGAATTTGATATGGACGGAAACTTTAGAATTTTGAGAAACCAAGATATAATTTATGGAAAACCTAGTACAAGAACTTCGGAACATGAACTTTGGGAAACAGAGTTTTCACTTACAAAAAATTTAAAATTAGGAAATCTTGACACAAAATGGAACTTAGGCTGGGAAAATAAGACAAATAGAGCAAGAGCCGAAAAAACAAGTGGAAGCTATAAAACTACAGGAGCTTCAAATGAAATCTATTTTGGACCTTCCTTCGACCTTAAATTATTTGGTCAAAAAATAGGAACTAGTTTACAATTGGCATATTTTGACATAAAAGATAATAAAACAGGCGATTATTATTTAACTGGAAGTAAATTGGCAAGAGGAAAAGGGGAAGGCTGGGGAATAAACCTTAATTTAAACAACTCGAATGACATTTTAAAAGGAAAATACGGAACTTTAAGCTACAGCATTAATTTACTAAATAAATTGAGAGATATAAGAGGAAAAATAGCTGCAACAAACGAAGAAGCAAAATCAAGCGTCTATTTAGACTATGTAACAAATTTAGTATACACAACCCCTTCATTTGCTGGATTTACAGCATTTGTCTCACCTGGAAACGAATATGAAAAACATACGGCAAAAACAGGATTTGACAACACATTTACAATTTGGACAGGTATTGGATATAAAAAATCGATTGAAACAAATGTTGGAACAATTACTCTTAATCCATCTGTAAAATATAGTGCACTTGAAAGATATACATACAAAAATAAAAGCACAAAAAAAACTATCGAAAGAAACGAGCTAAGAACTGGAATAACAGTAAGTTTGTCAGCAAAATAATAATAAAATAAAAAAACTATATCTAAGTCGACTTAATAGGGTGTGTAAAAATTTTTGTGTAAACCTCTAGATAATATATGGTAAAATAACTGTATAATATTTGGAGGTTTTTGTTATGGCTAAAAAGAAAATTGACAACGAAATTTTTAAAACACTGATTGAGGACTACAATATTAAAGATACTAATGATATTAAGGATATGCTTAAGGATTTGCTTTCGGGTACTATTCAAACTATGCTTGAAGCTGAAATTGAGCATGAACTGGGGTATGCTAAACATTCTATGAAAGATAAGGCTACCTCTAATGCTAGAAATGGACATTCCAAGAAAACTGTTAGAAGTGAGTATGGCAATCTTGAATTAGATATTCCTAGAGATAGAAATGCTGAGTTTGAGCCTCAGATTATCCCTAAATATCAAAGAGAAATTACTGGCATTGAAGGGCAGATTCTTTCTCTTTATGCTAAAGGAATGAGCAACAGAGATATCGAGGACCATCTCAATAATCTTTATGGAATTGATGTTTCGCCATCTATGATCAGTAAAATTACAGATAAAATTATACCTGAAATTAGGGAATGGCAGTCTAGACAGCTTGAGGATGTATATCCAATAGTTTTTATGGACGCTATCCATTACAGTGTAAGAAAAGATGGAGTTGTTGTTAAAAAGGCAGTATATTTAGCTATAGGAATAGATAAGGAAGGAAGAAAGGAGGTTTTAGGATTTTGGATAGGAGAAAATGAATCAGGCAAGTACTGGCTAAATGTTTTAAATGAATTGAAAAACAGAGGAGTTCAGGATATACTAATTATGTCTGTTGATAATTTAAAAGGGTTCAGCGAAGCAATATCTTCAGTGTTTCCAAAGACAGAAATTCAAAAATGTGTGGTTCATCAAATTAGAAACAGCATAAGATACATATCTTACAAAGATGCAAGGGAATTTACATCAGACTTAAAAGAAATGTATAATGCACCAACACTGGAACAGGCAGAGTTTAAACTGGATGAATTAGAAGAAAAATGGGGTAAAAAGTATATGGCAGTAGTTAATTCCTGGAGAAATAACTGGAATGAGTTGACAACATACTTTAAATATGATACAAAGATAAGAAAGCTGATATATACGACAAACCCGATAGAAAGCTTAAACAGACAATTAAGAAAGTATACGAAGACAAAATCACTTTATCCGACAGATGAAGCATTGATGAAGTCAATATATTTAAGTTTAAAGGAAGCAACAAGGAAATGGACTGGAAGAATACCAGGCTGGGGAGAAATATACTCTCAGTTAAGTATTTATTTTGAAGGAAGAATTTAAAAACAGGATGATAAAAATACCATCCTGTACCATATATTATATTTTGAGTTTACACAAAATTCTGGACACTCTCCATTAAAAAGAAAAAGACTAGAATTTTATCTAGCCTTATTTTTATAATTCAATCAACTTATCCCAAAACCTCTTCAACTTTTTTTGCCAATTCTTTGATATATTTATCCACAATTTCTTGTTTTTCCGCTTCAACCATCACTCTAATAAGTGATTCAGTTCCAGACGCTCTCACTAAGATTCTACCTTTTCCAGCAATCTCTTTTTGTTTTTCTCTTATAAAATCCATCAATTCTTTATTTGTTTCCCAAGTTGCCTTTTTCTCTTTAGAAACCATTATATTTTTAGAATCTTGTGGCCACAGTTTTATATCTTTTACTAATTCATTCAATGTTTTTCCACTTTCTAAAATTGCTGAAACTAACTGAATTGAGGATAAAACTCCATCTCCAGTCGTGTTGTAATCCAACATCAAAATATGTCCAGATTGCTCTCCACCAATATTTAGACCATATTCTTTCATTTTTTCAAGAACATATCTATCTCCAACATTTGCTCTAATTAATCCAATTCCTTGTTCGTCCAGATATTTTTCAAATCCCATGTTGCTTAGAACTGTTGTAACTACTTTGTTGTCATTCAAAAGTCCTCTTTTTTTAAAATATCTAGCGATTATAGCAATTACTAAATCTCCATTAATTACATTTCCTTCGTGGTCAACTGCAATAAGTCTGTCTGCATCTCCGTCAAATGCAAGTCCCAAGTCAGCTTTATATACTTTTACAACTTCCTGCAAAAGCTCTGGATGAGTTGAACCACAGTTTACATTTATATTTTTTCCATTTGGAATGTTGTTTATTACGATAATGTCCGCTCCAAGTTTTTGATAAATTTTTGAAGCTACTCTATATGCTGCACCATTCGCTGCATCAATTACAATTTTCAAGCCTTTAAAACTTGTTTTCACAGTTGAAGCCAAAAAGTCCAAATAAATTCTCATATCGTCTTCAACATACTTGAATCTTCCTAAATCATCTCCAGCAATTTGATGTTTCAATAATTTTTCCCTGTCTTCCATAAGCGCTTCTATTTCTTCTTCAACATTATCTGGAAGTTTATAGCCGTTTGAGCTAAAAATTTTAATTCCATTATCTTTTACTGGATTGTGTGAAGCAGAGATCATAATTCCCGCATCAGCTTTTAATTTTCTTGTCAAATAACAAACACCAGGTGTTGGAAGCACTCCGACAAAATCAATATGCACTCCCATTGAATTTAATCCAGCAGATAATGCTGATCTTATCATATATCCTGAAATCCTTGTATCAGTTCCCAAGATAATTCTTGGTTTTCCCGCTTTTTTTCTATGTTTTTTTAAATAATATCCAAGAGCAAGTCCCAAATTTCCAACTAAATCAATAGTTAAATCCTTGTTGGCTTCTCCACGCATTCCATCTGTTCCAAAATATTTTCTAGCCATTTTTACTATTTTTATTCCTTTCTTTTTTTCAATTTTTTCACTTTTTTTGTTGCTTTATTTTATTTTTTACCTTTCTTTTTTTTAAAAACTTAAAAAAAGAACTTGACTTTTCTTTTGTTCTATCTTTTTTATTAAATTTTTCATTTTTAGCTATAATTTCTTTTTCATTTATTGGCAAAACTATAGAAATTTTAGTTCCTTTTCCCATTTCAGAATCAATTTCTATTTTTCCGTTATGAATTTCAATTATTCTTTTCACAATTGCAAGTCCAAGTCCAGTTCCTCCAGTCGCTTTAGTTCTCGATAAGTCAACTCTGTAAAATCTGTCAAAGATTCGCTTCGTATCTTCTTTTGAAATTCCGACACCTTCATCACGAATAGAAATTACACCATTTCCATTTCTTATTTCTGACTCAATATAAATATTTGTATTTTCTTCCGAATATTTTGTCGCATTTTCAATTATCGCCCTAATCGCCTGTTGAAGCAAAGTTTCATCTCCGTTTATTTTAAAATTTTCTCCCTCTTTTAAGTGGATTTCGTGAGTTTTTGTTGAAACTTTTGTATCCAAATAAATTTGCCTAACCATTTCATTGGCATCAATTTCAACAAATTTTGTATTAATTTTTGTAATCTCACCTTTTGCCAAAAACAGCAATTTTTGAATTAAATTTCGCATATTATCAGTTTCGTTTATAATTGAATCGATTGATTCCTCAAAAATTTCTTCATTTGTAAGTCTACGCTTTTTAATTATTTCCGCATAACCCTTTATTATTGCAAGCGGCGTTCTAAGCTCATGCGATGCATCTGACACAAATTTTTTCTGATTTCCAAAAGAAATCTCAATTCTATCTAGCATCTCATTTATAATTAGAGTCAATGTCTGAAGTTCATCTTCACTTTTTGGAACTTCTATTCTTTGGCTCAAATCTTCACTTGTAATACTTTTTGCCGTTTTTATTACACTTTTAATAGGTTTTAAGATTCTTCTGCTGACTACTTTTGACACGATTATCGTAAGAACTGCTCCTATTATCGTAAATAAAATTACGAGATATTCCAGTCTTTTATAAATTTTATTTTCCTGTGAAATATTTTTTAATACATAGATATTGAAATCATAATGCTTTATATTTCTTGCAACTTTAAAAGCAAAATATTTATTTTCACTACCCAAGTCAATAGTTTTTCCATTTGCCTCATTTTCTCTTAAATTAAATTTTTCCAGCATTTTTACGATTTCTTCGTTTGTTGCACTAGCTTCTTCTGTATCAGTTCCACCAATTGTATTTATTGGAATTGCACTACTGTTATTTCTTTTCATTTCAAGAACGTACAGATAACCTTCTTCCCCAGGATTAAAAGGCTTTAAGTAAATAATTTTTCCTCCTTCCATAACTTGTGGGTTAAAATCAAATGTAAGTTCATTTGTTTTTCTTGAAAATACAGTAACTTTATCTAAAAAACTGTTTATATCTTCTATTTTATTTTGTGCCAAAGACACTAAATTTTTTTTTGACTGTCTTTGCAGTGAATATACTAAAATAACATTTGAAAATAATATCAATACCAAAAATAGAAGAACATAGTTCAAAGAAATACGGTCTTCTAATTTTAAATTTCTCATAATTTAACCCCTTATTTAAAGATAAATCCAATTCCTCTCACGGTTTGAATAAATCTTCTTTCGTAAGGTCTGTCAATTTTATCTCTCAAATATTTGATATATAAATCCAAAATGTTATCATTTCCAATATAATCAAATCCCCAAACTTCTTCTAATATTTTATCTCTCGATAAAACAATCCCTTTATTTAGAACTAAAAAGTCAAGTAATTCAAATTCTCTTTTAGACAGCTGAATCAAATCTTTTCCATAACCTCTAAAAATCTCATAAGTCGAATAATTTATGGTCAGGTCTTCAAATTCAAAAAGTCCTTTGTGATCGACCGCTTTTTTAGTTCTTCTTAATAAAGCTTTTATTCTTGCAAGTAATTCTTCATTTGAAAATGGCTTTGTCATGTAGTCGTCAGCTCCATAATCAAATCCAACCACTTTATCACTTATTTCATCTTTAGCTGTAAGCATAATTATAGGCACTTGCGAAGTTTCCCTTACCCTTTTACAAACTTCCATTCCGCTCATTTTTGGAAGCATTACATCTAGTAAAATTAAGTCATATGAACCATATTTAGCCATATTTAAACCTTCTTTACCGTCATATGCAAAAAAAACATCAAAACCTTCAAATTTTAATTCAATTTCAAGAAGTCTTGAAATTTTTGGGTCGTCTTCCACAACCAATATTTTTTCTTTCATCATTTATCACCACTTTTATTTTAATTTGTCAGAAATTTCATAAAAAAAATTTCAATTCGTTCTAATTATTATACCTTATTTTTTAAAATTTGTATACACTTTTATCTTTTTTTTATAATAATTTTTAGATAAAAAGTAATTATAAATAGATTAAAATAGATAATTTTTCTGAATTTTGCTTTTATTCTGTTAAACTTTTAATTAAATAAAAATTATAAAAATTTAAAATTAGAAATTTTCTTTATCCATATCGCTATCTGACTTTCCTTCTGGAAGTTTTATTCTTAATAAATCCATCGGTCCCATTTCAACTTCAGTTTCTATAATTGCAATCGTATTAGGATTCACATGATCTTCGTACTTTTCTTTTTTTGTATTGAAAAAGTTTTTTACTTTAAATTTTACAACTTCTGACTCTGGTCTCACAAGTTCCAATTCCTGCGTTGCAAAGACTTGATTTCTAATTTGAATTTTATATCTATTCGTATCAACTTTTTCTAACACATTTGCAATCAATCTGTATGTTTGACTATATGAAAGTCCAGTCTTGTAATTTTGATCTTTTTCAGTTGTAGGCCCCAAGAAAAACCCATTTGAATACTGTCTGTGGCTAATTGTTTTAAGCTCTTTTAGCCAGTCTTCATCAAATTTATAACTTCCCGAATAATAAGAATCTAATGCTCTTTTATACTGTTTTACAACTGTTGAATTGTAATAAATACTTTTCATTCTTCCTTCAATTTTTAGCGAATCCACACCTGCTTCGATAATTTTATCAATAAATTCAATCGTACACAAATCTTTTGCATTAAACATAAATGTTCCATCTTCATTTTCTATAATATCATGCGCCCCAGTTTCTTCATGCCCTTCAGCAATGACTTTATAGTTCCAACGGCAATCCTGCGCACAAATTCCACGATTCGAGTCCCTTCCAGTAAAATAGTTACTAAGTAAACATCTTCCTGAATAAGTCATGCACATCGCCCCATGAATAAACACTTCTATTTCAACATCTGGCACTTTTTCACGAATTTTTTTAATTTCGTTTAGTGACATTTCTCTTGCCAAAATAACTCTTTTAGCTCCCATCTCTTTCCAAGTTTTGACACTCATCCAGTTTGTATTATTGGCTTGTGTGCTGACATGTATTCTCAAGTTTGGCGCATATTCTCTAACTAGCTGAAAAACTCCAAGATCGGCTACGATTGCCGCATCTGCCCCATATTCCTCCAATTTTTTTATAAATCTTGGCATATATTCAATTTCTGCATTGTGAGCAAAAATATTCAGTGTCACATACACTTTTTTTCCCAAGCTGTGAGCATAATCAATAGCTTGTTTTAATTCCTTGTTATTAAAATTAGAGGACATTCCTCTCAAATTAAAGGCATTTCCTCCAATAAAACAAGCATCCGCTCCAAAATGAAAAGCACTTTTCAACTTTTCCATATTTCCAGCAGGTGCTAGTAATTCCACTCTTTTTCTCTTTTTCATCTCTTCTCCTTATTTTTTTAATTGTTTGTCGTATCCAAATTTTTTTATTCAGACGGCGGTAAATATTTGTCACTCTTTATATTCAAAAATCTTTGATACGAAGCTTCAAATGATAATTTTACTGTTCCAATTGGTCCGCTTCTATGTTTTCCAATGATTAATTCCACCTCTTCACCTTTTTCATTCTCTTCGCTATTGTTATTATTATCACTGTTAGAAGATTCACTTTCTTCTTCATCATCAAAATTATTTTTTTTGTAATAACTGTCACGATATAAAAACATTACCATATCCGCATCTTGTTCTATTGCTCCAGATTCTCTCAAGTCAGATAACATCGGTCTTTTATCATTTCTCTGCTCCACTCCCCTAGAAAGCTGTGACAAAGTCAAAATTGGTATATTTAGCTCTTTTGCAAGAAGTTTTAGTGAACGGGAAATTTCTGATATTTCCTGTTCTCTGCTTTTTCTATAGCCTTCCTGCGGGCTTATAAGCTGCAAATAATCAATTAAAAGAAAATCAAGTTTTCCTTCCGATTTTAATCTACGTGCCGTTGACTTTAATTCCATCATATTTACACTTGCGGAATCTGAGATATAAAATGGCATTTCAGTAATCTCACCAAAAACTTCTCCCATTCTATACATTTCTTCACTCTTGAGCATATTATCTTTTAATGATTTCAACCTTATCCCCGCAGTAATTGATAAAATTCTGTCAAACAGCTGCTCATTTCCCATCTCCAAACTATAGACTAAAACATGCTTATTTTGTTTTGCGACACTTATTGCAAGATTTAGTGCGAACGCTGTTTTCCCCATAGCTGGTCTAGCCGCAAGAATCATTAAGTCAGATCCATGAAGACCACCCGTCATCTGGTCAAAAGCAGAATATCCTGTAGGTATTCCACTTAATTCACTCGTCGAATTTTGATATTCATCCAATAACTTTAATTTTTTATCCGCTAATTCCCCAACTTTTATGATTTCCTGATGCTGCTTTTTTTTAGAAATTTCAAAGATTTTCTTTTCGGCATCATCTATGATCTTTTCTATACTATTATAACTATTTTGCGACAATTTTATAATTTCTTCTCCAACATCAATAAGCTGTCTTTGAATTGATTTTTCTTTTATTATTCTGGCATAAGTTGTCGCATTTGCCGCTGTTGAAACAACTTCTGTAAAATCATAAATGGTGTCTTCTCCACCGACTTCTTCCAAAAGATTATTTTTTTTCAAAAGTTCGATAATTACGAGAACTTCTATAATTTTCCCACTCTCGTGAGCCTTTTTCATCTCATTAAATAATATTTTGTGACTTCCCTTATAAAAATCTTCTTCATTTACGATTTCCAAAATTTCAGACATAATTTTTGGTTTTAAAAATATTGATCCAATCAATCCTTCTTCAGCTTTTATACTATATGTTTTCTCGGGTAAGCCATTTACTTTCTCATCAGTCAAATTCAAATCGTCTATATCCATTCTTCCCCTTTGCCCCTAAAAAATTTATTTTGCTTCAACTTTTACTTTTATGCTTCCTTTCACTTCCGAATGAAGTTTTAATTCGACTATGTGAAGTCCCAAATCTTTCACTCTTGTATTACTTGAAATTTTCTTTTTGTCAATTTCAATATTTAATTGCTCTTTTATCGCTTCCGCAATTTCTTTTGCTCCAATTGAACCAAAAACTTTTCCATTTTCTCCAGCTTTAACTTTTAGCACAACTTCTTTTTTCGCAAGTATATTTTTTAATTCATTTGCTTCTTTTACATCTCTTGCATGATTTTTTTCTATTTTTTCATTTTTTTTCTGCAATTTATTAATATTTTCTGGCGTTGCCAAAACCGCTTTATTTTTATTTAACAAAAAGTTATTGGCATATCCATCTTTTACTTCAATAATTTCGTCTTTTTTTCCTATTCCTTTAATTGTTTCTGTCAAAATTACTTTAATTTTCATATTAAAAATCTCCTTTTTATTTATTTTTGTTTTTAATTTTTTTATTCTTTATTTTTTCGCTTCAAAATTTCTCCCTCAAAAAAATCTGTCATCTTATCCAAAAATTTTTGGCTCTCACTTTTAACTTTATTTTTTAAAACTACGGCTTTCACTTCAATATTAGTTTTGCAAATTTTGTTTATTGCTTCTTCTATTTCCTTCTTATCTTCCCCCATAATTTTATTTTTAATAAAGTCATTTTCAACTTCCACATAGAGCATATTTTTTTCCACTTTCAAAAAATTTGCATTTTGAAAATAAATTGAGAAAGCTGTATTTAAATTTTTCAATTCAGACATTATTCTTCTAATTTTTTTTCTAAAAATAGAAATATTAATATTTTCCTCAGACTCCAATTCTTCTTCTACAATCTCTTCTTTTTCTTTAGAAATGTCATCAACTTTTTCTTTTTTCTCAAAACTTTTTTTAGTTTCATTTGCTTCCTCTGAGTCAAAAGTTTTTGAGTTTCCATATGAGTTTTTTTCATCATCAACATCAAGATTTTCAAAATTTTCTAGTTTTTTTTCTAAAACTTTAACTCTATTATTTTTATATAACTCATGAATCAAAACATATCCAAGCAGTCTTTTGTCCTCTTCATACTTAAATTCATTTAATGTAAAATAAATTGAACTTATTGTATCGAGTAAAAAATTTACTTTAATATCTTTACTTTTTCTAAACTGCTCCTTCAAATAATAAGCAAAATCTTTTAAAAAATTTTCAATTACAACTCCGTCTTCCCATATTTTATCAATAAAATCGACAAGTTTTTCTTTATTTGCGAGAAAGATTAAATCTAAAAACTCTCTCAAAAGAATTTCAGGTACGACTCCCAATGCCTTTTGCGTCTTTAAAATATCAATTGCTTCTCCAGAATAGTTTGACACAACTTGCTCAAAAATCGAAAAGCTGTCTCTTGCACTTCCTTCAGACTTTTGATATATCAGATCCAGACTTTCTTCATCAATTTCAATATCTTCTTTAAAAGCAACTTTTTTTAACAATTTTATTATATCTTTTTTATCAATTGGTAAAAAATCATATCTTTGACATCGTGAAATAACCGTATCTGGAATTTTATCAATTTCAGTTGTAGCCAAAATAAATATTATATGTGACGGCGGTTCTTCCAATGTCTTTAAAAGTGCATTGAATGCTTCTTTTGTGAGCATATGAACCTCATCAATTATATAAATTTTTTTTCTTCCTTTTACGGGTCTATAATTTATCTTTTCTTTTAACTCCCTAATTTCGTCAATTCCACGATTGGATGCCGCGTCAATTTCCACCATGTCCATAGAAATCCCTTTACTAATTTCAACACAGTTCTCGCAAACTCCGCAAGGAGAATCTGTCACATCTTCACTGTTTAAACAATTTACCCCTTTTGCAATAAGTCTTGCAATCGTAGTTTTCCCAACTCCACGAGGTCCGTTAAATAAATAAGCGTGTGATAATTTATTTTCTCTCAAAGAATTTTTTATGGCACGAGTCACAAATTCTTGTCCCGCTATTTCATCGAAATTCTGAGGACGATATTTTCTATATAATGTAATATTCAATATTCTCACTTCTCATTTCTTTTTATGACTGTTTTTATTATATCATTTTTAATAAAATTTGTGAACCACAAAAAAATTTTAAATAAATAATAATATATAAAAAACAAAAAATTGGCAGTACAAACTACCAATTTTAAATTTATATTTTCACTTTATATTTTATTTTTTCATTTTTTGTAAAAAAGCTAATGCTTTGTCTATATCAGCCTCATTTTTTTCATCTTGTACATATTCTATATATTTAACAGTATTATCTTTATCCAAAATGATTAATGCACGAGTAAGAAGACCTTTTTCTTTAATAAATAAACCGTTTTGTAGACCGAATTGATGATATTTAAAGTCTGAGATAGCTTTTATCCCGTTTATATCGTTTTCAGTACAAAATCTAGCTTGTGCAAATGGTGTGTCTTCTGTAACTGAATAAAATTTTATATCTGGATTCTTCTGAGCCTCGTCATTTAAAATTTTGGTTTGAATTGAGCAAACTTTTGTATCTAAAGAAGGTGCTGTATACAAAACTTTTATATTTTTATCATCAAAAATATTTTTTTCCTCCAATTTTGTATTTACAACTAATGGAACTTGAGTTATTTTGTCGCCAACTTTCAACTTTTTCCCAACGATTGTAATTGGCTCTTCACCCATTCTGATTTTTAAATCATTTTCTGATTTTAAACTGTCAACATATTCCAAATATTTTTTATCTATACCTTTTACTTCTTCAGTTTTACTTTTAGTCTTATTCCCACAAGAAATTATTGCAAGTAAAATTAAAGAATTTAAAATTATTTTTTTCATAAATTTTCTCCTTTTTTTATTTTTAAATTTTTATTTTTGCTTATTATAGCACCAAAAATTCTTTTTTACAAAAACAAATATTTTTTATAAATGTAATCTTCGCTTAAATTCCTCTTTATACGACTTATACGAATATCGCAAAAGTATATTTAGAATAAAAAGTGGAATTGAGGAAAATATTGACCAGGTCATCTTTTGGCTTATTATAAGTTCTAGCACAAGTAAAAATATTCCGACAAAAAAAATAAAAAAATTTAATATTTTTAATTTATCTGATTTATGCTTGTCCCAAACAAATGAAAAAATTAATCCAATTACAGTAAATGCCACAACAATCGGAATTCCTAATTTTAAGCTCCAAGTCAAAACTTTATTTCCATAATCCAATATCAAAAAATAACTGCTAAGTCCAAAAAAACTAATAAATAAATTTGTTCTCATTCTATAAGAATCAAGTAAAATAAATAAAAATAAATCAAAAATTAAAATTGACGGAATTGTGTAATATGCCCATTTCATTTTATGGTACATTATCATATTCTGAAAAAATACTTCTAAAATTGGAATTATTGAAATTGAAAAAAAAGACAAAAATACCGTTTTTTTTATTTTTTTCATTCTCAATTCATAAAAATTTATGTTTATTTTTGGATACTCACTTTCATAACTGATTTTTTCTAAATCGTCCAACTGTGGTACAGGAGTTTCACACAGAGGACATTTTTTTACGCCATCTTCAAGTTCTACGCCACATTTTACACAATACATCTCATTTTCCTTTCTTTATTTTTTTTTAATGATTTGTTATAATTTTTGACCTTATTCCCCGCTTTCGCAAATAAATAAAAAAATCTCGTTCTATTTCGTAATTTGTAGTCAGATTCCCAAAGTTTATATATATTTTTTTTGTATCGCTAATTACTCCAACTTTTACTTTACATCTCTTGCTAGGCGGTGGCAAAAATCTAAATCCCAAAATATATTTTTCGTATTTCGGCTCAGTTCTAAAAATTCCCAAATTTGAAAATCCCGTCGTATATCCTCGCTCGCCGTAATAATCAAAAATGAATGGAAAAAACATTCGCTTTATAAAATACGGGACTATTTGTATTAAAATATTTTCAACTGGATTCATCGCTTTATAAATACTTTTGTAAAACTCCTTTTCATTTATTTTAAGAGCAAAATAATTATCCAAATATGTGATGATTTCCGAGAGCGAATAAGTCCCAAGACTTGCATCAATGCTTGGTGTTATGTTCATAAAAAAATTTCTGTAAGTATTTTCACAAAAAATTTTTCTTAAATCCACAGGAACACCAATAACAATCGGATTTTTCGCACTTGAATATCTATCAAGCAAAATTTTAAAATAAACAGCGAGTAAATATTTTCCAATTGTTGTGTTATGTTTTTTACTTTCTTTTTTTATTTCACTCAGAAGAATTTCTCCTGTCGTTATATGATACTGACCTTTTTTTAATATCTTTAGCGGCAAATGAAATGCTGATTTTATTGTCACTTCTTTACTCACTTTTCGCAAATACTTTTCATATGAATTTACATATCCATCTTTTTCAACATTTTTGACTTCTTCAAAATTTTTCTTTTCTTCCACAAAAATTTTCATTTTGTTTTTTACAAAAAAATATTTTTCTTCTAGATATTTTTCTATTAAATCTCTAAAAAATATCATAGCTCCCCCGCCATCAGTCAAAAAATGAGCGATTTCCACCGAAAGTTTATTATTATAATAAATTATTCTCAAAGGATTATTTTTTTGAATATTTGTACATGGATAAGTTTTTTCTTTTTCAAGCATAAATCCAGTATTTTTTTCTTGAAGATAGTTCCAGAAAATTCCCTTTTTAAGCTCTGAATTAAAAAATGGATATTTTTTTTCCAAAAAAGGTAATATTTTCTGTAAAACTTCCAAGTCAACATTTTCCAAAAATTTAACGGAAAGTCTAAAGCAAGTTGTTCTACCTTCACTTATGATAGAAGAATAAGTTTTTGCAAAAGCGTCTAATTTATACCAAACTTTTTCATTCTTTCTCATTCTTTTCCAGCCTTTCTAATTTATAATTTCCAATTTTTGATTTATAATTTAATAATTTATAACTTTTAATTTTTAAAAAAAATTTTTTAGTTTTATATTATTATACAACGATTAATTTTATTTTTCCACACTTATATTTTTTATAACAAAATGGAACTATAAACTATAATTATAATATTTGTTTTGAATTAATTAGTTTTACCTCATAATCGTACTTTTTCTATTTTTTTCATAATAAGTATGTTGGACATAATATGCAAAACTATGATACAATGACAACAACAGGAGCTTCATCAGGAACGTCATCAGGAAAATCTCCTAGAGTTACAAACATTGGATTTAATCAAGATGATAGAAATAAACAAGAAGTAACTAGAAATACAGTAGTTGGAAATGCTGAAATAGGTAAAACTCCTGAAAGTCCAATAAATAGGGATGTTATGAAAACTAATGAAGTTACAAAAGATTGCAGTGTTCGAGAGATAGTCTATTGAATATGCTACTAATCCTGGTAAGTTGAAAGAAGCTTTGAGTAAGATTAAAGATGAAATAAAGGATGTTACAAAGGCACTTGATAATTCAATTCATGACCCAGGAGATGACAATAGAAATTTCTTTGGACAGTTGAGAGAAACTAGACTTTCTGAGACTGTAGAAAATATTGCTGGAGAGAGATTGAAAGTCGCAAGTACTCAAAATGAAATTAAATCAGCTTTTGAAGAGGCATATTCTGATTTAGGTTATAAGGCTGAAATTAAATTTAGTACACCAGAAGAAACTCCTGAATTAAAAGACAAAGCAGGAACTGCTTATGTTTCATCTACTGGAGTACATACGATGATAATAAATATAAATGCCAAAGAAAATAGTACAAAATCAGGGCTTATTGGAACAATCTCGGAAGAAGGAAGCCATATTATAAATGGAGCCAAAGGAAGACGAATAGAAACAGGAACTGAAGAAAAAGGACTAGAAAGTACAGGAAGAGCAACTAATTCATATTTTCAGGATAAGTATAAGGATGACAAGACTACTATTTCTATGAAATCTGATGGCGCTATTGATACTAGTAAATTGGGGACTCATGTTGGGGATAGAATATTTTTGGATGCAACTTCTGATATTACAGATGAAGATAGAAAAAAAATATTAGATACAGCACAAGAAGTAACTAATTATAAATTAAAATTATCTACTAAAAAAGTTTGTATCTCTAGTGATTCTAGTAAAAAATGTGGTTATGAAGTTGAAATAGAAAAAGACGAAAAAGGAAATCCAATAAAAATTGTAGTAGAACGTAATAAAGATAAAACTGTTAAAAGAGATTCAAAAGGAAACATAATTACAAGAGTTTTAAAGCCAAATGAAAAAGAATATAAAAATGGTAATAAATTAGTCAGTACACTAATAGAGAAAGAAGACAAAGTATTTATCACAAACGAAAAAGACAATATAAGAAAACAAGATAAATGGATTTCAAATAATGAATCAGCAGCAAGTTTTGACTCAAATTTTATTAATGGTAAAAAAGAAATTTCTTATGTAATTAAGTTGGATTATAGCCAACTTGAAAATCAATATGAATGGAATGAAAAAACTAAAATGTCAGAAAAACCATCAATGATTGAGCAAACAAATGATAGTAGGAAATTTGCAACTCTAAGTCATGAAATGATTCATATATATCATTATTTAACTAATAGCCATTCAGGTAAAAAGACAGGGATTAGTTATAGTTATTTAAAAGATTATAATGGAATGAAAATAAAACCCGATGTTTGGTTAGATGAAAACAACAGAAAAGTAAATTTTGGAATGTATATGAATAAAATTAAACCATCTTTAGGATATATTGAAGAGTATAGAACAGTTGGATTGGGATTTTCTGAAATAGAAGTACAAGAAATGATAAATAATAATCGTTGGGAAGTTAAAGGAAAATATAATAAAAAAGATGATATAACCGAAAATGACATAAGACAAGAACAAGGATTTAGATTAAGAACATCATATAATACGTTTTAGAAAGGATTTAATTGAAAAATGACAAAAAAAATTATAGCATTTTTATTTCTTCTAAATATATCTATCTATCCAAATGAAAAATTAAAAATACTAATTCAAGATGATAAAATATTGCCTACCAATTTTACAATTAATGTAGTTTTAAATTCTGAAAATTTTCGTGAAAATCTTTTAGAACTCTATTTCAAAATAGATAAAGAAAGAAATTTTAATGACATATGGATGAAAGTTGAAAACACAAAAGAATATTTTGAAAATGATTTTAAAAAAGAAAATTTGGAATTTCACTATTTATCAGGGGGAATAAAATTAAGAAACGGAGAAATTTTTAAATATGGTAAAATTTCTTATGCTGGTATGTCTTATACATTTGGAAATGAAGAAAAAAGATTAAGACTGGAATTGTTTTTTCTAGATAAAAATAATAATTTAATAACTAAATTATACGAACCTATTCTTACAGTTGAAACAGAAAATAAATTATATAATTTAATTGAAAAAGTAAATAATTCTAAGCAAGAAGGAGTATATATGGTTAATCCCGTAATAGAAGAAATATCAATGATAACACAAAAGAAAAAAATATATCAAGAAGTTGGTTATCTAACTGTTGAAAGAAGAGAATTATATGAATTTTTATTGGAATTATTTAAAAATAAAATACCGAAAGAATTTTTTGAAGCAAGAAAAAACAATAAATATTTTAAAAAATTTGATTGGAATAATTGTGATAATTGTATAAAAAATTAAAAATTAATGGAATGGGTAAAAATAACAGTAGGATTTATATATTTTATTAATAATAAAAAGGAAATTACAGCTTCAACAAAAGTAAGTTCAGAAGTAAAGAAAGAAAATGGATGGCAGAAAGAACATATTATAGTGAAATGGCAAAATTAGGATTACTTTACTCTAATTATGTTAATAAAAAAGCCAATACAAGCTGAAGTTAATAAGTATAACAAGGAAAAACATACACATTATAGTTTACAAGATATAAAAACAAGGTTGTGGAGAGCATCAGAATATGTTAAAAGTGGTAATGTAGATCATTATGTAACTCTTAGGAGAATGAAACTTTTAAAAGAATTTCAAAACATACGGAAGAAAAATAAATGAAAAAAGAAGAAAGGAATATTGACATGACAAACAGCAATTTCTATACCATTATTGCAATAAACACAGGATATTCTACTTTTAATAATAATAATTTTCACACAATTGGCAATGTAGAAATAGGCAAAGCTTCTGGAAGTCCAATAAATAGGGATGTTACAAAAGCTAATGAAGTTACAAGAGATGAACATCATTCTACAAATGTTAATGTTGAGAGCCAGACTATTGAGTATGCTACTAATCCTGGTAAGTTGAAAGAAGCTTTGAGTAAGATTAAAGATGAAATAAAGGATGTTACAAAGGCACTTGATAATTCAATTCATGACCCAGGAGATGACAACAGAAATTTCTTTGGACAGTTGAGAGAAACTAGACTTTCTGAGACAGTCAATAATATTGCTGGAGAGAGATTGAAAGTTGCACAAACAAGAAAAGAAATAGCAAGTGCCTTTGAAGAGGCTTACTCTGATTTGGGATATAAAAATGTAAGAGTAATTTTTACAACACCTGAACATGCTAGTCAATTAATTGATGAAAATGGAAAACCAAAGGCTGGAACAGCTTATATAAATAAAAAAACAGGTGAAAAAACAATATTTATCAATGAAAATGCTGATGAAAATCAAACAAAAACAGGACTTATTGGAGTAATTGCTGAAGAAGGAAGCCATATTATAAATGGAGTTGAAGGAAGACAAATAGAAACAGGAACTGAAGAAAAAGGACTTGAAAGTACAGGAAGAGCAACTAATGAATATTTCCAAGAAAAATATAAAGATGATGCTGACAAGTTAATAATTCATAAATCTGATGGGATTGACTATTCTGGTGTTGATTTTGGGGAGAATGTAGGGGATAAAATAAAAGTTTATTATGCTTTTGGAACACTTGAAGCAGGGTATTTAATTGTTGGAAAATTTACTGCGATAGTCGGATATGCTGTTGGAGATAAAGGAGCACCACAATATTTTATAACATTTTCAGGTGGTGGTGGTTTAGGGTTAGGAACAGGAGGATCAATAGGAGGTGGATTTACTTATTTAGAAAATAAAAATGATGCCAAAGAATTAGAAGGTAAAGGAAACTCAGTAGGTTTGAATTTTACAGGAATTATAGGAGCATCAGTTTCAGCTGAATTTCCTGATGATGTAAGTATGGCTGGAATTTCAGCTAGTGGTGGTACAGGTGGTGGTGCGGCAGCAAGTGTAACATATCAACGGGGACGGACTTATGTTGGTACAGATTTACAAAAATTATTTAATAGATTTCCTTTCATTCCAAAAGGAATAAAGAATAAATTAAGTACAGAATTAGAAAAGCAAAAGAAGAAAGGAAGTAAAAAATGAAAATAAAATTTAAATTATTTGATTTTAATAAAAATGATATGACAATGATTTTTATTGTGTTTATTTATGTCATGATTTATAGTTTATTTGTAGAAAAAAATGACTTTAGATTTTTAATTTATTCTATGTCTATATTTTTGATATTACGTTTTTTCTTAATTGTCTATTTAAAAAAAAAAATTGAAATTTTAATATTGGAAGACAAAATAAAAATAAAAAGTTTTTTTTATAAAAAAGATATACTGTATTCAAATATAAAAAATTTAGTAATTAGAAAAAATTATTTAGGTTCATATGATATAATAATAAATTTTAATGATTCAAAAAATATGTTTAAATATCTAAGTAATT
>ERZ772955.851-NODE-851-length-21867-cov-6.365120_pt1 | contig 21867 bp, 22 predicted proteins | sample MGYA00511133_ERZ772955 | MGnify/ENA primary metagenome ERZ772955 (study PRJEB29015, sample SAMEA2737914) | human oral metagenome | biome: human oral; feature: human-associated habitat; material: dental | place: China | collected 2149 ... | reverse complement strand
AATCCTGAAAGACAAAGCCTAATTTCTCTCGGCGGAAACTGGAAGCCTGGCTGTTTTTGATGGTTGCCGTATCAGTTCCATTAAGGAAAACACGCCCTTCAGTCGGCTTGTCCAGCATAGCTAAGATGTTAAGCAGAGTGGACTTCCCAGAGCCTGACTCTCCCATAATGGCTACATATTCGCCTTTCTCCACTGTAAAGTGAATGTCCTTCAGCGCCTCTACTTGACTACCCTGAAAGCGGGTTTTATAAATTTTTTTCACATGTTGTACGTCTAATAATGTCATCATTCTCTCCTTTTTCTATAATTCCATTTTAATACAGAAACAACTTTATTTCCATATTTTACTAATTTTTAATACCAATGTTTTTATCTCTGCACCAGATAAGCAATCAGTGCGATGATCCAGAGATGGGCTGGGTAAAAGATATAAAAGAAATACTTGCCCCACTTGCCATTGTAGCCTCGCTCGCCATTGTAGAGATGGAGGAAGGGCAAGACGGTAATAAAGGCCCAGTCTGAATTGTAGAGCATCATCGAAATGGTGGCTCCCATGGTTGGGTAGATTTCAATGCTCAGACAAAAGAGCAGAAAAGCCAAGACCATGTAAGAAAGAGTTCTGAGGGCAGGCTGATTGCGGAAGATATAGCTAATCAGCATTAAAGGAATAATGGTCATGCCGCCTTCTGTCAAAAAAACTCCTGCCAAACCAACTAAGACTGCCGATCCAATCCGCAAATAGCGCTTCTCATCCATAATCTCTTCACCATTTTTGGAAAAACCAAATACAAGATTAAGCACCAGAACGCCACAGGCTAAGCTGAGAAAGATATTATTCTCAAGATGAATCCCTTTGCTATGAAAGAGCATGGTCAAGATGGTATTGCCCAGCTGCATAATAGCCGCCCAGATAAACAAGCGTGCATTGTAGGCCAAGCGGTTGCGCGTATGCAGAAAGCCTTCTACTGCGCTAAAAGCAAACCAAGCAGCTACACAGCGGGTCAGTAGGTGAAAAATCCCGTCCCAGCCCGTCGGCAAAAGCCCTGGAATCTTACCAATATGATCAAAAACCATTAAAAAGGCCATGAAAAGCTTGAGTTGGAAAGCATTTAATCCTCTTGTTTTCATTTCATATCTCCTTGTCTTCTTTATACATCTATCTTACAAAAAAAGAAAGGTCGGTACCATAACCTAACCTTTCAATTTCACTTGCCAATCTTACAAGTTTGTAAGAATGCCCTATTCAAATATCATTTTCTTCTCAGAAAAGCTAATCATGACAGTTGTTCCCTGTCCGACCTGCGAAGCGATGCTAATCTGATGCCCCAGTTCATCTGCGATTTTCTTGGACAGATAAAGCCCCAAGCCAGACGATTGCTGGGTCAAACGACCATTATAGCCTGAAAATCCTCGCTCGAAAACCCGTAGCAAATCCGCATCCTGAATACCCAGACCGCTGTCTTTGATATAAAGCGTATCCTCCTGAAAATAAATTTCAATCCCGCCTTGACTGGTGTATTTCAGACTATTCGACAGCACTTGCTCCAAAATAACGACGAACCACTTCCTATCTGTGATGATGGTTCGGTCCAGATCATGCAGACTGAGGCTCAGCCCCTTTTGGATAAAGAAAATCGCATACTTCTTGACAATCTCCTTGACCAAGTCTTCAGCATTTTCCTTTTTCAAGACCAAATCCTCGTGGAAACTCTCCAAACGAAGATACTGCAAGACGATATTGACATAGGACTCAATCTTAAAGAGTTCTTGCTCCAGCTGGTTCTTGACCTTCTTGTCCTCAATCTCTCCAACCAGCAATGAACTAGCCGCAATAGGTGTCTTGATCTGATGGGCCCAGAGCGTATAATAGTCCATCAGGTCATTTAACTTCTCCCTCTCCTCAATTGCACGGTTCTTCTTATCCATTTCCAAAAGAGCCAGTTTCTCAAAAAGGAGAGCCTCTAAGGCTGTCTGAGCCCGACCAGAGGCATAAAAGAGCTGGTTGCGGTATTCCTTATAGGCGCTAGCTAGATCCATTCCCAAGAAAAAGCTAGCGAGGAGAAAGGCTAAGAGCAGCTGATACTCTAGCAGACTGCGCCCATCCTCAAAAATAAAGGCAAACATCCCCATAACCGAAAATATAACTAACAAGAGCGACAAAATAAAGCGACGGGAGTAGAGATGATGCTTCAAAAAGAAAAATTTATCCTGCATGTCCATTGGTCAAACCATATCCTATCCCTTTTTTCGTCTCAATAAAATGCTTCAGACCGTGCTCCTCCAGCTTCTTGCGCAGGCGGGCAACATTGACGGACAAGGTATTGTCATCGATAAAGAAATCGCTGTTCCAGAGCTCCTTCATCAAGTCATCACGCGCCACGATACTACCGGAATGCTCAAAGAGCACCCGCAAGATCTGAAATTCATTCTTGGTCAGCGTCACAAGCTCGCCCTCATAAACCAAATCCATGGATTTAAGGTTTAAAATCACGCCCTGATATTCCAAAAGGCTTTGATCCGTCCCGAACTCATACGAACGTCGCAGCAGGCCTTGAACCTTTGCCAGAAAGACATTATTGTCAAAAGGCTTGGTCACATAGTCATCTGCGCCCATATTGATGGCCATGACGATATCCATGGACTGGTCGCGCGAAGATAGAAACATAATCGGCACCGTCGAAATCTTCCGAATTTCCTGGCACCAATGGTAGCCGTTAAAGAGAGGCAGGCCAATATCCATCAGCACCAGCTGAGGCTCCTCCTTAACAAAGGTCGTCAAAACCTGCATAAAATCTTCAATCGCCACAACCTGATAGCCCCACTGCTCCAGCATTTTTTTAATCATTTGACGGATGACCGCATCATCCTCGACCAGTAAAATCTTGTGCATTCCATTTCCTCACTCATTTTTCTTACTGCTATTATATCAAATTCTCCCTTGAATCACAGAGACTTTTTTAGCTTGAAATTCATTATATTTTCAGAAAGTTTCAAGAAATTATTCAAGAAGTGTTGACAAAGACAGAGTGAAAAGATAAAATAACACTATATTCAGAATTGTCTGAAAATTCATTTTTTTATAATAAGGAGATTATTATGCTAGAACAAACTCAGACATCTACCTGGCAGTCAAAACTGAAAGCCCTCGGTCCCGGGATCCTCATGGCCTCTGCTGCTGTTGGTGGCTCTCACATTGTTTCCTCTGCTCAAGCAGGCGCCAAGTATGGCTGGGCTTTGATGGGACTGGTCATCTTGGCCAACCTCTTCAAATATCCCTTCTTCCGCTTCGGTGCTGAGTACACCTTAGAAACTGGTCATAGTCTGGTTGAAGGCTATGCCCAAAAAGGAAAAGTCTACTTAGGCATCTTCTTCGTTTTAAATGTCTTCTCCGCCTTGGTCAATACAGCAGGGGTCGGGATTCTCTGTGCTGCCATTGTCGCCAGCGCCTTTCCAAATGCCCTTGGACTCAGCATTACTCAATGGTCTCTGATCCTCATCATCCTGATCTGGGCAATGCTACTCTTTGGTGGCTACAAGTTCCTTGATGGCCTTGCTAAATGGATCATGTCCGCTCTAACCTTTGCAACTGTTATTGCGGTTATCGTTGCTATTATCAAGCATCCTGAGTACGGAGCAGACTTCGTTGAAAAGACACCTTGGCAGATGGCTGCCTTACCTTTCATCGTTTCTCTCATGGGCTGGATGCCAGCTCCAATCGAGATTTCAGCAATCAACTCCCTCTGGACTGCTGAGAAAGGAAAATCTGTCAATATCTCTGTCACGGACGGACTTTTTGACTTTAACGTTGGCTATATCGGTACGGCCATTCTAGCCATCTTCTTCGTCGCTATGGGGGCTCTCGTCCAGTATCCAACTGGTCAGCCAGTTCAAGATGCTGGCGCTGCCTACATCCAGCAATTCGTTGGGATGTACGCATCTGTCCTTGGTGATTGGACACGGATTCTGATTACTTTCATTGCCTTTCTCTGTATCTTCGGTACCGTTATTACCGTAATCGATGGCTATTCTCGTGTAAACGCTGAATCCCTACGCCTCCTTCTCAACGAAAAGAAGACTTCTCAAAAAAATCTGCATATCTGGATGACAGCTACAGCCATTATCGGTGGCATTATCATCTACTTCTTCCAAGGTAGTGTAGCCCTCATGCTTCGTTTTGCCATGATTGCTTCCTTCCTGACGACTCCATTTTTTGCCCTCCTAAACTATCTCCTCGTTACGAGCGAGAATAAACATCTGAGCAAATGGCTAAAAGGTCTTTCCATCCTTGGTTTGATCTTCCTCTTTGGCTTCGCCTTATTCTTTATCTACGCCATCCTCATCGGTAAAGCTTACTAGATCAAAAGAGCTGGACATACTGAAGAATATCTTCAGATTTCCGCTCTTTTCTTTTTCCCTTTCTGACAACTAGCCCCACTTATGCTATACTGTAAGAAGATAGAATATGGAGAACGATATGGGAATAATTTTTGATTACCTAGACCAAGTAGCTTACGACAGTATCTACGAGACCCCCTTTAATGAACTGGATATGCTGATGCTGACGGAAATAACTTACCTGCCTTTTGACCAGATTGTGTCTAATCAGATATCCCCTGATTGTACTTGCCGCTTGTTTGAAGCTGCTGAAAAAGTGCCCCAAGATTTGTCCATGTTAGTGACTAAAAATCGTCTGAAACTTTTAGAAAAGGTAGCTAGCTCAACCCGCTTCAAAAATATCAAGCTCATGGGCTATGTCAATGATATTGATCCTGATGTCCAAAAGCAGTTTGCAGCTATGATTTTCAAAATCAAGCCTGAGACCTATGTCCTGACCTTCCGCGGAACTGATGATTCCATTATTGGCTGGAAAGAGGACTTCCACATGACTTATATGGATCAGGTACCAGCTCAAAAAACGGCGGTCAATTATCTGCGAAAAGCCATGGATGCTCTGCCTGGTCAGTTCATCCTGACTGGTCACTCAAAGGGCGGAAATCTAGCCTCCTACGCTGCTAGTCAGATCGAGCCAGAATATCAAGAGCGGATTCAGATCATTTACAGCTATGATGCACCTGGACTGAATCACTCGGTCATCACCAGTCAAGGCTACCAGACTATCTCAGACAAGATAAAGCGCTACATCCCGCAAGGCTCTATCGTCGGAATGATGCTCGAAACGCCTAAGCAGGCTCAGATTGTCAAAAGTACAGCTTTCGGCGGTCTGGCCCAGCACGATACCTTCTCTTGGCAGATTAGTGACCAGACTTTTGTCCTACTGGACAACCTCAATCCAGACAGCCTTCAAGTAGATAAAACTCTGAAAAACTGGGTGGATAGCGTTTCTGATGAGGAATTAAAAGACTTTTTCGATCTCTTTTTCGGCCTCATCCTGGATGCTGGTATCAGCTCCATCAATGACCTCACCAAGCTGGAAAATTTCAACAAAATCTTGGCTGTTTTTGAAAATGCCAACGCCCTCACAGATGAGGAGCGGGAAATGCTGACGCGATTAGCCAAACTGCTGGTAGACATGCGCTACCAGTCTTGGAAGGACGACATAAATCTGCTGACGCCTAGCAAACTTGTCCAAGAGGTCAAGGAAAATCTATCCGAATTCACTAAGAATCTTCCTTTCACAAGCAATGATCCCGCTCAAACAGATGAACCCAATGAGCAATAAGCTATAAATACAGCACTTGGCAACTCTCTAATATAAAAAAAACACTCCTAAATCTAGAAAACTAGATTTAGGAGTGTTTTATTATGGCTAATAAGTGAATTCTCTAAAATTTGAAGCAAGCTGAGCTCTCAACAAAGAGAAACCAGAAATCAACTATCAAACACCATCGTACGAGAAAAACAGTTGATGCAAGTAGCATAATGACTAAGCATACTATTTTTCTTGCTTAATCATTAAATTACTGCGTTTCTTGGTCGGTTTTAACATCTAATTCTACAATATTATTGCTTGGAAAAGCTAACAAAACAAGGAGTGCAATTGAGCCTACCCAAGGAATAAAAGTGATAAAAATCAGAGCCCAGTGAAAACCAGCATCTCGTAGACGACGAATGGTTAGAGCTAAGCCAGGCAAGAAAAAGATGACTAACCAAATGATACCAAAATTAGTCAAGGAATTTACTGTTTCAATTGCCTCAATACTGTTTGGATTAGATACTACAGTTGAGTAAATTATCATGTACAAAAAAACAGCAAGAATAAAATTGGTTAGGTAAATCCACCAGTACTCAGAACGTGTAGAGCGACCAGAAAAATCCCAATAGCCTTTGACAAAATTTTTATAAGCATTAATCATAAAACAAACCTCTTTACTTTTTTATCAGTTTATCATATCTAACACATTTTTACAAGATTTTCAGAAAAAACTTTCTTCTATAAAGAAATACCATGTACCTTAATCCACATCAACTGAGGAAAGCTACTCTAACAAATTCTTCTTTTCCCTTAGTATAAGACAGGTAGTAATGCTATTTCATAATCTTGAACCATGAATTTCCAGAAGGTTAGGGCCCCCTTCTCTTCCTCTATTTTCTACCAATCGTCTCATTCGATCAAAAGAACCCCCAGCAAAATAAGCTTGCTGGGGGCTTTATATTAGATGAGATTAACACGAATGTTAGCAATTGAAATAATAGGCTGCAAATTCTCTACCCAATCAAACTTCCATTTGGTACTTTCTCGTCCACAGTTAGGAGAGTCAGTTGGTCGCCGTGCTCGGCTGATAGAATCATACCTTGGCTGATGCGGCCCATCATTTTGCGCGGTTTGAGGTTGGCTACGATTTGGACTTTCTTACCAACCAATTCTTGCTCGTTTGGATAGTATTTAGCAATGCCAGAGAGGATTTGACGGTCTTGACCGTCTCCTGCATCCAAGCGGAATTGGAGCAGCTTATCAGAGCCTTCAACCTTAGAAACTTCTTTGACTTCTGCGACACGGATTTCCACCTTATCGAAGTCGTCAAACTTGATTTCTTTGCGGTTAAGTTTAAGCTCGACTTCTTCTGGATTCCATTCTTTTTCAACCGCAGGTTTGTTGCCTTCCATTTGTCCCTTGATATAGGCAATTTCTTCTTCCATATCTAGACGAGGGAAGATTGGTGTCCCTTTGTCTACAACTGTCAGACCTGCTGGGAGCTGGTCAATTGCTAGGTTTTCTAGCGAAACTGCTTGAGGCAAGCCCAATTGACTGAGGACAGCCTTGCTGGTTTCCATCATGAAAGGTGCGATCAAGTGCGCCACAACACGAAGACTCGCTGCCAAGTGGCTCATGACTGCTGCCAGTTCTTTGACCTTGGCTTCATCCTTAGCCAGAACCCAAGGAGCTGTTTCATCGATATATTTATTGGTTCGGGAGATGAGCGTCCAGACTGCTTCCAGGGCACGTGGGTAGTCAACTGCATCCATGTGTTTGTAGTAGTCAGCGATGGATTCAGATGCCACCTGAGCCAGAGCCTCATCAAAGTTCGTCACATTTTCTTCGTAGACTGGCACCTGACCGTCAAAGTACTTGTTAATCATGGAAACAGTACGGTTGAGGAGATTTCCAAGGTCATTGGCCAATTCATAGTTGATACGACCTACGTAGTCCTCAGGAGTGAAAGTTCCATCGGATCCAACCGGAAGACTGCGCATGAGGTAATAGCGTAATGCATCCAAACCATAGCGTTCTACCAGCATTTCAGGATAGACTACATTGCCCTTAGACTTAGACATTTTGCCATCTTTCATGACAAACCAGCCATGAGCAATCAAGCGATCAGGCAGCTTAATATCCAGCATCATGAGCAGAATTGGCCAATAGATAGAGTGGAAACGCAGAATGTCCTTGCCCACCATGTGGAAGACTGTTCCGTTCCAGAATTTATCGTAGTTAGCATGGTCGTCCTGACCGTAGCCAAGGGCTGTCGCATAGTTGAGCAGGGCATCAATCCAAACGTAGACAACGTGTTTAGGATTTGATGGCACCGGCACGCCCCAAGTAAAGGTTGTCCGAGATACAGCCAAGTCTTCCAAGCCTGGCTCGATGAAGTTTTTCAGCATTTCATTGAGACGACCGTCCGGCGTGATAAAGTCGGGCTGTGATTTGAAAAATTCTACCAAGCGATCTTGGTACTTGCTTAGGCGGAGGAAGTAAGACTCTTCTGATACCCACTCCACTTCATGTCCAGACGGCGCGATTCCGCCAGTTACATTTCCAGCTTCGTCACGGAAGACTTCAGCCAACTGGCTTTCAGTAAAGAATTCCTCATCAGATACAGAATACCAGCCTGAATATTCACCCAAGTAGATATCATCTTGGGCCAAGAGTTTTTCAAAAACATCAGCCACAACCTTTTCATGGTAGTCATCGGTCGTCCGGATAAATTTGTCATAAGAAATATCCAAGAGCTGCCAGAGCTCCTTAACGCCAACCGCCATGCCATCGACATAGGCTTGTGGGCTGATCCCAGCTTCCTCAGCTTTTTGCTGGATTTTTTGACCGTGCTCATCAAGACCAGTCAGATAGAAAACATCATGGCCCATGAGGCGCTTGTAGCGAGCCAAAACATCACAGGCAATGGTCGTATAGGCAGACCCAATGTGGAGCTTGCCAGACGGGTAATAAATAGGTGTCGTAATATAAAACGGTTGTTTTGTAGTCATTTTTTTAATCCTTTCAAGGCTAATGAAACCTTTTTTGATAACACTTCATTATATCATATTTCCAAGCGATTGAAAGAGGGGACTTCTACATCCTCTAGCCTTTTTATAGCCTTTCAATCACTTTGCTATAAATCAACCTTATCTTTTGGTATAATAAACTCAGGAAATTTCTACTAGAAAAGGACATTTTATGAAACTCATCTCTTGGAACATTGACTCTCTCAACGCTGCCTTAACCAGTGATTCTGCCCGCGCTCAGCTCTCTCAGGCTGTCCTTCAGACCTTGCAAGCAGAAAATGCGGATATCATCGCTATTCAGGAAACAAAGCTATCTGCTAAAGGCCCGACTAAAAAACACCTTGAAATTTTAGAAGAGCTCTTCCCAGACTATGAAAACACTTGGCGTTCCTCTCAAGAGCCAGCTCGCAAGGGCTATGCTGGAACCATGTTCCTCTACAAAAAAGAACTGACGCCAACCGTAACCTTCCCAGAAATCGGCGCTCCTTCAACCATGGATGTCGAAGGCCGCATCATTACGCTGGAGTTTGATGACTTCTTCGTCACTCAGGTCTACACACCTAATGCTGGCGATGGTCTCAAACGCTTGGAAGAACGTCAGGTCTGGGATGTCAAATACGCTGAATACTTGGCATCACTGGATGAACAAAAACCAGTTCTCGCAACTGGTGATTATAATGTAGCCCACAAGGAAATCGACCTTGCAAATCCTGCCAGCAACCGCCGTTCACCAGGCTTTACTGATGAAGAGCGTGCAGGTTTCACCAACTTACTGGCTAAAGGTTTCACCGATACCTTCCGCCACTTACACGGTGATATCCCTAACCAATACACTTGGTGGGCGCAACGCAGCAAGACCTCTAAAATCAACAATACAGGCTGGAGAATCGACTACTGGCTGACCAGCAACCGCATAGCTGACAAGGTAACCAAGTCTGATATGATCGACTCTGGTGCACGTCAAGACCATACGCCGATTGTCATGGAAATTGAACTTTAAGGAGGAATCCGATGGACTATCAAGCTGTCATTCCTGAATTTGTGGTTTCTGACATCGAAAAATCACGCCACTTCTACTGCGACTTACTGGGCTTCTCTGTCGAATACGAGCGTCCCGAGGAGAAATTTCTCTTCCTATCACTTGAAGACTGCCAGCTCATGTTAGAAGAAGGCAGCGCCGAAGAATTAGCCCAACTGACCTATCCTTTCGGGCGTGGTGTCAATATTTCCTTTGGCATTAAGGATGTTCCTCAGCTCCACCAAAAACTGCTGGAAGCTGACTATCCCATCCATCGTCCGCTAACGAAAAGAGAATTTCGCGTAGGGAATAGCTTTATCTATCCTCATGAATTTGCAATTTTGGACCCAGATGGTTATTTTTTAAGATTTAGTGAATAAGAAAAAGGAGGCTGCTAGCCTCTTTTTTTGAGGCTGGGACAAAAGTCCTAGCCTCTCAATTGTCTTTGGATTATCGAGCAAGACGCAGTGGTTGAGTGGGCTCTACTACGCTGATTTCATCAGCTTTTACAGCCCTACTCAACTGTGCGGAGGTGGGACGACGAAATCGAATTCTAACGAATTACCGATTTCTGTCCCACTCTCTATTTACAAGTAAATTTCTCAAATCTATCTATACTATCAGAGGGTATTTTGTAGTGGAAAGCGTCCAAAATTCTGCTCCGTCAGTGCAGGATTGCCCAGCTGATAAACCTTATCAGCCTGCTGGGTCAGACTATCCCATGGCTCCTTGCCGATTCTGCTGACGAGTTCAACTTTTCCTTTAAGCTGGGACAAATGCTGGCGCCCCTGCTCGGAAAAGCCTAAAATATGGATTCCTGATGGAAGCTCTTCTTGTCTAGCTCCGACCAGGATATAGGTCAGCAGACGCCGAACCCGAGCCTTGGTATAGCGCTTGGTCGCCACCTGCTCGACCATCTCTTCTATGGTCTCACTGCTTTTCAGGGCCTCTCTAATCCGAACAGCCAACTCCTGATTGACCTGATAAAAGCTTGTCAAATCCGGACAGGTCATTATCTGGTAACGGAGATAGGGAAAGAGGTCCGACCAGGTCACCTTGGAAGCCGTTTCAAGCAAATGATGGGCTGGAGTGAATTTCTTAAGAAAGTCTAGCTGATCCAGATTCCGGCGAAGGGCAGTTGCGGAAGCAAATTCCTGATTAGCTGACAAGGAATGATAACCTGCTCCCTGACGTTGAATGGGACACAGTTTTATCGCCTTTCCCGCCACAGCCTTGGCATAGGCCAAGCCTAAGATATGATTGGGAGTAGAGCCAGAGAAATTGAGCCCTGCAAACTCCTGCCACATGGCCTGAGTCTTCTGGGGATAGGATAGGGAATCAGGCAAACCAGCCAGATAAGCCTCCATCTGCTCTGCCTTTTGACCATAGATCTTGGAAATACTCTCATAATCCAGCACTTCCTCAGTTCCAAACATTAGATGATCAATGCCCAGTCTCTCTAAGATGTCTACTGCCCCCTTAGCGAAAAAGTCCGCCGCCTGAACGCTGACCAAGAAAGGCAGCTCAAGGACCAAATCCGCTCCAGCTTCCAAAGCCATCTGTGCCCGAGTCCACTTATCCACGATAGCTGGCTCCCCTCGCTGAACAAAATTGCCACTCATAGCGATAATTTTCAGACCAGAAGCCTGCTCCAGCAGGTATTTGTGTCCCTTATGAAATGGATTAAACTCTGCGATAATACCAGTGATTGTCATCTCATTTCTCCGCCACAAAGAACCAGCGAGCGCTCTTGTCAGTCGGCTCCTTGTCCTCAAAGTCCGCGTAAACCTTGACATTCTTAAAGCCAGCCTGCTCCAGCAAAATATCATAGGTCAAAATCTCATAGGTCCGCTCCTCATGCACCTCGTCATGGCGCGTGAAGCGACCATCCTCGTCTTGGACAAAGAAGGTCAGCTCATGCACGATGGAATGAGGCGGTTCGTCCGCATAAGAATCCCAGACCATGGCAAAGGTTTCAGCATTTTCATGATAAGAATAGCCTGGAAAAACCTCGTCAATCTGGTAAATCGAGTGCACGTCAAAGATAAAGCGACCGCCCTCATTTAGATGCTGGTAAACTTCTGTGAAGACCTGACCGACATCGACTTCGTCCTCCATATAGCAAATCGAGTCTGAATAACAAGTCACCAAGTCAAATTGACCGATGCCACTCAAATCCAGCATATTGCCCTGAATAAAAGGAATATCCAAACCAGCCTCTCTGCTGCGCTTCTCTGCCAAATCTAGCATTTCCTGACTCAGGTCCAGCCCCGTCACATCAAAACCGGCCTGCTTAAAATAAATGGACTGGATGCCCGTACCACAGGCCAGCTCCAGCAGCTTTTTCTTATCCTTGGGAAAATGGCGCAGACTGAACTCCGTCCACTTCTCATACAAAGAATCATCCATAATCGCATCGTAAACCGACGCGAAGGTTTCATAAGTTGCCATACTTTTCCTTTCAAAAATAGCCCAGCCAGCAGGCTGACTGAGCCGAATTCTGCTTTCTTGCCTAAGGGCAAAAAATCACTTGTTTTTTTCTTCCAATAAGGCCGCAACATCTACACCAGTTGCTTCATGCCAGAGTTTTTCCAGATTGTAATGGACCCGCATTTCCTCAGAAAAGACATGGACAACGATGCCACCCAAGTCTAGAAGCACCCAACCGCCAGCTGCGTCACCCTCAACATGGCCAGCAGAAACACCAGCCGCAGCAGCTTTCTCACGGATATTTTCAGCGACCGCATCCAGCTGACGGCTGTTCATCGAGCTGACGATAACAAAGTAATCTGTCACAGTAGTCAGACCTTGCAAGTCCAAAGCCACAATATCTTCTGCACGCTTTTCATCGGCCGCCTTCACGACCAGTTCCAATAATTCTTGTTCTTTCATAGTTCCTCTTTAATTTTCTTTTATTTCCCTCAAATATTCTACAAAGGCATTGTAGGTCTCTAGTGTCTGCGGGTAGATAGGGATTCCCTTGTGAGCTAAATGCTCCACTGTCCTTGCTGTTTCGTAGGCTACAGCTAGATTGAGCGACCGCTGGGCCAGCTCTCTAGCCTTGTCTACTCCCGGAAAATCTCGGTTGTGCTCGATATAGTCAGCTACATAGACGACCTTGTCTAGCTCAGACATATTGCCGCTACCCACTGTATGAATCTCGATGGCTCGCAGAATCTCAGCATCTTTGATGCCTAAATCTTCCTGAATCTTGTAAATGCCCACCATGCCATGCCAGACATTATTGCCCCAATTTTTCAGGTCAGGATCCAGCTGGTATTTGTCAATCAAGGCCAGAAATTCCTCATCCGAGACCTTTTTCGCATAGTCGTGCAGGAGCCCTGCCAGACCCGCTTTTTCGACGTCAAGACCGAAGCGCTCCGCTAACTCACGGGCAGCTTTTTCCACACCTAGGCAATGCCGCAGGCGCTTCTCGGGCATGACTATTTCCATCTTAGCCAGCAAGGCCTCACGGCCCATACTGATATAGCTTTCATAGGTCATCGGTAAAGCCCTTCTTTCTCGATATAGTCTAAGACTGGCTGAGGCAGTAGGAAATTAGGAGTCCGTCCCTGAGCCAGAAAATCCCTTACCATACTGGAGGAAATATCCATAAGCGGCACATCCACCCATATGACAGGGTAAGAAGTCCCCGCCTTGTAGCGCGGCCGCTGAACCCCTACAAACTGAACCAGCTCAACCAGATCATCAATCCGATACCACTTGGGCAGATAGTCCACCATATCCGCACCGATGATAAAGTAATAATCTGTGTCTGGATGTTGCTCTGTCAGCAGCTTCATAGTGTCGTAGGTGTAGGAAATTCCCTTGCGCTCCAGTTCAATGGTTTCAATCCCTAGGCCTTCAATACCCTCGATAGCCAGCTCCAGCATCTTCAGCCGATGCTTTTCATCAATGGTCTCTTTCTTATCCACATGGGGTGGCTCGTACTCTGGCATCAGCAGGACCTGATCCAAGCCTAACTGTTGGCGGACCTGGTCCGCCACAACCAAATGAGCATGGTGGACAGGGTTAAAATTCCCACCTAAAATACCAATCTGCTTGCGTTTCTTATCTTTAACTTCTGGTTCTAATTCCACCTTGGTAAAGGGGGTAAGTAATTCAATAGCCATAGGCTGATATCTCCACAGAAATTTTTCCTTAAATTTGCTTGACTTTAACAGAGAGTTTACGATTTTCCTTTTTGCTGGACTGCTTGAAGAGAATCAAGATCCGGCCAATCTTCTGTACCGTATCCACTCCGATTTCTTCTTCCAAAATCTCAGCAACTTCATGGATGTTCTCATCTGTATTCTGCAAGAGCGTGACCTTAATCAGCTCTCGTGCGTCCAGTGCCTGACGGACACTGGTTTTGATTTGGTCGTTTAGTCCATTTTTTCCAATCTGAATGATAGGTTTGAGACTGTGTGCCTGACTGTTGAGAAAGGCGCGCTGTTTTGATGTTAGTGTCATGTTATTCTGTAAGGCTTGAGATAGTGAGGATTTTCCTCCTTGACTCATGGCCTTTTCCTTCCTTATTTTAAGGGGTTTTGTTCCCTTTGTTTTATAAATAATTAAATGATAGCTTTCCGAGTGACAACCGCCACACCCTCTGGCGCCCAGCCGACTACGCGGGCAGGACCACTGACACGAATCCAGCCCAGACCAGAGAAGACGATATCCGTCTTGTCCTTGATAGTAAATTCATGCTTGACCAAGGCTGGAAATTCTTCCTTTTCCTTGCCAACCGGTGGCACTAAGAGACTGCCGACATGCTTGTCATAAAAATCGCTGGCACCTTCCAACTTGGTCCGGTGGAGCTTGAGCTCATTGTCAAAATAAGCCGTGAAGCCCTGCTTGTCACCTGCCACAAAGTCAAAACGACCTAAACCACCCAAAAAGAGGGTTTGATTTGGATGGAGCTGGTAGGTTTTGGGCTTGATTTCCTTTTTGGGGCTGACATATTTGAGATTCTTAGCAGAAAGATAATGAGCCATCTGGTGACGATGGATAATACCCGGTGTATCATAGATATGACTGCCGTCCGCCAAAGGAATCTCGATTTTGTCCAGAGTTGTTCCCGGGAAGCGAGAAGTCGTGATAATATCCTTATCGCCTGTGATTTCCTGAATGATGGCGTTAATCAAAGTGGACTTGCCCACATTGGTCACGCCGACCACATACACATCACGTCCCTTGCGGCAATGCTCGATTTTGTCAATCAAATCCTTAATGGCCTGCTTGTTTTGAGCAGAGGTCAGAATGACATCAACTGGACGCAGACCTTCTTCGTGAGCCCGCTCCGTCAGCCATTGGGTCACCTTACCATCCTTGACTGACTTAGGCAGAATGTCCTTTTTATTCCCGACTAAGAGCACGTCATTTCCTGCGACAAAGCGAGGCAGGCCAGGGATGACCGAGCCATTAAAGTCAAAAATATCGACAACATTGACGACCAAAGCGTCACTATCTCCAACCTCATGCAGAAGCCGCAGAAAGTCATCATCCGTCAGCTGAACGTCGCTGATTTCATTATAATGGCGCAGGCGGAAACAGCGCTGACAATAGAGTTCACCCGTCTCCAAGCCTTTTTCTAGAGCTGACTGGGGCGTGTAGCCTAGCTGGCTCTTGTCTTCTGTCTGAATAGTGGCTCCGCAGCCGATACAGAGAAGTTCTTCCATGCTTAAATTCCTTTTTTGTATTGAATTGGGCCGTATTTTTCAGTGATTTTTTTGAGCACACGGCGTTCACGCGCCCGATTGATCTGAGTCTTGATAGAGTCGTGCTCGACCAGTGGTTTAACCAAAATCGAGCGAATCCCAGCCCGATGCGCTGCCCGAATATCTGTCATGAGCTGATCGCCCACCATGACCACTTCCTTTTTTTCAAAATGAAAAAGCTTGAGCGCCCGGTCAATTCCCCAAGTGAAGGGTTTCATGGCCCAGTAGACATAGTCAATGTCAAACTTTTCAACAGCTCGCTTGACCCGTTTTTGGTTGTTATTGGATACCACGATAATCCGAATGCCCGCATCCCGCAAATCATGGAGCCACTTCTTCATCTCTGGGGTTCCGTCAGGATTATTCCAAGCAATCAGGGTGTTATCCAAATCCACCAAAACTGCTTTGATGCCCTGTCTTTTCAAACTCTCTACTGTCAAATCATAAACCGCCTCGACCGCAAAGTCGGGCATGTAATCTTCAATCGCCACATCTCTCTCCAAAAATCGTATTCGCACTATTATAGCATAAAATAGGCTTTTTGGCACCTATAACCCCATTTCTTCCAAGAGCCATTGGGAGATTCCCCCTTCTCTATTCTCCAAACAAACGAAAACAGCTTCCCAAGCGGGAAGCTCAAATTTTAATATAGGAAAGAGGATCTTACTTACCAATGACCATCTTTTTCTTTCCGTAATTTTAATTCATAAATTTTTTGAAGATCGAGAATAATACCGGTAGCACCCTCTGCTTCATCTTTTTTTATGTGAAGAACCTTAGAAAATTTCTGAAAATCCTTCTCCTCAATACCTGGGGCAATGCGAATGTCAACAGATTGCCATTGACCATTTTTCTCTTCGTAGCCTACTAAAGCAACTAAAAATGATTTCCCTGATCCATACTCATCTGAAAAAAAATCCGCTGTAGCACTAAAAAGACCAGCATTATATATAGGAGCAGATACCGCAAATAGTATAACATCTGCTTTCTTAAGCTCTCCATCAACACTAGATAAGGGCTGCTCATCTACATACTCAATCTGTAAACGAATTTCTACTGGAATTAACGAATTGTAAAGAAAGTCTTTGTTATAAATTGAATCTGGACTCATAATTTTGTCATAGCTGTTCACATACTCCACAGCTCCACCCAAAAGGAACAAGAAAAAATAACTAGCTATAAATAGTAAAATCCGTTTTTTTCCGAAAAAGAAGTACCAAATACTTAAGAATAGTACAAAGAGAATAATTGTATTAATGTGGAAAAATGTTCTTATGAGATCCTCATATGCAATCTCCCACATTTTTTGATGATATAAGTTTAGATATTCTTCCACTATAACTCTCCTAACTCATAGAATTTTTAGCCTGGGCTCAAGCACTCTCCCTGATTTTTGAATGCTCATAGATTATTGCTCGCTAGTCACATCATTATATCATCTTTTATACTTTTTAGCACCTACAGCTTCAAAGCTTACAAAAATGGCAAAAGATGCTATAGTAGATATAAGAACAATTCTCTTGGAGGTGCCTATGGCAAGCAAGGATCGAGAAATGAAAGCTGTTTCTCCCTTTTTGCAAAAAATCATCAACTGGTCGTCCATCATCGGAGCGGTGGGGACAGTGGTCTTTTGCGTCTGGGCTTACTATGCAGGAATCCTCCAGTCCAAGGAAACCTTGTCTGCCTTTATCAAACAAGCAGGCATCTGGGGACCACCTCTATTTATCTTCTTGCAAATCTTGCAGACTGTCGTGCCCATTATCCCTGGTGCCTTGACCTCTGTAGCAGGCATCTTTATCTACGGGCATATCGTCGGCACTATCTACAACTATATCGGCATCGTCATTGGCTGTGCCATCATCTTCTATCTAGCTCGCACTTACGGACCAGCCTTTGTCCAGTCTGTCGTCAGCAAGCGGACCTATGATAAATATGTGGGGTGGCTGGATGAGGGCAATCGCTTTGAGCGTTTCTTTATCTTTATGATGATTTGGCCTATCAGTCCCGCTGATTTCCTCTGTATGCTGGCCGCCTTGACCAAGATGACCTTCAAAAAGTACATGCTGATTATCGTGCTCTGCAAACCCATCACCCTCATCATCTACACTTACGGACTGACCTATATTATTGATTTCTTCTGGAAATTGCTAACAAAATAAGACTCAAAAACATTAAAAATCGAGAGTGGGACAGAAATCGGTAATTCGTTAGAATTCGATTTCGTCGTCCCACCTCCGCACAGTTGAGTAGGGCTCTACTAGGCTGATGACATCAGCCTAGTAGAGCCCACTCAACCACTGCGTCTTGCTCGACAAACCAAAGACAATTGAGAGGCTAGGACTTTTGTCCCAGCCTCGATTTGTTTATTCTGAAGATGTTGGAGTTGAGGGCTGAACAGCAGAAGACACTGATGGTGTCGGATCTGGTGTAGGTGCAGGCGCAGAACTTGCTGGCGGTTCACTGCTAGCACTTGGCTCAGGAGGGGTCGGTGTCGAACTACTATAGTTGGCACCACCATAATTGCTCTCCGTTGGTTGATTGTAAATCGGCTGCTCATCATGCTGATAAGTTGCTGAAGAGCTAGAATTAGAAGAGCGCAAGCTGCGGCCTCCCATCAAATCTTCATACAGTACGGCATTGGTTTTCAGAGTCTTAACTGAAGACAAGCCCAACGTTTTCCGAATCAAATTTTGCATTTCCAGCAAATGCTCAGACGTAACCAGCTGATAGCTACCGCCATCAGCCAAGGTAGCATCTTCCCCGCGCAACTGTTCAGACTGAATGCTTCTAAAGGCGTCTTTGTAGCCCAATAACTGAGGGATACTTCCCGCATCCAGCGCTACATTGGTCTGCATATTCTTGCTGACTGCTCGTAAAATAGCTTGATAATGACTGATACTATTAAGACTGAGCACCTTCTCAACGACCTTTCGGATCACCTCACGCTGACGTTTCTGACGACCGTAATCCCCCTCTGGATCCTGGTAACGCATGCGGGCATAAACCAGAGCCTGGTCTCCGTTGATCAAATGCTTACCTGGCTCGACAGTTGCAGTGTATTCTGGTTCATTTTCTTCGATGGAAATCGGAAAATCAAAGGTATTGTTGACTTCAATACCGCCAACTGCATCGACTAGCTGAACCAGTCCTTGCATATTGATCATCACATAACGGTCAATGTGGATATTCATCATTTTCTCAATGGTCGCGATGGCTAATTTTGCGCCGCCATAAGCATAGGCTGCGTTTAGCTTGGCTTCTGTCGTTTCGCCTTTTTCATCGATTTGAGTCAAAATGTCCCGCTCCAGACTCATCATGACCGTCTTTTTAGTCTGAGGATTGACAGACAGAAGAAGCATGGAGTCGCTATTTCCCTGCCAAGTATCAGACCGCGAGCCACTCCCTGTATCGACCCCCATCAACAAAATCGTCAGGGGCTTGGTTTCGGCAATAACGTTCGTTTCATTCCCAAAACCTTTGTAGGTACGGGACAAGGCATCCGTTGACTGATTATAAATGGTCCAAGCATAGCCTCCTACTCCAATGGCTGTTACAAGGAACAGACTCAAAAACATTCGTACAATTTTTTTAAACATATTTCATCAATCTATCAGTTTTCCCATTAGGTAAACATCCAGAAATATCCCTTCTCTTAAATAGGCCCCTCTTTTTTGCAGGCCTTCGATTTCAAATCCTAATTCTTTATAGAGATGAACAGCTCGTTCATTCCTAACCTGAACAGTCAACTCCAAACGGCGGAGACTGCTCCCATTCTCTGCCCAATCCACAGCCTCTTCTAGAAGAATACGACCGAGGCCTTGATTCCAAAAGGCTTTTTTGACAACGATAAAAACTTGCCCAATGTGGCGAATCCGCTCATGAAAATCCGCTGTGATACTGACAATCCCAGCGATTTCATTATCAAGCAAGGCTAAGAGATAAAGCTGATTATCCGAATCAGCTTGACGCTGAATGAACTGAGCCATCTGATCTTCGTCCATCAAAATCCCTGCCTCATCCAAGGTCATGTAGTCTGACTCGGCACCGACTTGATTTAAAAAGCGAATCAAGTCAGCAGCATCCGTCTTTTCTGCCTCCCGCAAGGCCAATTCAAACTCAGCCATGCAGCAATTCCTCCAGTAATTCCTGAGAACGACGCCCCTGACTTTCAAAGACTAGCTCGCGGCCGTCTTCTTTCTTTAGAAGAGTCAGCTTCAGATAATCATCTGGTAAACTCTCACCAAGCAATTCTCCCCACTCGATGACCGTAACTCCCTCACCAAAGAGAAAATCATCCAAGTCAATCGAGTCTGGATCCTCACCAATCCGATAAACATCTAAATGATAAAGCGGCAAACGTCCTTCATACTCGCGAACAATGGTATAGGTCGGACTTTTGATCATCTGCTTGATGCCCAGACCTTGGGCCAAGCCCTTGGTAAAGGTCGTCTTACCCGCACCCAAGTCTCCTGTCAAAACCAAAACATCTTGCTCCTGAAGCAAGCTGCCGAGACGCTGGCCCCAGTTGATTAATTCTTCCTCATTATGACTAAACATTCTTTTATTATACCAGAAGATTTGCGTTTGCGCTAAATTTTCTAATAGAGAGAGCAAAATGTTTGAAAAAAATTAGATGAGCCCTCCAAATCCTCCGATCAAAGCAGGTCACTCACTTCTATATTGAAAGATAACTAGGACATTTCCCAAAAACTTTTCCTACAAAAAAGAAGCTGGAAGATTCCAACTTCTTAGTGTTCTTAAGATAAAGCTAGGCTGATAAAGTTAAGGATGAAGAGTAGGTTTAAGATCCAAATCATTGGATGCACATCCTTAGCTTGACCTTTGATAACTTTCACAAGAGCATACATGATAAAGCCTGCTGCAATCCCGTTTGTGATGCTGTAAGTGAAGCCCATGAAGATGGAGGTAAAGAAAGCTGGGACAGCTTCTGCCATATCATCCCACTGGATATTTTTCAAGCTGCTCAGCATCATAATCCCAACGACAATCAAGATTGGTGCAGTTGCTGCTGTCGGAACGATGGCCAACAGCGGGCTAAAGAAACTAGACACCGCAAAGCAGACCGCTACAACCAAGGCTGTCAAACCTGTCCGTCCGCCAGCTCCGATACCAGCTGCAGACTCTACATAAGTAGTAACGTTAGACGTTCCGGCGATTGCACCGATAGTCGTTCCGATCAAGTCTGAGTACAAAGCCTTGTCCAAACCTTCTGACTCATGGTTTTCACCAGAGCTTGCGACGATACCAACTTTTTCACCAGTTCCGATCAAGGTACCAATGGTATCAAAGATATCCGTCAGAGAGAAGGCTAGGATGGCCATAAATGTCTGAGGCAGGCGCGCCGTATCAGCAAAGAGAGCTCCCAAGCCTTCTGGACCAACCGCAACCCCGAACACTTGTCCAAGTTCTTTCAGAGCTGTTGACAGATTGTGCTGACCGAAGTCAATCGCAGATAGGTTTACCAAGCCAACAGCAATCGCTACGACTGTTGTTGTAAAGATGGATAAGATAATGCCGCCTTTGATGCCCTTGATAACAAAGAAAATCGTGATTGCTAGACCCAGCAAGGCAAGTAAAACTGCTGGATTATTGAAATCAACCAGTCCCGGAGTTGCAGCTGAATTGGCTGTGATAGCAGCTTTGGCTTGGTCAGCTCCCTTACCAGCTACTACATAGTTGCCTGGATCGATTGAGAACTTCAACAATCCGGCATTTTTAATCCCTACATAAGCTAGAAAGACACCGATACCAGCAGAAATAGCTGAACGCAGAGCTGATGGAATAGACTCGATAATAGCCTTCCGAATCTTAGTCAAAGTGATAAAGAGCGAGATTAGACCACAGATGAAGACCATGCCCAAAGCTTCTTGCCAAGTGTAACCCAAACTAAAGACAACCGTGAAAGTAAAGAAGGCATTGAGCCCCATACCTGGCGCCTGTGCGTAAGGAAGGTTGGCATAAAAGGCCATCATAAGCGTTCCAGCAACGGATCCGATGATTGTAGCCAGAAAGACACCTTGAGCCGGCATACCCGTTTGCGACAGCATGGCTGGATTGACAAAGAGGATGTAGCTCATAGCAAAGAAAGTCGTTAACCCAGCGAGAACTTCCGTACGAACATCCGTACCGTGCTCTTTGAGTTTAAATAATTTATCCATTATAGATAATCTCCTAAATTGTTTTATGGCAACTGATTAAAAGAGAACTCCTGATTTTCTTTAAAACAGTGCTACTTATTCGTTTTTTACGAACAATAATATGATTATACTCAAAAACATTCACTTTTTCAACCCTAATGCTCCAAAAAATACTTTAAAGTATCTTATTTTTTATTTTCTCTGCTTAAAAAGAGCAAAGTCATCACTTGGATAAAGGTAAATCCAAGGATAAAGACCAGACGATCCTTCTGAAAGGTTTCCAGTAGCT
>ERZ772955.848-NODE-848-length-21921-cov-22.957926_pt1 | contig 21921 bp, 19 predicted proteins | sample MGYA00511133_ERZ772955 | MGnify/ENA primary metagenome ERZ772955 (study PRJEB29015, sample SAMEA2737914) | human oral metagenome | biome: human oral; feature: human-associated habitat; material: dental | place: China | collected 2149 ... | reverse complement strand
ATACTTTCCGGAAACCTACAGGTCAATCCGTGAAAATCCGCGATTCCGGACACACATTTTGACCCTTAACCCGTGAACGTGGCCTCACGGTTGTTAGCCTTGAGGGTGACGCCCTGAGCGGTATCGAACACGCAACTCTCGACCTCGTTCAAGGTGACGCCGTCGGCGGAGGGCAGGTCACCCTCGGAGACGGTGACCTCGGTGCCCAGAGGGAGGGCACCCGGGTAGCTGTCGCTCTTGCCCGCCTTGACAGTCGCCTGGTAGGTCTTGTTGACCGACGGATCGGAATCGTTCTTCAGCGTGATGGTCAGGGTGTACTCGAGGTCCTTCGCGTGTTCGGGGAGCTCGCCATCGACCTTCTTCGTCACAGAGAAGCTCTGGCGCACGAAGGCATCCGCGGACGCACTGAAACACATCGCCATCGTGACGGGCGAAAACTTCTTGCCGGGCACATTGAACTTCACGGTGTTGGAGAACTTACCGACGACGCAAGCGGCACGCTTGGCCCCCTCAACGCGAGTCGGAATCTCGACGATCGCCGACTGGTTCGCGGGGATCTCAGGGAAGGTCACGGTCAGCTTCTGGGGCGTGCACTCGACCGTAGATCCAGCGCCGAAGGCATCATCCGAGGTGTCCTTGCTCAGGCGCTAACCCTCGGGCGTGGTCGGATCGACGACGACGAAGGTGTGCTTCTTGCCGTAGTCGACCACCGTGTCGCAGTCGTAGCTCCAGTTAGAGCCGGCGGGAACCTCGTCGACGATCGACGCACCGGTCACTGCGGAATCGCCAGCGGGCAGGATCACTCGCTACATGATGGACTTGTTCTCATCGCCATCCTCGCTGTCGCTCAGGCCGATTCAGCCTTCCTTGACGGTGCGGGCTTCGCCGGTGGGGCGCAGGATCGGCTGGCCCGTGTTCACCTCGGCGACGGTCGCGTCGTAAGTGAAGAAGTCACCGGCCTTGACGGCGCCGTTGATCTTCCACGGCAGCTTAACGCCAGTATCCCACATGTTCGCGATTGTCGTCGCTTCCGCACCCTGGGGATTGACCAGCTGCAGGTTATCCCAGTCCAGGTCAACCTTGTCGTTGACGTTGGTCGTGGAGGCCGGGCACGCAAGCGCCGTGGCCAACGCCGTGCGGGTCGTCAACAGCTGCAAAGCATCAACGAAGCTCAATACCAGAGCGAAAGCTACAAGAAGTGCGCTACGCCGAGTGTTCTTCAACGCAACCATAAAATACTCCCGTCAATGGGCATGAGGCGATGTCGCCTCATGCCCATAGTTATCGCGTAGCTATGGGATAAGATCGACCATCAGAGGATTAGCAGAAAACTATTCAAATAAAACTTCGTTACCAAACCGCCTTAATCTGCACATATAAAGAAGAGAGAACTAATCTGCAATCAATCCAATTTAGTTTCCTGCACAGCAGGTCAAACCTACTTGATCAGCAAAAATGCGGATTTTGCAGAATAATGCCCTCCATCACCTTTCTGTGCGAAACTGTCCATTTGCACCTCACGCGACCATGAGCCAACCGCTTTTGTTTCACGCGTGCCCCACCGCTGGGCATCAACACCAAACGGCTCCGACAAGCCACAATAAGCATCACGAGCAACCGCACACGATGAGCTACGACGACATAGTCGACCACTCCCCTGCACGGTATCGACAGCAGGTTTTTCACCCACTCATCTTTTGACAGGACTTTTGTCCGCACGCCGCTCGCCCTGCCCACCACACGAATCATCCGCTACAAGAAAGCACACGTAAAGAAGTGGGTGGGATGAGCACTGCTCATCCCACCCACTGTGCGCCCTCAGGCACTCATGCACCTCAGGGGTTTCGTCATCAGTGACTACGACGCTTGGCCGCCACGAGAGACAGGCCCGCGATCGCGACGATTCCAGCCAGGACACCCAGGCCTGCCGCATCGGTACCAGTCTTGGCCAGCTGCGGAGCGGGCGAAGGAGTTGCCGAGGGGGTCGGAGAGGGAGTCGAAGGCGTGGCCGACGGAGTCGGGGTCGGAGCCAGAACATTGGTGAGGGTCAGCGAGTAGACCTGATCATCGCTCAGTGTGAAGGTAGCCTCGCGGTTATCTGCCGAGAGGGTCACGCCGTCGGCGGCCTCGAAGACGCGGCTCTCGCCGTCGTTCCAGGTGATGCCCACACCGGCGGGCAGGTCCCCCTCCGACACCGTCACGACGGTACCCAGCGGCAGAGACGTGGGGTATGTGTAGGTCTCGCCAGCCTTAACGGAGGCCTCGAAGGTCTTATTCACCGAGGGATCGGCGTCATTCTTCAAGGTGATCGTCAGCGGGTACTCGAGGTCCTGTGCGGATTCGGGCAGGTCACCCTCGACCTTCTTGGTCACGGAGAAGGTCTGATGGGCGTACGCGTCGGCGGCCGCACCGTAGTGGAGGGTCTTCGTAATGGGCTCGACGACCTTGCCACCGAGAATGTTGAAGTAGACGGTGTTGGAGAAGACACCCACGACGTCACCGGCGCGCTTCGCACCGTCGATGTGGGCGGGGAGCAGGATGATGGCGGACTGGTTCGCAGGAATCTCGGCGAGCGTGACGGTCACCTTGGAGGAGGAGCACTCGACCTGCGCGGCAGCACCGAAGGCACCCTTCGAGGTGTCATTGTCCTGGCGGAGGCCCTCGTAGGTCGTCGGATCGGTCACCAGGTAGGTGTGGTTCTTCGTGTATTCATTAACGACGTCGCAGTTGAAGCTCCAGTTAGAGCCCGCGGGGACCTCGTCGACGATCGACGCGCCGGTCACGGCCTTGTCGCCAGCGGGGAAGACAACGCGCCACATGATGGCCTTGTTCTCGTCACCATCTTCGTTCTCACCGAGGGTCAGCCAGCCGTCCTTCTGGTAGCGGGGGACACCCGGGGTGCGGCGCAGCATGTCGATCTCACGCTCGACCTTCTTGCCGAGCTTGACCGTGTACTTCTCACCGCCGGGACCGGTGTAGTGGGTCAGGCCGTTGGTGGAGACATGGCCGTACCATTGCGCGGCGGACTCGACCTTCTCGTTGAATACGACGGTTACCATACCGTCAGCACCCCAGGTGCCGCAGCCGACGACGACGCCATTGTTGGAGATGACCTCGAACTTACGGGCAACGTTCGGACGGAGAACGCTCTCCCCCGTCGCAGTGTTGACGATCGAGGCGTCGTAGGTGAAGTAGTCACCGGCCTTCACGCGACCGTCGGTCTTCCACGGCAGCTTGATACCGAGGTCCCACCAGTCACCCACAGCCTTGGTCTCACGGCCAGTGTGGTCGACAAGCTGAGCATTGTCCCAATCCAAGGTGACCTTGTTGCTCACATTCGTAGTCGGCTCGGGGCAGCTCAGTGGAGCCGCGGACGCAGGAGCCTGAGCGCCAATAAACTGGGCCAGGCCAAAGAAACTCACAACCAATGCGAAAATTGCAAGAAGAACACCGAAGTGACGGCACTTCAGGGTAACCATAGAAAACTCCTGTCAACGGGATGTACGACAGCGTCGCCTCATACTGCACCATTTTATGCCAACCACCTGCACTTTGGTCAAGAATCAGAGCGATTAGTTCCGCAGGCACAACAACTAACACGAGCGACAAAAGCAAACATCACCACTTTGGCGGACTGATTTATAGACTGACAAAATTTGCTACTCGGGCGTGTCGTCCGATGAGCGAACAACTGACCCAAAACGCCGACAAACTCACCAGTCGTTCAGCAAATACGAAAACGGCAGAGGTCACCCACAAGACGCACCAGCCCGAGGCTCGCACTCAGAGGCCACCACCCCACAACACACGGGGTATAGGACACAACGCATTGGTCGTGGTTCGGCCCCTGACAACGTCGCGAACCGTGTCGTTGGGCTAGCGAGCTCGCGCCGCTACACCTCAGACAGGATCGACTCCATCGCGAAGATTCCACCTGATCGGGAGCATTCCACCCGATCAGAAGGGGTTGACTCTTCCCGATCACGTGTCACACCTCATCGGCCACAAGCGCCCTCGCGGAGGTTACAGCCCGTGACCTCCCCCGTCATCGCCGACGACGCCCCACCGGCATTTTTCGGTGCGCCGCCAGGCAACCCTGCACCAGTGAGGGGCCTTGCGCCAGTAAGAGAGCATGACACCAGGGGTAATGCTGGGGTTTTGCATCATGAGGACCCTCCCTTCGGCGTGTTGCCACTGAGGCAGTCTACATATTGGGCACAACGGCGCCCGGCCTGGTGTATACCTCGCGCGCGAACCACTGAATCTGCGCGTTAACCCCTTGATACGCACGTAAACCTCTAGATATGCGCGTGGGCGGCGCTGCCCACGCGCATGTCATCGGGTCCACGTGCGAATCAGCGAGCCCACCTGCATGTCATCGGGTTAACGCGCAAGGTGTCAGGCCCACGTGCGAATCAGCGGGCCCGCGTGCGCGGCGAGGAACGAAAGCCGCTAGCACGCCTCGGCAAACTGCGCCCCTGAAGCTGAGTGCCCATACCTGGTCATCGTTCGCCCACACGCCGGGCATTTGGGGGTATTCATACTCCCACGATGAAACAACCAACTTCAATGTTGGTTTTCCCGCACCAGCAAGCCGAAAAGTCGCTACAAAACCAACACGTTTTGTCCGTCCTTCAAGTTGGCTCCCACCAACTTCAATACCGATTCTTCCGCACCAGCAAAGCGAAAAGTCACCACAAAACCAACACGTTTTGTCCTTTAACCCAAAAGCTCCCGCCGACAATCGGCGAGAGCTACATAAACAAAAAAGCCGGATCATCAGATCCGACTTACTGGTGGGCGATACTGGGATCGAACCAGTGACCTCTTCCGTGTGAAGGAAGCGCGCTACCCCTGCGCCAATCGCCCGAGGTGGGTACGGGATTCGAACCCGTGTATACGGCTTTGCAGGCCGCTGCCTCGCCTCTCGGCCAACCCACCACACCCAATGGGATCGAGTGGATTCCCGATTGAGAGCGGATGACGGGACTCGAACCCGCGACCCTCACCTTGGCAAGGTGATGCTCTACCAACTGAGCCACATCCGCGTGAACCGCATGTGCGGCCGGGCTAAAGCCCGCCGATCCTGTTACCAGGATGACCGTGGGCGATACTGGGATCGAACCAGTGACCTCTTCCGTGTCAGGGAAGCGCGCTCCCGCTGCGCCAATCGCCCGAGCGGATGACGGGACTCGAACCCGCGACCCTCACCTTGGCAAGGTGATGCTCTACCAACTGAGCCACATCCGCGTTTCTCAGAACGTCAACCGTTCTTCGCAACGGGTAAAACCTTAACAGACGATCCACCCCGAACGCAAAACAAAAGAGCCGTTATCCAAGTCACATGATCATTTTTGCGCGGATTATCGCCCGTGTCGGCACATTCGTGGGAGGCTTGACGGTATGGAAACGCGACCTGGCAAGGCCTACCCCCTGGGTGCCACTTTCGATGGAACCGGTACGAACTTCGCGATCTACTCCTCGGTCGCGACGTCTGTCACGCTATGCCTCTTGGATGACGATCTCAATGAAATGCGCATCCCGATGACGGAGGTCGACGCGCACGTGTGGCACGTCTACGTGCCACACGTGCGCGCCGAACAGCGCTACGGATACCGCATTGACGGCCCATGGGACCCCCAAAACGGCCTACGATGCGACTCCTCGAAGCTCCTCCTTGACCCCTATGCGAAGGCGATTGAAGGGCAGCTGACAGATTCTCTTGACCTTCTGTCCTATCGGGTGGATGACCCTCTCACACTGAAGGGCGGCGACTCCGCCGACGCGACGATGCATTCGGTCGTCGTCAATCCCTTCTTCGACTGGGAAGGCGACCATAGCCCCGGGCACGACTACTCGGAGTCGATCATCTACGAGGCCCACATCAAGGGCATGACCATGCGCCACCCGGATATTCCCGAGGAGCTGCGTGGCACCTATGCCGGCATGGCCCACCCTGCGATCATTGAGCACTTGAAGAAGCTTGGCATCACCACGGTCGAGCTCATGCCGATCCAGCAGTTCACGAACGATACGACGCTGCAGGCGAAGGGGCTGTCGAACTACTGGGGCTACAACACGATCGGTTATTTTGCCCCGCACAATGGCTACGCGGCGACGAACGAATCGGGCGCGCAGGTCTCTGAGTTCAAGGCGATGGTCAAGGCGCTGCACGCGGCCAACATCGAGGTCATCCTCGACGTCGTCTACAATCACACGGCCGAGGGCAACCACATGGGACCGACCCTGTCGTTCCGCGGCATCGACAACCCCTCCTACTACCGACTTGTCGACGGGGATCGGCAGCACTACTTCGATACGACAGGCACGGGTAATTCTCTTCTGATGAGTTCCCCTCAGGTCCTGCAGCTCATCATGGATTCACTGCGCTATTGGGTCACGGAGATGCACGTCGATGGTTTCCGCTTCGACCTCGCCTCCACCCTGGCCCGTCAGTTCGCCGAAGTCGACCGCCTGTCCGCTTTTTTTGATCTGATCCACCAGGATCCCATCGTCTCTCAGGTCAAGCTCATCGCAGAACCGTGGGATGTCGGCTCTGACGGCTACCAGGTGGGCGGCTTCCCGCCCCTGTGGTCCGAGTGGAACGGCAGGTACCGCGATACGGTGCGTGACTTCTGGCGCGGAGAGTTCTCCTCGTTGCCCGACTTCGCCTCGCGCCTCGCCGGTTCCTCGGACCTGTATGGCTCGACGGGTCGTAAACCGATGGCCTCAATCAACTTCGTCATTGCACACGACGGCTTCACGCTGCGCGACCTCGTCTCCTACAACGAAAAGCACAATGAGGCGAACCTCGAGGGCGGTGCGGATGGTGCGAACGACAACCGTTCGTGGAACTGCGGCGCCGAGGGTGACACAGACGATCAGGACATCATCGAGTTGCGCTACCGACAGCAGCGTAACTTCCTGACGACCCTCATGTTCTCTCAGGGCGTGCCGATGATCGCTCATGGTGACGAGCTCGGGCGCACCCAGCGCGGCAACAACAATGCGTACTGCCAGGACAACGAGATCTCGTGGATCGACTGGGATCTGGACGAGCACGACCATAAGCTTCTGCAGTTTACCCGCCACCTCATCCACCTGCGCCGCGATCACCCCGTCATGCGACGCCGCCGTTTCCTCGAAGGACCGGCCGAGCGCGGCGGCGAGTCGGAACTCGGCGAAATCGAGTGGTTCACCCCCGGCGGTACCCACATGACGGAGGATGAGTGGAACCAGCCGTGGGCGCGATCAACGATGGTGTTCTACAACGGCGACGCCATTCGAGAGCCCGATGCAAATGGGCGCCGGATCCTCGATGACGATTTCCTGCTGCTTCTGAACGCGGCTCCAGAGCCCGTCGATTTCACGCTTCCCGACGCAAAGTACGGTCACATCTGGCACACCGTTGTTGACACAGCAGGCGATGACGATCGCTCCGAGTACCACTCGGGAGACGTGGTGCACGTTGGGCCGCGCACGTCGTTCATCCTGCGCAACCCGCGCGGGCTATAAACAAGTAAGACAAACCGCCAACTTCCGGGTACGTGTACCGACTATTTATCGACCTGGGGGTTGGCGGCGCGTCTGACCCAAAAGGCGCATGGACACCCGTACGATTTGATTTGTGAATGAAAACGCGGTGCCCGAGGAGTTTATGCGGGCTCTGCTGTCCCTGCGGCAGGCGGACCACCTGCCGCACATCCTCCTCGAGGAGGTCCCCCCGCCTCGTCGTTTGGCGCCCTACACGGCTGCACTCGCGATGCGGACCACGGACGAGGACGAGGCCGGACAGCCCCTATCGAGTGGTCGCATGGTGATCCTGCACGATCCTATCGAGCAGCTCGGCTGGAACGGTACGTTCCGCATCGTCTCTCAGCTGCGTACCCAGGTGGATTCCGAGATGATCGGCGATCCTATGTTGTCGGAGGGGATCTGGGGCTGGACGCTCGACTGCTTGGAGAGCGCAGGGGCAGGATTCCATGACATGACAGGCACCGTGACGCGGGAAATGAGTGAAGCTTTCGGTGGTCTCGAGCTGCGCGGATCATCCCTGTTCGTTGAGGTCCGCGCGTCATGGACACCGTACAGTGAGTATCTTGGTGAGCATCTGTCCGGCTGGGCAGATGTGATGCGTCGTACGGCAGGGATTGTGCCTGCCCGTCATCTCGAAGGAGTCTGAGTGCTGGTCAACAATGGCGGCGGCTTGCCGCAGGGCGATACGGATAATCCGGAGCTTATTGCGCAGCCGCGTGGGGGGACCCCTGCCGTCATTGACACTCGGAAGGATCTTGAGGCAGCGGCCCGCGCGCTGAGCGGCGGTACGACCCCGATTGCCGTCGATGTTGAGCGGGCTCAGGGTTTCCGCTACGGCGCAGGCCCCTACCTCGTCCAGATTCGACGTGAGGACGTGGGTACGTTCCTCATTGATACGCATGCTCTTCCAGATGTCTCCGTGCTTCAGCCGGGCGTGGAAGACGTCTGGCTTCTGCATGATTGCCTGCAGGACTTGCCGAATCTTCGCCAGGTTGGGCTTCGTCCCCCGGCTCTCTTCGACACTGAGATTGCCGCACGCCTGATCGGTCTGGAGCGTTTCGGCCTGGCGGCTGTCGCCGAGCAGATTCTCGGCCTGGGCCTCGTGAAGGATCATCAGGCATCGGATTGGTCGGTCCGCCCCCTCCCCAAGGAGTGGCTGCGCTACGCGGCCCTCGACGTCGAATTGCTGACCGAACTCTACTATCGCCTGTCGAAGAAGCTCGATGAGATGGGCCGCTGGGAGTGGGCACAGCAGGAGTTTGCCCATGCGTTGTCGGTCGCTCCTCCCGCCCCTAAACCCGATCGGTGGCGTTCCGTACCTGGCGCCGGAAAGATTCGATCACGCCGCGGCCTCGCGGTCCTCAAAGCACTGTGGGAGACGCGCGAGTCGATTGCTCAGCGTATCGACCTGAGCCCGGGCCGCCTCGTTCGCAACGCAGCCCTTGTCCGCGCAGCCTCAAATCCTCCGCGTAATAGGCGCGCCCTCATGAGCATCAGCGAGTTCCGCTCCCCCGTCGCCCGCCAGTACGAAGACGAGTGGATGCGGGCACTGGCCAGCGTGTCCGCTATGACTGATGATGAGCTTCCCCCCAAGCGCAAGCCCGTTCAGCCGGGTTCTATCCCGGAGCCTCGCCAGTGGAACCGAATCGACGAGGCTTCGGCCGCGCGCCTGGGAACGGTGCGCAACGCTGTCGCCTCGGTCGCGTCGAGTCTCGGGATCGCGCCCGAGGTGGTCCTGGCGCCCCAGGTGCAGCGCTACCTCGCGTGGGCTCCCCTGGACCCATCGCGTCCGTCTGGCGACGAGGTGGAAGAACGCATGGTCAATCGCGGTGCGCGCGACTGGCAGATCGATCTGACGCTCGACCCAATCTGCGACGCGCTCGGCGTCTGACCGGGGATCGTTAGCGGGCGGAGAGTCGCTCAATCAACTCACGCACGACACGCTCAATGCCGTCGCTGTCGTAGCCGAAGCGCGCGATCAACGCCGCCCGATCACCGTGCTCGGGGAATCCCTGCGGCACGCCGAGGCATCGTACGGGCACGCGCGCCTCCGCCAATGCATCGCGCAGCGACCAACCGAAACCGCCCTGGACGATGCCATCCTCGACGCTGACCACGCAATCGTAATCGTGAGCCATCGTTGTCAGCTCCTGCGGCACTGGGATCATCCACTGCGGATCCGCGACGGTCACGCTCACACCGTCAGCCACCAGGCGACGCGCGGCCTCAATCGCATCGGGTGCGCATGCTCCGGTACCGACGATGAGAACTCGAGCAGGCGAGTCCGCCACGGCCTCGTCGAAAAGAATATCCACTCCCCCGACGCTACGAAGCGCGGGCATGGGTTTTGGCAGACAACCCTTGCGGTATCGGATGACGGTGGGTGCATCGTCAACATCGAGCGCCTCACGCACACGTGAGCGCAAGCTATCCTCATCGCGGGGCGCGGCCAGGCGTAGGCCTGGGATCAGGGAACACATGGCAATATCCCACACGCCGTTATGCGACGGACCGTCCGCACCCGTCACGCCGGCGCGATCCAACACGAGCGTCACTCCCGCACGATGGAGAGCAACATCCATGAGGAGCTGGTCGAAGCCACGGTTCAGGAACGTCGCATACAGCGCGACAACGGGATGTGCACCCTCGTATGCCATGCCGGCTGCGGAAGCCACGGCCTCGGCCTCAGCGATGCCGACGTCGACCACGCGACCCGGGTAGGCCTCGTGCATCGGACCCAAACCGACCGGGCGCATCATCGCCGCAGTAATGCCAACAATATCGTCGCGCGTAGCCGCCTGAGCGCAAATCTCATCGGCGAACACTCCGGTCCAGCCAAAACGCTCAGGAGCGACGGGCAGGCCAGTCTCCGGGTGGATCGGTCCAACGGCGTGGAAGCGATCCGCGATATCTTCCTCCGCGGGAGTGTATCCGCGTCCCTTCTCCGTGATCATATGAACGAGGACGGGCTCGCCCAGGGAACGCGCCCGGCGAAGCGCAGTCTCCACCGCAGAAATGTCGTGCCCGTTGACGGGCCCAATGTATTTCAGACCGAGATCTTCGAACATCACCTGGGGAATGAGAGCATCCTTGATACCCGCCTTCAGGCCGTGCAACGCGTCGTAGGCCGCGCGGCCGGGCGTGCCGTGACTAAGGAGATGCTGTTTTCCCCAGGCAAGCGCCTTCTCGTAACCAGCGGAGGTGCGCAAGGCATCAAGATGATCGGCGAGCCCACCGATCGTCGGCGCATACGAGCGCCCATTGTCGTTCACCACAATCACGATGCGACGATTCTTCGCCGTCGCGATGTTGTTGAGCGCCTCCCATGCGAGGCCGCCGGTCAGCGCGCCATCACCGATCACACCGACAGTCCACGTACGGTCACCCCGGCGGTGCTTTTCCCGCGAAATACCATCCACCCACGCGATCGACGCGGACGCGTGCGAAGACTCAACGACGTCGTGCTCAGATTCGGCGCGCGACGGGTAGCCCGACAGTCCGCCCGGGCAGCGCAGCGATGAAAAATCCTGACGGCCCGTCAGCAGCTTGTGCACGTAAGCCTGGTGACCCGTATCAAACACAATCGTGTCCTGCGGGGACCGGAACACCCTGTGCAAACCGATCGTTAGCTCGACGACACCCAGGTTGGGGCCAAGGTGCCCGCCCGTGCGCGACACGTTGGCAATCAGGAACGCGCGAATTTCCGCCGCCAAATCGTCCAGCTGCTCGCGTTCCAAGCGACGCAGCTCACGCGGCGCACTGCAGCGCGACAGCAGGTCGCGCGACTCTCGTGTTCCAGACATAGCAACCAGTGTAGTTGCCGAAGCGTCTCACCTACAGATCAAAGTGCATGTCAGCTACCTTCGACCCGCGCAGCCGACAAGCACGCGCACTAAGATAGACACTGTTGGCTCGCCGTACCGCTTAAGGAGGCACTATGTCCGTCACCGTCGCACCCCACGGCCTGTGGGAGTCCCCCATTTCGGGTGATTCCTTCACCGCCCGTTCGGTCACGCTCTCCCAGGTTCGTATCGATGGACCCGATACCTACTGGGTTGAAGGACATCCACTCCAGGGCGGTCGCGGCACGCTGCTGCGCCGTCGCGCAACGGGTGAGACGGGCGAAGTTCTGCCCCTGATCGATGGTTCTCGCCTGCCCGACGTCGGCACACGCGTGCACGAGTACGGCGGTAAGGCGTATGCCGTTCACCATGGCGTCATTGTCTTCTCCGATCAGACCGATGGCCGCGTGTACGCCTTTGATACGGCCGATCCGCGCCGCGTCGTGCGCCCGCTCACGACCCTGTCGAAGGTCCGTTACGGCGACTTCTGGATCGCCGACGTGCGCGAACTCGTGTACGCAGTCGCCGAGGACCACTCAGCTCCGGGCGAACCTGTGAACAAGATCGTCGCTATTCCGCTCGATGGTTCCGCCGCCCGCGATGACAGCGCAATCATCACGGTGTTCGAGAGCACCGACTTCGCGCAGGCGCCCACGGTGTCCCCGGACGGAACGAAGATCGCATGGATCACCTGGAACCACCCGAACATGCCGTGGACGTATTCACAGCTGCGCGTCGCCTCCCTGACCTTCGAGGGCACCATCGACCAGGAGGTTGTCCTGGTGGATCGCCCGGACGTGTGCGTCTACGAGCCACGTTGGACCCTTGACGGTGACCTGATCCACGTGGATGATTCCTCCGGCTGGGCAAACCTGTACCGCACCCAGGGCTTCGTGTGGAAGGAAGGCGAGGACGCGAACGCGTGGACCTCGCGACTGCGCACCCGTGCGTTGCACCCCGGACACCGCGCATTCTCGCACCCGCACTGGCAGCTCGGCCTGCACTCCTACGACAATTACGACAACGACTACCTCGTATGTTCGTGGGCTGAGGACCAGGTCTGGCACATTGGAACTGTGCGTATCGACAACGGCATGGCCGAAGAGTGGGCGACCGGCTGGTGGCCCATTGGCAACGTGGCAGCCGCTGATGGCCGCGTTGTTTTCCTCGCCGACTCCGCCACCCATACGCCCGCCATCATCGAAGTGTCGCGTGGTAAGACCAAGGTGCTGCGTCCTTCCTCGGAGGCCGAGGTCCCGACGGCCCTCGTCTCCACGGCCGAGATGCTGACGTGGAAGACCTCGGACGGTGAAGAGGCTCACGGCTTCTACTACGCGCCCGTGAACCCTGATTTCACCGCCCCTGAGGGTGAGCTTCCGCCCCTCATCGTGAACGTACACGGCGGCCCGACCGAAGCGGCACGCCCCGGCCTGCAGGTGCCGTTCCAGTACTGGACCAGCCGCGGATTTGCTGTTCTGGACGCGAATTTCCGCGGTTCGACCTCCTTCGGGCGTCCCTACCGGCAGCGCCTTAACGGCAACTGGGGGGTCATGGACGTTCAGGACTGCATTGACGGCGCCCAGTACCTCGTTGATCTGGGGCGCGTCGATCCCAAGCGGATCGCGATCCGCGGCCGTTCCTCCGGTGGCTTCACCGTGCTCAACGCGCTGGCATCCTCTGACGTGTTCACCGCCGGTGCTTCCTTCTCGGGCATCGCCGACCTGGCGAAACTGGCCGAAACCAGCCACAAGTTTGAGTCGCACTACGATGGCATTCTGCTCGGTACGGACGATCAGTCGGATCTGGTGTGGGCGCAGCGCTCGCCGATCAACCGAGTGTCTGACATCAAGGCGCCCCTCATGCTCCTGCAGGGCACTGCAGACCCGGTGGTCCCCGCCTCGCAGGCCCAGGAAATGTACGACGCGCTGCGGGCGAACGGCAATGTTGTTGCCCTCAAGCTGTATCAGGGTGAGGGACACCGCTTCCGCTCAGCCATCAACATCAAAGATGCATGGCAGTCGGAGCTGTCCTTCTACCGGACCATTTGGGGCATCGCCACTGACGCCCCCGTTCACGTGGAGATTGCGAACCTGTGACACACACAGCACAGTCCCCGCAGTCAGAGGAACCGGCTGCGGGGACTCGCTTACGCGTCGGCCATACGGTCGCCGCGCATCGTTCCCTGCTCGGCGTCGCCGCCGCACTCGTTGGCGGCGTCGTCGGCGCGGCAGCCGTCCTGTTTAACCTTGCGATCCGCGCATGGACGTGGGTGTCGACGGGGTTCGACGAGTACACGACCCACATCGGCCAGTTCCACGGCCTCTGGGGGTGGGCCCCTTGGCTCTTTCTTCTCCTCTCCCCCGCTATCGCTGGTTTCCTCTATGGACCGCTGATCCAGCGCTTCGCGCCTTCCGCGAAGGGCCACGGCATCCCCGAGGTGATGCTCGCTGTGCGTCGTAAGGGTGGGCGCATCCCGGGACGTGTTGCGATCGTGAAGATCCTTGCGTCGGCACTGACTATCGGCTCGGGTGGGTCCGCCGGCCGCGAGGGCCCAATCGTTCAGGTCGGAGCGTCGCTGGGTTCCACTATTGCCTCGTGGCTGCATATGCCCGTCTCCCGCGTGGTCTTGCTGGCCTCGTGCGGGTCGGCGGCCGGCATCGCGGCCACATTCCATGCGCCTCTCGCGGGTGCCGTCTTCGCTCTTGAGGTTATTCTCGTCGAATTCACGGCCGAGACCTTCGGTTTCGTCGTCCTCTCAGCCGTCACGTCGTCGGTGGTTGCGCGTCTCCTCCAGGGCGACGAGATGGTTGTGCGCGTCGCCGACAACCTGACGTTCGCGTCGATGTCGGACATGTGGTGGGTTGCTGTTCTCGGTCTCATCGCTGGCCTGTGCGGCTTGGGTTTCTCGAAGCTCCTGTATGCCTCAGAGGACGCGATTGACTGGGTGTGGGCACGCACGCACCTACCCGAGTGGGCGCGTCCGGGTGTCCTCGGTCTCGCTCTCGGCGCGGCTCTCGTTGCTTTCCCGTATATGTACGGCTCAGGTTATCCGCTTGAGGAGGAGGCGATCGCGGGGAACTTCTCGATTGCCTTCCTGCTCGCCCTCATGCTGGGCCGCGCAGCATTCACCTCGTTCACCATTGGCATGGGCGGTTCGGGCGGCGTCTTCGCGCCCACGCTGTTTATTGGCGCGATGGCGGGCGCTGCCTTCGGAGACCTCGTCTCTCCCCTGTCGGATTCTCCCGTCGGCGTCTTCGCCGTCGTGGGAATGGGTGCGGCCTTCGCGGGTGCCGCGCGCGCCCCCATGACGGCGGTCCTCATCATCGTGGAGATGACCGGCCAGTTTTCGTTGATCCTGCCAATGATGCTCGCGGTTGTGATCGCGACGGGCGCCTCGCGTTTCCTGACCCGCGCAACGATCTACACGGAGAAGCTGCGCCGGCGCGGCGACGTGCTCGACGACCCGGTCGAGGGCACGCTGCTCGGCACTCGCGCGGCCTCCGAGTGGATGCTGGAGGCTCCCGAGACGCTCTCGTGCCAGGCGAGCGCGGCATCGGCGATCGCCGCCCTGCGTCGCACGAAGGAGACGGTCCTGCCCGTTGTGTCGGAGAAAGGGCGTTTCGTCGGCCTCGTGTCGTCGCTGCGTCTGGCCGAGCTCACGCAGGAGGACGGATCGCTCGACGCTCCCCTGTCGGATTTGCCTCTCATCGACGAGGCCGTAGCCGCCTCCGCTCCCCCGTCCGAGGTTCTCGGGGCGCTGCGGGGCACGGGCCTGCAGTCTCTGCCTGTCGTGGATGAGGATCGACGTGTCGTCGGCTGGGTGTCCGAGCGCGACCTGGTGGATCGCATGTACCGGGATCAGCGCCGCGCGATTGAGGCGCGCACGCAGACGTCGTGGGGCTCGCGCATGCAGGAGCGCAGGAGGAGCCGCTAGCGGCTCAGGACCGAGACCATCTCCACGTGGTGGGTGTGCGGGAAGAGATCCCACGCCTGCAGTGATTCGAGCACGTATCCGGCTTCGGTAAGGGTACGCAGGTCGCGCGCGCCCGCTGCCGGGTCGCAGGACACCAGGACGACGCGAGGAGCACCCGTGGCAGCGATCGCCTCGCACACCTCGGCACCGGCGCCGGCACGCGGCGGGTCGGCCACGACAACGTCGGGCACAGCACCCAGCTGACCGGACAAGTCAACAATGCCCTCGCGATCCACGTTTCCAGCGAACGCATCCACCCAATCGAAGGCTGCGAGATTCTCGCCCGCGTCACGCACGGCCCCCTCGTCACCCTCAAGCGTCACCATACGTCCCGTCTCACCAACAGCGCGCGCGAGCGGCACAGAGAACAGGCCCGCCCCCGAATAGAGTTCCATGGCCGCACGGCCAGCCCCGGCCTCGTCCGAACCGAACGCAGCAGCAAGCACAGCGTTTGCGAGCACCTCGGTGCCGCGCACGTGCGTCTGCCAGAAACCGGAGGGACGCACGTAGTACGACTCGGCGCCGGAGCCGACTGGCACGTTCCAACGCAAGACGTCGGCGTCAATACGCACGCCGTCAGCGGCGTACGTGTCGTCACCGATCAGCACGACGGGATCGCCACCTGAAGGGGCCACAGCACGCACGCGATCCCCCGGCTTCCACAGGCGACGCCACGTCGAACCCGCGTCGAACAGGCCGAGTTCACGGATCGCAGGAACAGCCAACGGCATATCATCGAGCGCAATCACACGGCGGCCGCGAAACTCGTGCATACCAGCACGGCCATCCACATCGATGACGACGTCGATGCGCGAGCGGCGACCGGTCAGCGGATCGTTCGGGTCCTCGTCGCCGGGCGCAGGTGCAACGTGCACTCCCCCGAGGGCTTCCACGGCCTCGGCCAGGGCCTCGCCGCCCACGCGGCGCAGCTGCCCGGCGATCACGCGAGACTTCCAATCACGCTGAGCACCCGGAGTCAGGTGAGCGAGTTCGCCGCCGCCGACGCCACCCGGACCCGCCTGGGGCCAGACGGACTCAACTCGATCAGGCGACGGCTCAAGAACCTCCACGGCATCCGCCCATGCGAGCTTCTTCTGAACGGCACTCACGCGCGCACGAACTACCTCACCGGGCGCCGAGTGGCGCACGAAGACAACGCGCCCGCTCTCGTCGCGGGCGACACACGCTCCACCATGAGCGGGTTCCCCGACGCTCAGCTGGAGGATCTCGCCAATCCCCTCACGCGGCTGCGCGGAGACGGGGCGCCGACGCGGGGACGGACGGCGACAGGACGGATGGGGACTCATGTGCTCTCCTCGGGGGGAGCATCGGCGCTGACGTCGCCGGGCTGTTCAGTACGTGGATTCGACTCACTCGGCGCCGGTGCTCCGACGCGCAAGAACGGGTCGTTGACACGCTGGCGACCCTCAACAACGTCGTCCTCGCCCAGTTGCCAGGGCACGATCGTAATAACGACGCCCGGTACAGTCAGCAGCGCGGCGCGCAGGCGCAGCCCCGACTGGTTATGCACGAAGTTCTCCCACCAGTGGGTGACGAGGAACTGAGGCATGTAGACGACGAGCATCTCCGTGGGCATCGCACGTCGGCGTCCGCGCACGTACTGCAGAATCACCGACGAGATGTCACGGTAGGGCGCCGGCAGCAAGGTCAGCGGGACGGGAACACCGGAGGCCTTCCACTGGCGCAGAATCTTGTTTTCCTCCTCGTCATCCGCGACGACGGAGACGAGTTCGATCGACGTCGGTGACGACGCGCGAGCAGCCGCAATGGCACGCATTGCCGGGCGTGACAGCGACGACACGAGCACGAGGGCACGCACACGGGTGGGCAGTGCACGCCGGGCGTTCCAGTCGTCCACGCGCAGCTGCGTGCGAACGGTTTCATAGTGGTGGTGAATCGAAATCTGGACACCAAACGCGACCGCAATCATGAGCAGAGTAATCCACGCACCATGCGTGAACTTCGTGGCCAGCACGATGAGAAGCACGATGCCCGTCATCATGAAGCCAACGATGTTGACGGCGCGTGAGCGCAAGACGGCCATACGCTCCTGACCGGACTGACGCGAACGCAACTGCTTGTTCCAGTGCTTGATCATGCCCAGCTGCGAGAGCGTGAAGGAAATAAAGACGCCGACGACATAGAGCTGAATGAGTCGTGTCGTCTGTGCCTGGAAACCGACGATGAGCGCGATCGCAGCGATAGTCAGAACGACGATGCCGTTCGAATACGACAGTCGGTCGCCGCGGCGCACCATCTGGTGAGGCAGGAAAGAATCACGCGACAGGACCGAGGCCAGCGTCGGGAATCCGTTGAACGCCGTGTTACCGGCGAGAACCAGGATGAAGCCGGTGACGACGGTGATCAGAATGAACAGGATCGACCCTTGTCCGAACACGGCCGACGCAATCTGAGAGATCGCCGGTTCGATCGGCGTTTTCTCCGGGACGGGCGCGCCCTGATAGGTCAGCTGGCTCGCCGCGTCGTCGACGATTTTCACGCCGGTCGCACGGGCCAGCACGAGGATCGAGATCATCATCGAAGCCGCGATGAGGCCGAGCATCGCCAGCGTGGTGGCTGCGTTGCGCGACTTGGGGCGCCGGAACATCGGCACGCCGTTAGAGATCGCCTCGACGCCGGTGAGGGCCGCGCAACCCGACGAGAAGGCGCGCATGAGGAGGAAAGCGCCCGCGAGTCCGGCGAGGCCGTCCGCGTGAGCGGGGGCAGCAACGAGGTCGTAGGCGGCCGTCGGAGCCGCACCCAGATTCCCGGTTGCCATCTTCGCGAAACCGACGACGACCATGAGGCCGATCGCGCCCATGTACAGGTAGGTGGGCACGGCAAACGCGCCACCGGCCTCGCGTGTGCCGCGCAGGTTCAGAGTCGCCAGAATAATGACGAGCGCCACCGCGATGGCAACCTCGTGGCCGAGGAGACCGGGGACTGCCGTCGTGATGTAGTTGGCGCCCGAGGAAATCGAGACGGCAACGGTGAGGATGTAGTCGACCAACAAGGCCGAGGCGACGAGTAGCCCCCACGACCGACCCAAGTTCGTGGTCACAACCTCGTAGTCGCCGCCACCTGAGGGGTAGGCGTGAACCGTCTGACGGTAGGACGCGACCACGACAGCCAACACGAGAGCAACAACAACGCCCACCCAGACCGACTGAAGGGCGGCCATGGATCCGGCGAGCGCAAGCGTCAGGAGGACTTCATCGGGCGCGTAGGCGACCGACGAGAGCGCATCCGACGCGAAGATCGGCAGAGCAATACGTTTGGGGAGAAGCTGGTGGCCCATCGCGTCCGATCGCATCGGGCGTCCGATGAGCACGCGCTTTGCGTAGGCCAACAAGTTCGTCACGAAATACAAGCCTAGTCCACCTCGCTGAGCAATGGGAACGCCGAAACGTCACGCATGGCTATTACGCGGGGATCGGAGTACTTTTGTAGTCGTGCACTTTGTGATCATGGGTTGCGGGCGCGTCGGCGCCCGCCTTGCATCGACGTTGGACGCTGCGGGTCATTCCGTGGCGGTTATTGACCAGGATTCCAAGGCTTTCTCTCGCCTGTCACCGGACTTTTCCGGCCGTCGCGTGACGGGCGTGGGCATGGACCGTGACTGCCTGCGTCAAGCGAACATCAAGGAGGCGTACGCGTTTGCGGCAGTCTCATCGGGTGATAACTCGAACATTATTGCCGCGCGCGTCGCTCGTGAGGTTTTCCACGTTGAACACGTGGTTGCGCGCATCTATGACCCGACTCGTGCCTACCTCTATGAGCGCCTCGGCATTCCGACTGTCGCGTCCGTCCAGCGCACCGCGGAGTCGGTCTTGCGTCGCCTGCTACCGCCGGATGCGTCACTGATTTGGTCACATCCGACCGGTGAGGTCGCTCTCGTCAACGCGACGCCCTCGGCGCCCTGGTATGGCCTGAGCTTCCAGCTCGTCGAGGAGCTGACGGGGTGCCGGATTGCATTCACCTCCCGCCTGGGGTCGATTCGCACGGCATCGCCTGACCTGGTCGTTCAGGAGCACGACCAACTGTACTTTGCGATCAATGGGACAGATACGGCCGCGCTGCGCGATCAGCTGGCCAGCCCGCCCAAGACGGAGGAGTGAGCATGAAGATCGTCATTGCTGGAGCCGGTTCGGTGGGGCGCAGCGTTGCCCTGGAGCTCCTCGCTCACGGTCACGACATTACCCTGATCGACAACATGCCCGAAAAGCTGCGTATTTCCTCGGTCGCGGACGCTGACTGGGTGCTCGCAGACGCATGCTCGCCCGATGCCCTGCACGACGCGGGCGTGGACGAGGCCGACGTGATGGTTGCCGCCACGGGGGACGATAAAGCGAACCTCGTCATTTCTCTGCTGGCCAAGACGGAGTTTGCGGTTCCTCGCGTCGTCGCCCGCCTGAACAACCCGAAGAACGAGTGGCTCTTCGATCAGGCATGGGGTGTGGACGTGTCGGTGTCGACGCCGCGTATCATGACGTCTCTCGTCGAAGAGGCCGTCTCGGTGGGTATCCCAGTGCGCCTGTTCTCTTTCAATACCGCTGCCGTGTCTATGCACGCTCTCATCCTGCCGGACGATTCTCCGGTCGTTGGCAAGCGCGTCCACTCCCTCGAGCTGCCTGCGCGCTCGGTGCTAGCTGCGCTCCTGCGCGATGGCCGTCCGATCACTCCGAGCGCTGATGACGTGTTCGAGGCCGCGGACGAGCTACTCCTGCTCGTCCCCGATGCAGATGTTGAGGAGCTGACGAAGCTTCGTCAGTTGGTCGCTGCCCCTGAGTCCGAGGCTTCGTCGGACGACGAGGAGTAGCCGCGCAGACCCCACCAGGTGGCCCAGGCACCGAGGGCGAAGAGCGGTAGGCCCAGGGCCAGCTTGGCGACACCGAGCGCCGCGACCTGGCCACCGAGCCAGAGAGGGGCCTGGACTACGACGCGCAACGCGAAGATTCCCGCCCACATCCACGTGAGTAGGTTGCACCTGCGCGCCAGGTCCGCGTGTGCCGGGTCGGACTGCCATCCTGTGGCCAGACCCGTCAGTGGCCCGTAGAACTGGGCGACGAGGCCTCGCCTCAACAGGACGGACAAGGCGAAGGCGAGGGCCATGACCACGTTCGTGGCAATGCCCCACGCGAAGTAATTCTCCCCGCGTCCCGTGGCTGCGGCAAAAATGACGCCGATAGCGACGCCGAACAGCCCTGAGAGGGCCTGCTGGAGCCCCTGTCTCTGGACGAGCCGGAGCACACAGGCGAGCAACGCCACGCACGACGCCGCTACCAGTGTCGGCACGAGGGCGCGGGTTGCGACGAAGACAATCACGAAGACGAGGCCGGGAGCCGTTGCTTCGATGACTCCGCGCACACCTCCGAGCGCGTCTGACCAGGAGAAGTCCTCGGAGGTTGCCTGGTCCATCCAACGCGGAGTGGGCATCAGCCTTCCCCCGCGATCACGCGGTACAGCGGGTTGATGATGACGAGGCGATCCCCCGAACGCCCGACAGTGCCCTCAACTTCAAGGCGCTGGCCGACGCTGAGCCCGGGGATGGACGTGCGACCAGGCCAGCGCAGCTCCAGAGTGTCGGTGCCATCGTAGAGCGTGGCGACGAGCACCCGCTGACTGCCCTCCTCGGGCGGGTAGGTCATGCCCAGGAGCGTACCGAAAACGAGCACGTGGGAACGGTCCGTCACGTCGCAAATGGGCGTGACCCCGCGGGCGGCACGCGCGGAGTCCTCGTCGAGAGCTGCGTCCAGAGAACGCGCATCCTTATCGAGGCCGAGCGCGGCGCCGACCCGAGCGATCCACGAGGCCATGTCAGGCCTCCTGAGCACCCGCGGGCAGGTGCACTGGGAGAAGCTCCAGGCGCGTGCGCGGGTGGTCATCGCGTCGCACGATAATGCGATCGATGACCTTCTCGATGTCGACGCCGGCTTGCGCATTTGCGGCGGCCGGGCCCAGGACGTCGATGCGCGCAAACCAGCGGTCACCTTCGCGACCGATGATGCGCATGCGGGAGGTCGCCGAGCGACCATCGGGCATCTGCATCGGCATATCGACGAGTAGTTCGTCGCCGTAGCGTGTCGGATAGTCGGCGACCTTAGCGCCCTGCTCTTCGAAACCCTTGCGGATTTCTTCACGCAGTTCCTCCCACACGCCTCCGGATCGGGGCGCGGCGGCGACGCTCATCTGGATGCCGGAACTACCGAGCACGACCAGGATCTGCAGGACGGTCGTCCCGTCGTCAGCGACCTGCGTGCGCAGCTGCATGCCCTGAACCGCGGGGAACAGGATGGATCCCATGTCGACGTAGCCTTCGGAGGCGTCGACCTCACCGTAGTTGCGGGGGCCGGGCTCGCTCCAGATCTCCGCGTCTTCGTCGCTGAGGCGAGGCAGGACCTCAACCTCTTCGATGTCGTCTTGCGGAGTCTTCTTCTTGCGTCCGAACATCGCCCTACCTCACATCGCGCACTCGGTGCACACGGGAGCGCCGCTGGCGTCCACGTGGTCGAGCTGCGACGCGTGGTGCACGAGGAAGCACTGCGAGCA
>ERZ772955.840-NODE-840-length-22081-cov-4.308953_pt1 | contig 22081 bp, 24 predicted proteins | sample MGYA00511133_ERZ772955 | MGnify/ENA primary metagenome ERZ772955 (study PRJEB29015, sample SAMEA2737914) | human oral metagenome | biome: human oral; feature: human-associated habitat; material: dental | place: China | collected 2149 ... | reverse complement strand
GCCTTTCAAGAAAGCAGCTGTTTCCTTGATCTTATCTAAAAATGTCATTCTGTATCTCCTTTATTATTTTTTAGCATTTGACCGATTTTGTCAAAGGTTTTGGCATTGCGAATGGTGATGTTGCTATAAAAAGGCATCTTGAGCAAGTACTTATGATAGGCAGTTGCATAGTAGGATTCCTCAGAGAATTTCCCCCAGAAAATCCCAAGTCTTCCAAAATGAACCACTTCATCTTCCAGTTCTAAACTTTCAACTTTCTCGATGACTTGATCCACATCCAATCCCTCCGTGTAAAAGAGGACATCTTTTCGAGCTAGGTCTTTGGTCCACCATTCAGGCATATTTTCAAGTTCCGCCTCAAAGTCCTCTAGACTCAGTAAAGAAAAACTCTGAATAAATGGATAATGGACTGCAAAGAAAACCTCTAACTTTTCAACCAATCGGGCTTTGAGAACTCTCGAAGTAAAGAAAATATTGCCACTGTTGATGTAGGTTTCAACCTTTTCCAGTCCCAACTCTGTCAGTTCTTGACGAAGTTGCGCCATGACAACCTTATTTTTCCCTCCGACATTAATGCCCCGAACAAGTAAAGCATATCGCGTCATCTTATACCAATTTATCTAAGAAACTTTCCCCAATCATGGCAGTTTCAACACCAAAGTTATCGGCAACAGTCGCTGAGATATCTGCAAAATGTCCAACTGGAATGACACCATTTCCTTTAAAGGATGGACTGTAAGCTAAAAGTGGAATATATTCACGAGTGTGGTCAGTTCCCGCGTAGGTTGGGTCATTTCCATGATCCGCAGTAATCAAGAGAAGGTCATTCTCTCGCATAGCTGCGATAATTTCAGGCAAGCGCTCATCAAACTCATGCAAGCAATCACGGTAACCATGAGCATTGCGGCGGTGACCGTAAAGGGCGTCAAAGTCTACCAAGTTTGTAAATGAGAATCCTTTTTCAAACTCAGCAAGTCCCATAGTCTTCAATAGTGTATCAATTCCATGGCTATTTGACTTGTTGTGTCCCATGTCATGATTGATTCCTGCACCGTTAAAGATATCGTTGATTTTACCCACAGCATAAGTGTCGATACCTGCTTCATTGAGTTTATCGAGAACAGTTGGAGCAAATGGTGAAACTGCCAAGTCACGACGATTAGCTGTACGAGTGAAGTTACCTGGTTCACCTACATATGGACGGGCAATGATACGACCTAGAAGAGCAGGGCGCTCAAGGGTAATCGAACGCGCGTATTCACAGATATGGTACAGTTCATCCAAAGGAATGATGTCTTCGTGGGCAGCGATTTGCAAGACAGGGTCAGCTGAAGTATAGATAATCAACTCCCCAGTTTCCATCTGACGTGGCCCAAAGTCATCAATAACAGCTGTTCCTGAGTACGGTTTATTGGCTTCACGAATGACCTTGCGTCCTGAGAATTCTTCGATTTTCGTCAAGATTTCTTCCGGGAATCCATTCCAGAAAGTATCGAAAGGTTCTGTAATGTTAAGGCCCATAATTTCCCAGTGTCCAGTCATGGTATCCTTACCAAGAGATACTTCTTCCAATTTTGTTGCATATCCTGTTGGGTTGCTTTCTGCTGGAACAGTCTTCAAGGGAGTTTCACGAGGAATATTTCCTAGACCGATTTTAGCCATGTTTGGCACATTCAAACCAACTGTTTTTGAAATGTGTCCCAGTGTGTCAGAAGCTCCATCTGGAACCCCTGCATTGACAAAGTTATTGGCATCTGGCGCAGCACCGATTCCCACAGAATCCAGTACCACCAAGTGAATCCGATTAAATTTTGACATAGTGTGTCTCCTTATTATTTTAGTTATCTTGCTTTTGTTGAAGTTAAAATCTGAACGCCATCTCGTCCCGCTACGATGACCTTATCCACCATTTGGTTGAACAAGCCATGCTCTACGACACCAACGACATGGTCCAATTCTTGCCCGAAGGCAATTGGATCTTCAATGACATCCAAGGCTAGGTCAATGATAAAGTTCTGCATATCGGTCACAAAACGTTGGCCGTCTTTTTCACGGAAACTTGGTTTGTATCCAGCTCGCTCAAAACGACGAAAGACCTGTTCTGATCCATACTGAACCACTTCTACTGGCAATTTAAAAGCACCTAGTTTCTCTACCAGTTTGCTTTCATCTACCACCCAAATGTATTCTTTTGAGGGCGTTGCGACAACCTTCTCCATGAGAAGGGCACCACCACCGCCTTTGATCCCGTTAAACTGGCTATCTACTTCATCCGCTCCATCGACTGTCACATCGACAAAGTCCACTTGATCAATCGACTTGAGCGGGATATTAAGACCTTCGGCCTGTTTACTGGTCACACTGGAAGTCGTTACAGCTGTGATCTGCAATCCTTCTTCCTTAATCCGACGACCTATTTCTTCTACGAAATAATAGGCAGTTGACCCCGTCCCAAGTCCGACAACCATCCCATCCTTGACAAACTCAGCAGCCTTGATACCTGCCATCTTTTTCAGATTCTCCACTCAAACACCTCCATCAAAGAGCTACTTTCATTATAACATGTATCCGTTTTTATTTCATGGATACACTTGAAAAACCCGAACATTTTTATTTCGGGTTTTTATGTCCTATTTAACCATGTCAGGATCGTAATCATAGAATCCCGTATCGAGGAAACGGTTTTTAGGGTGTAACTTGCGCACTTCCTCATCTAACAAGAAGGCTTGGTCATGGCTGAATTTGCCCTCTTGAATCAAGCTGCGTGCTTGGACAAAGAGTTTGGCAATTTCTACAAAATTCTGACCAGGTGTGTAGAGCCCCTCTAGCTTCCAGTGAGTAAAACCATGCTCCACCAATTCTGTCAATTTGGTCATCAGATCAAGGTCATTGTTGGCAAAAATATGAGTACCATGATTATCTTCAAAGATGGAATAATGGCTCTCAGGGTCACTCGGTTCTGCTAAGAAGAGGTCACGTTTACGCGTCTTTTCGTCATCGATATGCGTGAAGTTATAGTAGTTTTGTAAAAGCGGACGCTTAGAATGGTGAATAACACTAGCTCCATAAACCAAAACTTCAGCAGGAATTTCCAAAATCTCTGGCATTTTGAAGAGTTCAGCAGATGGAATTTCACGCGCCAAAACCGCCTCAGATGCGCCAGCCTTTTGGCCCCAGAAGTTAATCTGACGACTGCTTGTCACCATAGTTGAAGCATCGTAGATAGTCTTGAAGGAATAACCATCACGGTTGACCACATAAAAGACGCCTGCATCTCCTACTGTAATATAGTCTGTCTTGATTTCTTCCAAGAAGTCTAGGAAGGGCTTGATACGGTCCATCATATCTTGGTGCATGAGGGCGTTGACTGCAACGATCAATTCCTTACCCGCATCATGAACGAGCTTAGCGATGGTGCGCAACTCTTCATAACTAAAGGTTGTTGGCAGACGAAGGCCAAAATCTTTCTCACCAACATAGATACGATCTACGCCAGCTTCGAGTAGTTGTTCAACTTGTTCAATACTTTCAGCAGTTGCTGTAATAATAATCTTTTCCATAAGGAAAATTATACCACAATTCTCAAAAATCAGCTATGAATACAAGGAGTTTTATAAAAAGTCAAAGTCATTTTTTAAAGTTTGCAATCAAAAAGTGAACAGTAACCAGCACCGTCCACTTTCTTTTTTATACATGTGTTTTTTCTACTAGGTGACCATCATTCATGACATAAATACGGTCGACCTTATCAAGAAGGCGTGTATCATGTGTAATCATGACAACTCCTCTACCTTGTTCGTGGGCAATGGCGGCCAACATCTCCGTTACTTGGTAAGCACGCTGGGTATCTAGACTGGCTGTCGGCTCATCTGCAAGAACGATGCTCGGATTATTATAAAGCGCTCTAGCAATCGCCGCACGTTGACGTTCGCCACCCGATAGAGCCTTGGGATAATGATCTTGTACTTTTTCCAAATCCAACAAGTCAAACAGCTCTTTTCGGTCACTTTTGCTATTTTTTCCCTTATCTAGTCTGTCAATCAAATCCAGCTGTTCCTTGACCGTTAGAAAAGGAATTAGGTTTGAAGCCTGGAGAATGAAACCAAACTCTCTAAAACGGAGGTCTGTTTTCTCCTTCTCCGTCAAACTACCTGTTTCCTTCCCCTTGACTAAAATCTTTCCACTCGAAGCTTCCTGTAGTTGTCCAAGAGTTGTTAGAAAGGTTGTCTTGCCAGAGCCAGAAGGCCCGACGATAGCCACGAACTCTCCCGCATTTAGCTGAAAATTCGTCTCATGCAGAGCTACGACTTTCATCTTTCCTTCCCCGTACGTTTTTGTCACTTGAGTCATTTCAATCAATGCTGTCATACTATTCTCCTTATCATTCTGCAATCGCAGTAATCGGGTCCACCTTTAGCAAGCGTGGAAGTGAAATGACACCACCTAGAAGGGCCATCAAGCAAATTACCAAACTTAAGACAGAGTAGGCTAACCAGCTTGGATAGAAAAAGAAGGTAGCTGGTAAGACTAAGATCACTCCTCCAATAGCCAGCAAGGCTAAAGCAATTCCCATACCAGCTAGAAGGAAGATTTGACAGAAAAGAGACCATACAATGGTTTTGATCTGTATCCCCTGAGCTCGCATTATTCCATAAAGTCCTAGTTTTTGAATGGTAATGATATAAACAAAAATCCCCACAATCAAGCCTGTGATGACAATCATAGCGAGAATCATCCCTGAAAATACATTCACCTGAGGTGTGTAACCAGGAATTTTCGATATCATTTTTGGAATGGAAATCTGTTTCAGTCCATCGCCAGCCACTTCTATATCATTTTTCAATACCAAGGCAGAGATGGAACGATTGGCTTTCAAGGTTCCTTGTAAGGTCCAATAAGTTGTCAGACTCGTAAAGACAACAGGCTCAGTGAAAAATTTATTTCCTTGAGTCAGGCCTACAATCTTGTAACTTGCCTCGCTTCCATTGAGCTGAATGGCATCGCCTAGCTTAATCCCATAGTTTTCAAAAGACTGATCCACGACAACCTCATCATCTCCTTCAGGATAACGACCCTCCGTCAAACTAGGTGAGATAAAAGCGTCCCAGTCTTGAGCAAAAATGGAAACATTGACCTTTTCACTATCATCGACTAAATTAGTCACAGCGAACATATAGCCCAGGGGAGCAGCCTCTTTAGAACTCTTATCCTTGTAGTCCTTTTCAGGAATAAAGGATGCCGTCAAATTATCATTTGCGTAGTCGGATAAAACGACACCCGTCGCTTGCCAGTTATCAATAGCGGCTCGGTTGTTCCGCACAAGACCAAGAGCTAGACTGGTCATAAAAAAGACCATAAAAGCGATAAGAAAAATGGTAGTTAAGATCAAACTATATCGAAGTTTGTTTCGTAATATCTCTTTGATAGCAAGATACATGCTTATCTCCTTTAACTTTCCCCAGAGGTAGCAAAAAGCCACCCAGACCAATAGACAGAATCGCTGTCCTTCCATCCATTCAAAACAACTCCTACCGATACTCTACAAAAGTATCCAAGTAGCAACTTAACAAATCATCTTAGGAAAAAGCCTCAGCTTACTATCAATTTATATAAGTTATCCTTTCCTTTCTCAGTATATTTATAAAAGAGAAGGTCGGGTCATCTGTTTTAAGTGTAACATCCATGCTATCACTTTCCCCAGTGGGTGTCAAGAAGAGTGACTTAGAAGATGATAAGAGACTTTAGTAGTTTTGTAACAATTCTGTAATAATTCTCTGCATAAAAAATGATAAAATAGTTATGTACTGTTAAGGAGAGAATCATGCCCGCAAGAAAACTAGAAGCTTATGAGTTTGAACAAGCTCCCGAATCGAATCAAACTCCGCTTTATCAAGACTATACACTGGAAGCACCTGTTAGCTCCAATTTAAAAGAGATTTTATTTTTTGTAAATATTGCTTGTTTTTGTATTTTTATGGTGTTTTTTAGTTTTATCTTTTTAGCCTTAAAATTGAACACAGCTTTATCATTTGTTGCTGCTATGGGGGCAAGCTTGACACTCCTCCAACTCCAACGAAAGATTATTAAACGAAAAATTTCAAAATAAAGGTTGGTACCACTACCAACCTCTTTTCTAGTTAACAAAAAAGACAGTTTTAAAACTGTCTTTTTATTTATTCTTACGTTTGGGAGGAGATTGGATAGCAATTTTAACTTCAAAAATCGTTCCTCTAGGTTTGTTATCTTTAACGGTAATCGTTCCTCGTAAGGCATCTACGATCTGCTTGGCCAAAGATAGTCCTAGACCAAACCCACCTTTCTGACGGGTTCTCGCCTTGTCTACACGATAAAAGCGGTCAAAGATTTTCTTCTTATCGGCAGCTGAGATCCCAATTCCGTTATCCGTTACTGATAGATAGAGGTGGCGATCCGTAGCATGGACCACAAACTCAATTTTTCCATCTTCTTCAGTATACTTGATAGCATTATCAAACAAGATAGTCATGAGCTGTTTTAGGAGCAACTGATCGGTCATGAAGGGACGATAAATCCGATTTTCATATTCAAAAACACGATCATTTTCAGAAGCAATCAATTCATAGTTAGCAAAGGTTGTTTTAAAGAATTGTGGAGAAACTTCTGCTATTTCTGGTTTGATTCCATCATCTCGACGTGCAAGATTGAGAAGATTTGTCGTGAGGAAACGCATGTTGCGAACTTCTTCAAGACTAGAAGCAATGCTTTCGCTGGATTCCATAATCGTCGCTTCTGGTTTTCGAAAGAGAGTCTCTAAACGATTTTGTAAAACAGCCAAAGGCGTTCTCAGTTCGTGACTCGCATTTTCTACAAAGGACTTCTGCTTTTGCATACTTTCCAGTAAAGGTTTGACACTGACACGTGCCAGGTAAACACTGGCAATTAAAGACAGGAGCCAGAAACTAGCCATCACTACAACAATTAAATGCTCGTGGTTTTGGCTGATTTGCTCAAGCTGGCTGGTATTGATTAAAACCGCAGCGTATTTGACATTGCTTGACACGGAGGAAGAATTGGTTTCCATCAAAATCATCCGATAGGTTTCTTCCTGACCATAGCTATTGACAACTTGAATTTGGCGAATATGATTCAACTCTTTCTTGTCCAGCTTGATCTTGTCCAAGCCTAAAAAGCGATTGCCCAGTAAGAGTTGGTTAAAATCCTTGTCAAAAAGCAAAACTTCCGTATTAGAGCTAACATTGGGCTTGATTTCAGCCTTGTTGGCATCCGCAGTTGCGGGTTGGATATCTTTGACCTCTTCAGTTGCCCGATTAAGGGCTAACTGGATAACCGCTTGGGGACTACTACTAAGGGCTTGGAGTTTTTCATCTACAGAAGTGTAGAGACTCGAGTGCATGACCTGAAGGATAATCAAGGTCATAGCAGAGAAAATCAGGGTGAACACTCCGAAGTTTCGAATGAAATAGCTGAAATCATCCGCATACCATGTTTTTTTTAGTTTATTGAACATCTTTTAAAATATACCCGACACTACGCAAGGTTTGAAGATTTTCAGCAAAGGCTGTCCCCTTCAGTTTCTTACGAACTTTTGAGACATAGACTTCTACAACGGAAATAGTCGTATCACTATCAAATCCCCATAGACGGTCAAAAATTTGTGTCTTGGGAAGAATGACATTTTGATTTTGAAGGAAGTAAACCAATAACTCAAACTCTTTTCCGAGCAATTCCACGGGAGTATCTTCCACTTTTACTTCATTCGTTGAAAGATTGACGACAATATCCCCATAGGTCAAGGTGTTTTCGTTAAACTTGCCTGAACGTTTGAGAAGGGCTTGGATCCGCATTTTGAGTTCTTCTAGATAGAAAGGTTTGGTGAGGTAGTCATCCGCTCCCAACTCAAAACCATGTCCCTTGTCATCCAAACTTTCCTTAGCAGTCATGATAAGGACTGGTGTCGTAATCCCTTTTTCACGCAATTCTTTCAAAACTTGGAAACCATTTTTTTCAGGCAACATCAGGTCAAGCAAAATCAAGTCATAGACGCCACTTTCAGCTTCGTAGAGACCTTCTTCTCCATCAAAGACCTGCATGACATCTGCAAAATCATCTAAAAAGTCAAATACTGAGTTTGACAGACCTAGGTCATCTTCTACTAATAAGATTTTTATCATCAGAAACTCCTCCTTGTTATGATTATTATACCAAAATTGCCTTAAAAAAAACTCAACTCTCTCCTCTTTTCAGATAGAAAGTTGAGTTTTTGTTTACATTTCGAATGAATTAAGCTTTGCCATATTGGGCTACAACAGCTTCGACTGCCTCTTTCTCACGCTTAATCAAGTCAACACGCGCTGCAATTTCCTTGATTCCCATACCGATATTACGGCTAAGAGCGAGGTCAGAGAGTTGGGGCTCAAAGAATTCCTTGTATTCCGCCAAGCGTTGCTCTGTCTTAAATACGTGAGCAGGTAGGATAACAAAACTATCAAAGCTCATATCCCCACCAAGAGCTGCCTTGATCCAAGCCCAGTTTTCACGCGCCCAAACCCAAACAGTTTCTTGGGTAGCCTTGTGTCCGAGGAATTGGAGGTACCAGGAAGAAAGGTCCTGTGGTTTGACCACAAATTTATCTTTCCATGAGTCAATCAATGTTTGGATATTGTTCGCATCTGTACTGTATGCAAGAGCTCCTGCCAACTGACGTTTAAAGACCGCATCCGTCGCATGAGTGTAGAGGTCCAGATAAGTTGCGACCAAGTCCTTAGTCTCATGGTGTTTCATTTCGTTGATGAGAACTTGAGCACGGATTGCTGCTGGAAGTCCTGCAAGATTTTCCCTGTGAGCTGCAAAGATTTGGCTAGCGACTTGACTAGCTTCTGCATCATTAGAGCGAATCATCATAGAAATAGCTAACTGACGAACCAATTCATCCTCATCTGATTCCCCATCTTTGGCTTCAAAACCAAGACGGTCATAGTTGTGACGAGCCAATTTAGCAACGAGTGTATTAAAGGCTTTCTCAGTTTCTGTTCCTTCATCAATAAAGCGCTCGAGGGCAGCAATCACTTGAGAAACAGCTGAAACTACAAGGTAAGACTCTTCCTTAGCAAGTTTATCAAGGACTGGGAGCAAGTCTGCATAAGAAATGTGCCCTGCTTCAGCAAGCAAACGACGTTCTTGGACGATTTGCAGTTTGCTTGTGTTATCAAGTGTCTCTAACTCAGCAAGAACAGCTTCTAACAAGTCTCCTTGATAGTCGGTAATGTAGTGGGCAGTATTTTCAGTGTTGAGACGAAGAGCTCCTTTATTTTCAGCAAGAAGAGCGGCGTAGCCAGGGATTTCGATACTTTCAGTTTCGAGTGTATCTGGCAAGCCTTTCCAGTTGCTGTTCAGTGGCACAACCCAGAGACGGTTCTTGTCTTCGTGTTCACCGATAAAGAATTGTTTTTGTGAAATCTTCAAGACATCATTTTCAACTTTGACAGTGAGAACTGGGTAACCAGGTTGCTCCAACCAAGAATCCATGAAGGCTGCGACATCACGGCCTGACGCTTGACCAAGAGCATTCCAAAGGTCACGACCGATGGTATTACTGTACTGGTGCTTTTCAAAGTAAGCATGCAAGCCTTTAGCAAAATCCGCATCACCTAGCCAACGGCGAAGCATGTGCATGAGACGGCTTCCTTTGGCATAAACGATAGCGCCATCAAAGAGCGTATTGATTTCATCTGGGTGTTTGACTTCGACATGGACAGACTGAACGCCATCCGTTGCATCGCGTTTAAGCGCTGCTGGAACACCACCTGTTTGGAAGTCTTCAAAGATATTCCAAGTTGGCTCGATGGCATCCACACAGACGTATTCCATCATATTGGCAAAGCTTTCATTGAGCCAGAGGTCATCCCACCATTTCATAGTCACGAGGTTACCAAACCATTGGTGAGCCAACTCATGTGCTACAACTAGGGCAACTTGTTGACGGCTAGCAAAGGTTGAGTTCTCATCCACAACCAAGTAAACTTCACGGTAGGTCACCAGACCCCAGTTTTCCATAGCACCTGCTGAGAAGTCAGGGAGGGCGATATGAAGAGATTGAGGGATTGGGTATTTAACTCCGTAGTAATCTTCGTAAAACTCGATTGAGCGAACGGCAATATCTAGTGAGAAATCAAGGTTAGATAGTGGGTGGGCTTTGGTTGAGTAGACACCTACGAGGGTACCGTTTTTAGTTTTAGCGGTAACCCCTTGCAAATCACCAGCAACAAAAGCCAACAAGTAGGAAGACATACGAGGCGTTGTTTCAAACTTCCAGATACCTGTTTCCTTGCGGTTTTCAACATCAATCTCAGGCATGTTGGACAAGGCCACTTCACCTTCCGCTTGGTCAAAACGTAGAGCAAGATCAAAGGTTGCTTTGGCTTCTGGCTCGTCCACACACGGGAAGGCTTCGCGAGCAAAATGGCTCTCGAACTGTGTAGACAAGACTTCCTTCTTAACACCATCGACTGTGTAGTAAGAAGGATAAATCCCTGTCATGTTGTCTGTGATTTTTCCTGAAAAAGCGATGACTATTTCAACTTGACCTGCCTCAGCCAGTTCGATATGAAGGGCTTCGTTTTCATGATCAACTGTATATGGGCGAGCTTGACCTGCAACTTCTACAGAAGCGATTTCCAAGTCTTTTTGGTGAAGGGAAATACGGTCACTTTTCGCTTGACCAGTGATGCTCACCTTACCAGAAAACGTCTTGGTCTCACGACTCAAGTCTAAAAATAAATCATAGTGTTCAGGAACAAATTGCTGAATAAAATGTTCAACTGCTTGCATAGTTTTCTCCTATTCTAAGTTTAAGAGCTGCTGCTCTTCTTCAAACAAACTTATTATATCATGTTTTACTTAAGAAAAAAGGATTGGACGGCAATTTCCAAAACTTTCTTCCGTCTAACAGTCTACAGAGGGTAGACCTTACGAAATTCTTCCAAAACAACCTTGCTATCAGGTGTAAAAGTCAGTCCTGCCTCTCTCAACCACTCGGCGAAACAGTCCTCATGAACCTGACGCCAATAGGCTAGGGATTTGTCACCTTCCCCTTCCTTAAAGGCATGTTCAGTAGAAACTTGATTGAGGGGTTCAACAGAAACCTTGGTAATTTCGATAATGCAGACAGCTTGATCTTGGCTATCTAAAATGATATCAAAAGTTCCTTCTTGCGGAAGGGGTTCATCTTCTAGTGCGTAGAGGTCGTAGGCTGAGGCGGTTGCCGTCTTTTCGCCTTTTAAAACCAAGTCTGCCAAGAGATCGGCTTCCACTCCAAAAGCCCAAGCATCGATCTCATCTCCGATCGAGGGATTGATTTTCTTGTAAACATTCCACATTTCTTGCGGTGTCATGAGTGCTCCTTTGTAATTTTTTACTTTCTTCTTTTACACGTTTGAGATGGTCTGGATGGTCAATCTCTAAATTAAAAATCTCTGGAATAGAACTGTAGTGGATAATGCACTCAATCCCCATCTGATTCATTTTTTGTATGAAAGAAGCATTCAGATAGCCTGCTACAGCAAAGTCAATCTTTTTAGTATTTGATTTTTCCTGCATCTGTCTCAGCATATCTAACATAATTGGACTTTCCATATCATGCCATTGACTGTTTCTCACAGTCGCAAAAACAAAAGAAGTCAAATCATTCATTCCAACTACAATCTTTGAAATGCCCGTTTCCAGTATCCTGTCTAAGTCAAAATAAGCTGACGGTAATTCAATCATCGTACCGACTTCCCCAGTAAAACCATGCTGACGTAACACTTTGATAGCCTGCTTTAACTGGTCAGCATCATTGATAAAAGGAAAAATAAGAGACAGATTGGGATTGGTTTGATAAACATCTGTAACGACATTTGCCTCATCCTGAAATTCATCCGGGCACGCCAGTAAACGCCTAGTTCCTCTATAACCAAACAAAGGATGACCTTCATCAAAATACTCTTTAGTCCCCTCTAAACAATTGGCTTCTGTATTCGTTAATTCAGAAAAACGATACCAAACCTCTTCATCTGAGTATAAGGAGCAAATAGTGCCTAGATAATCTTTTACAAATTGCTGACAACTAGGTAATAGTATGTTTTGATTGAGCTCTCTCAATAAATATTCCCCACGAATCATTCCAATGTGGTGAAATAATTGAGGATAAACTTTTCTAATAATTTTTTCTCCACTAAGAGCCAGCAGATTTTGCATGTCCATTCACCTCGCCTTAAAAGATACAATATCAGATATCATTATATGACACTTTCATCTAGTTCAAAAGCTTCATAAGGTTCAACTAACTCATATCCTAAAAATTCTGCTACTTTTTTGGAAGCCTCGTTATGAGCATCCCAAAGAGGAAACATATCTCTATTTAAACTCTCTAGAATCATTGCAGCACCAAGCTTTTTAGCAAATCCTTTTCCTTGTTCATTCGGTCTAGTTGCAACTTCCACTTCAACTGCTCCACGGTAAACTAACCCTGAGGAAATCCCAGCAATCAGTTCATTATTTTTAAGAACCACAAAGCCAAATCCACCTTTTAATGCAAAATCCTGGTAGGACTTAAAATCGCCCTGTAAATCTTGTGACCATTCTTCCTCAGAAAAGCAGTTATAAATATGATTATCAATAGGCACAATACTGTAACCTTCCTCTAAATGACTAACTAGATCATTTAGAAATTCAACTTGAAAATTTGCCTTATCTTTAAAAGAATAGCGAGTAAAAGAAATTAACCCCACTTGCCGATGTAGAAAATCTTGCCACTTAGTATCTTCCGAAATAATAATCTTATAATCTAAACCATATTTCCTAACAAAATCTTCCCAAAATCTGGAATTCAACTTCCCTTCTAGGTATAGAAAATTCCCAACATCATAAAAGCTTGTTGTCCTATCACTGTTTCGGTAGACAGTTCCGATTTGAGATTTAAGACCATAGAGAACCATATTTTTCTTCCATGTTTTAAATAGTTCCATTATCCCCCATCTTCACCTTCCAATTTCTATAGCTTGTCATATCTAATTCTGGAAATCCTAGTAACTCTGCCTTAACCTGCAACACTAAAGGAGAAGCATTATCGGCAGTAATTTCTTCCAAATTCAACCAAAGTGCATTTGCTGAATCATTACTTCCATCAAGAACTTCATGAGGAAGTGATTTTTGATAGCGTTCGAAATCGAGTACTATATCATAAAAGGCCATGATATGGTGTACTGCGAAATCTTTCCCCTCTTCCTGAACCATCACATCATAGATTCTAGGGTTTGAATAATCGCTAAGAGCATATCCTGTCTCTTCCAGAACTTCTCTCTTGAGGGTCTCTGTCAACCCCTCACCTAGTTCTTGGCTGCCACCCGGTAAATCAAAACGATGTTGATAAGGTCCTCTCGTTTTCTCAATGCAAAGCAATTTCCCATTCTCATAGCAAACGCCATAGACACCAAAGTGATGTTTGATTTCCATTTTCTACTCTTTCTAAAAGTTCAAGATTGCTAGCTCACCTTATCCTTTAAAAGGAAAGAGGCTATAAATTTCATGCTCCTTGATATACTTCTTTAATATCTTCATGTTCTCTTCGATTTTTGTCTGGATATCTGTCTCTTCACAAGTTGACTCAGCAATAAAAAGGTGAATCTTCAATAAATCTGTCAGGTACAGCAGACGGCGTCCCATTTCTGATTCAGGACTTGAAGCTTGCTCGATTTTTGCAAGCTTTTGCTCCAAGCTATCGCCATTTAAAAATCTCTGATGTACTCTCCTTCTTATTTTTCTAGTTGATTCTTCCCCAGAATCTAGTGGACTTAAAAGGAGATTTTGATAGATGGATACCTGATTTTCCGTCTGCTTTTCCATATAGGCCAATAAGACTATCGAACTCTCAACAAAGGTCCAACTATTATAATCTCCTTCAAAGGGAATTTGTAGCAAAATATCTAACAACTTTTTAGCTAGTTCTTTTTGACCATATAGATAGAGTAAATAAGCAAGGTGATTAAGAGACTCAAGATAGGAACAGTTGGTCTTCTTGTACTTTTTTAATATTTTTTCTACATAGGGTTTTAAATCAGAATGATTTTCCACTAGCTCAAATACTTCTATCAGCTTCATCTTAACTCCTTTGTGTCTTTTCCCTAGTCAAATATCTAGTAGTTAAAGCTTTTCTAATCAGCTAATCTAACTCTGCTTGACTAAACAAGTCTATCATAGACTCAGAATCGTCGCAAAACTCCTTAAAACCTAAAGCAAATGTTGCTAAGGCATCAATATTGGAAGAATAGGCACAAAACATACTTCCTTCTGGATCAAAGTCAATAGATTCGCTTAATTCAGGCATTTTTCCCTCTAAAAATATCAAAGCAAGAGATGCCCAATCGTATCCATTTCCTTCGAATCCCTCATCTTCCCAAGTGTCGAATACTTCCTGTCTGTATTCTCCACCAGGATAATAAATGAGCGCCCCTCGAACACTTTGTGTCTCTTCATCATGGACTAAAAATTTAAAAGGTGAAATTTTTTTATTTACCATTTTGTAATCTATCATTTCTTGACTCCTTACTGTATTCGCTTATGTTTAATAGAACTATGCAAATCCAGCTTAGTTACTAGGCAAAGGGAATAAAAGTATCATGTTGATTATAATAAATTAAGGCATCGACCAAGTATTCAGGGCTTGCGTCTGGCTTTTCATCCAATGCACTAGAAGGACATCTATCAGATGCTCACCATAATATACCAGATTAAGATTTCTCTCTACTACTTCCACAGAGTAAACATCTTTATCATCAACTACAACTGGATAATCCGACACCAAAATAAAGGCTATCGAGATCCAAATTCCCTTCATCATTGCCATAGAGGCAAAAGTCATCTTGAGTACATTGTTCTAACTTAACTTACTCTAAAATATCTGCTAGTGAAAAGAATTGGTGTTTACGCATGATTGCTCCTTTTATTTCTACTCACCTTCCACAAAACTAGTCAGAAAAGCCTCAAATGAAAGCCATTGACCAAAAATCTCAGCTCTTTCTTCTAAAACATAGTAGTAAACCTTGCCATAATCTTCTTCCCTTAGAGACAGAGCATAGTTTCCAGACCCAGGATCATAGGCAAAATGAAGGAGGTCTTTAGCCTGGAATCCGGCAGGAACAACCTCATCGTCAAACCAGTTGAGGGCCTTCTCCATCTCCTCTAATGAATAAAAAGCATTGAAAGGAAAGAGATGTTTGTCATCATGAACACCAGACACACAAGATTGACCACCATTGTACTTGAGATAAAAGTTTAACATGGCTTCCGGCAATTTCTTTCCAAGGTTCTCCTCAAATTGTAAAAGGTCTTCTCTTGTAATTGGCTCATTCGCATCTGTTGCTCTCAGCATAATTATCCCTCCGGTTTTTACAATCTTTCTTCTAAGACCTTGTCAATGAAGTCATAGACAGTTGCAGCAACTTTTTGCATTTCTAAAGAGCCCAAAGCACCCAAATCATTTTCATAAATGCAATCATCAGCATTTTTCTTGATAAAGTAGGCCAAATCTCCCTCTTGACCAATCATAAAGAAGTCTGGTTCATCTACTTCTATCTGATAGGTCTCATTACGCTCTAAGAGATCCTCCTTAGCATATAAACAGATACCTGAGTCACCAATCTCATAAGGATCTACTTCGTCCCATTCCAATAAAAACTGATGGTAGAAACTTGGAAACTCAAATCCAAATATATCTTGTTCCATCTTTAACCTCCAATAGTGAACAATGCAAACTGTACCAAAGCATCACTTCAAACTCCAACCACCATCAATGGTCAGAATTTGTCCTTGCATGGCAGATGCGTGACCGCTAGCTAAAAAGAGACTGACTTCTGCAATTTCACTTGGCTCAATCCAGCGCTTGATAGGTGTTTCACTAGCCACCCAGTCAGCTAAGCCACCCGGTTCAAAGTCGGCAGCAGTCATAGCTGTCTTGACCGCGCCTGGAGCAATCCCAAAGACCTGAATCCCAGCTTCAGCATAGTCTAGGGCCAACTGCTTGGTAAAACCAGCCAAGGCATGTTTAGAGGAAGTATAGGCGTGACCACCTCCGCCAGCTAGACTTGAAGCAATCGAACACATATTGATAATGATTCCTTTTTTATTTTCCAGCATTTGCGTCAAATAATAGCGAGTCAACTCAACAGGAGTCACGTAGTTAATTTCAAAAATCTCATGAATTTCCTGGGCTGTCTGTCCCAATAGGGGTTTGTAATCATCCAAGACTCCAGCAGTATTGCACAAAACATCCACCTGAGGACACCAGTCAAAAATTGGCTCCAAGTCCAAGGTCAAATCTCTCTGTAAAAAGTGGAAATCACCATCTAAAACTGGATTTTCTCCCTGATCTACACCATAAACTTGATAGCCATTCTCTAAAAAAAGGCGAGCTTGAGCTAGACCGATCCCTGAACTCACTCCCGTAATCAATACGCGTCTAGTCATGCACTTCTACCCAATCCGTCGCCAAAACATCACAAGGTGTCGGGCTCCACATGGAAAAACCTTCCCCTTCTCCAGACACGTTGATTAGGAAATAAGGCGTCACTTCAAGTGCAACCCCGTTTTGCTCGATGGTGTCAAAAAGCTGCACATAGTTTTCAGCCCCTCCCCAACCAGTTCGTACATATTTTTTCTTAGCCTTTAATCCAGGCAGGATTTCTTCAAATGTCATGATTTTCTCCTTCAATTCTACATTCTTCATTTAATTATAACAAAAAACCGTTTTCCAACGGCTTTTTGACGGTATCTTAGTTCAATAAAATTAATAGCTATCCAATTTTTTTATTATTTCAGTTCAATTAATTTATTGTAGATTTTCTCAGTCAGTTCTTTCTGTTTCGTTCCTGTTAAATACTGTGAAGTACGAATTAAAACAGTTCCATAAACATAGTGGGATCCCGGATTTAAAGCAGTTCCATCAAAAGCACTAATATAAGTATTGCGCTTTTCTGCATCTTCTTTTGTCTTATAAACCTCTATATTTCCACCAGCATCATTACCTTTTTGAACAATATCTGAGCCTTCTACAGATTCATTCACTTGCTTGTCAACAAAATATACAGACGCTGTATACCCACCTTGTTTATTTAATTTTTTATTAGGGTCATTATCCTCCGTAACAGATTGTACTCCAGTAATTGATTCAATTTCTTTGAGTCTTTCTTCAATAAAAGAACTTGAAGGATTTGTAATTTGTTTTAATTGAAGAATGCTATTTTGATAGTGAATCAATTTTTCAGATAAATTCTTTTTTGTTTCACTATAATCTAATGGTTGACTTAATTCTTCAATTTGCTTCTCAATCTTAGCAGTCGCTTTCTCCATTTCTGGTACTTTACGAAGTGAATCTTTGCTATCCTTTATAGTTGATTTCAATTCTTCCAATGTCTTAGAATCAAGAGGTTCTTCATCATTATCAATAACCTTTTCAGCCTCAGCTATTTGATCTTCAACTTCTTTGTTTTTTTGATTTAAATCCTTTACTACATCTTCAAACTTAGTTACAGCAGCTTGATGTGGTGCATAGGATAAGAAATAGTATCCTAGACCAGAAATTCCTATGATGAGACACATTGACAATATCATTATTTTTTTCTTCATTTCAATCTCCAAAAAGTATTTAATATCTTCACAATTTTACTATAATACATCAAAACAAGCAACAAAAAAACCGCTTTCCAACGGTTTTTTGACTGTATATCTACTAAATTCTTCCTACCACTGCAATCCAGCTTCTCTGATTTCTTTCTTAGAAGCAAATTTACCATTTGGTCTGTGCCATCTCCCTTTTCTATCTCTGAAGTAGCCACCTGAATTTGTTGATTGCGAGTTTGATTCCTGACTTTCTTCCTTTTCTTGTGCAGCCTGACGTGCTTTTTCTTGTTCTTCCTCTTTCGCTTTCTTTTCAGCTGCTTCTTTTTCCTCAGCCTCTTTCTTGGCTTTTTCCTCAGCTTCCTTCTTGGCTTTTTCCTCAGCTTCTTTCTTAGCTTTTTCTTCTTTGTTTTCAACTGTATTTTTGGCAGTACCATCCAAATAATTGATTTCCGCATTAGCTGAAACATTGTCTAAAACGACATGCGTCACTGAATACTGATCAACCTTTTCCTTACTACCACCTAACTTGATTTCCAAGAGTTTGCCATTTTCATCAATTCCCACATACTGCAATTCAATTTGTCTCGGAATCAACTCATCTTTTTGATAGATTGGGGTCACCTTGTAGTCAAGATAGTAGTTCGGATGATTGGCCAACCAGGAGTCCAATCGATTTTCATAGTAAAGCATGCTTTCTTGATTAGTGTTATCTGTTCCATAATATGTTCCAGCATTGAGCCAGTTAGTCATAGGAACCAAGTTTTTCTTTTCATCATTCAATCCACTAAACTGGTACCCAATCAAATGACCTCGATTCATTAACCATGCCTTTTTAGAACCATCTCCATAGTAAAAATTATAGTTATGCCAACCAACCGGGTTATAACTTATCTTAGGCTCTCTCTTCTCATTTGGCTCATCTCTGTCCTTAAGTTGAATATGAGCACCCGTTGCGCGTGATTTAGAATCCAATTCTCCAAGTTCTAGCTGCTTTTCATTTTTAAAAGGCAAAAGTCCAGCTTCTTTAAACAACTTCTCATCGAACTTAATTTGCTTCTGTTCAATTTTTTCTTCTGGAACCTTTGATTCTACCTTATGTCCAGAACAAGCAACTAGTGTTGTGATCGAAAGCAAGGCAATTGAGAAAGATAGTAGCTTTTTCATAAAAGTCTCCTTTGTTTTTATATAGTAATTAGATTAACATCTCCTCTTACATTTTACTATCATTTTGTTAATTGTTCAAGAATAAAGAGGCTGTTATTATACTATTTTCACTTCAATGCCCAAAACAAAACGATAACCACTTTTCAGTAGTTACCGTTGATTTCTTTTGATTAGTCTTTCCCACCAAGTTTGCTATTGATAGTCATCATGATACTAGCAATCTTCTCTCCCCAGTATGGGTCAGAAGCATAGCGTACATTCATACCAGAAGCTTTGTTCCCAAGGTGGTCTCTTCCACGGTCAATATAGTTCTCGCGAATCCACTTAGCCGCACCGAGAATCCCCTTATCCACATCATCAAATTTCTTGGCTGAGGTATACGGGCTCGAATCATAAGCTGCAATTCCAAAGAAATTATTCTTATCCTTAGCTATCTGGCTCCGTCCCCAAGCACTCTCAAGTGCACTATGGGCCATCAGATAAAGAGCATTCACACCATATCGTTCCTCAGCTTCCTTAAAAACAGCTCCCTTACCAGCGAGGCGACTATCCCGAATATTCATCAAAGAATAAACTTTATCCAATTCAGCTGCACTGTAATTACTTGGTTTAGTCAAATTTCTAAAGAGGAAAGGATTTTCAATGGTAAAGCTATCAAAATGAAGCCCATCAGTTGAATAATATTTCTTACCAATGGTCATAGCTGAGCTATGTGGAGCAACACGGAGACTCACATAAGGTGACAACTCATGGTAAAAATACTTGCCATCGCTTGTATAGTGAGGGACAAATTCACTGTCTTTATCAATAGCTACTAAATCACTTTTATTCATGAAGCCGGATAAACCAGAAATATTGACTGGTATTTGACTATCTTTTTTAGATTGGGCATCCCCAAGTGAAACTATGGTTCCTTGCGATACATAACTCAATCTTTCACCAGAAGCGCTATAGACATAAGCAGTAATTGGCTTCACTTTATAATATTTTGCTTCTGAGATCCACTTTCCATTATTCTGGAAGGAATACTCTTTACCTTTGATCGTAAAAGTACCCGTTACATATCGACCATCATCTTTTAGATAGTACCAAGCATCGTAATCTTTGTCAAAAATCCATTCATTTTTGGCCATATAGCCACCTGATTTAAGGTAGTATGAACCAATCCATTCACGGGAAGCGTAGGCCCCACCTGACTTCAAGTAGAACCAGCTATTGTAGGATTTATCAAAAATCCACTCTTTTTCCGCCATAGCGCCACTATCTTTCAGATAGTAGTCACTTTTCCACTGGCTACTTGCCATCACACCATCGCTATTGAAATAGTACCATGTTCCTTTGATTTTCTCCCATTTATTGCGAGAAATTTTTCCTGAAGCTGTAGCATAGTACCACTTGTCAGATATTTTTACCCAAGCGTTTTCTGCCATGGCACCACTACCTTGGAAGAGATAGTCATTGTAGATGGTGCGACTAAGCATGACACCATCTTTATTAAAGTAATACCAGACATCTTCAATCTTTTCCCATTTGTTGCGGGAAATCTTGCCTGAAGCTGTAGCATAGTACCACTTGTCGGATATTTTCACCCAATCATTTTCTGCCATAGCACCGTTACCTTTGATAAGGTAACCATCAACTATAGTATTACTGAGCATAATACCGTTTTTATCAAAGTAATACCAGACACCACCAATTTTTTTCCAGTTTACGACAGACTGGTTATTTTCATAAAAACGCCAGTTTCCTTGCTCTTTTTTCCAACCTTCCTTGATAACTTCCTCTTTTTTTTCCTTTTTGGAAGGATCTTCCTCTTTTACAGTTGGTTCTTTCTTGGGCTCCGCTTGGGGAACCTCTTTTTTCGGAGTAGTATGGGGAACTTCCTTTTTCGGAGTAGCTTCTTCTTTTTTCTCGACTACATTTGTGGTCTGAGTTTTTTTCGTAACCTGTGATTCTTCAGCATATACAGATGTCTTTGCAAATCCTGCCATAGAAAGAACGACAGTACTTGCAAGTAGTATCTTCTTCATTTTATTCTCCTCAGTAGAAAACGATCTACACTATTACTATTTTATAAAACCTATTGTAACATAGTCGACTAACGGAAATATTACAAATTGATGAAAATTCTATGTCTTGTTGACGATAAGCAAGGTCTAGCTTATCTCAGACTGACTTTGACTTCTCGACGAAGTTCTTCTAAACTGCTAATGCCATATTTGTCCATGATTTTTGGCAGATTTTCGATGATGTCAGGACAGGCGTAAGGATTGGTAAAGTTGGCTGTCCCAACTCCGATGGCAGAGGCACCAGCCAGATACATTTCTAGCGCTGCTTCAGCCGAATCCACTCCCCCCATTCCAATGATGGGAAGGTTTGTTGTTTGGGCGACTTGGCGGATCAGTTTGAGGGCTACCGGAAAAACTGCTGGTCCTGACATCCCGCCCGTTCCATTGGCTAGGATTGGTTTTCTAGTTTTGAGGTCAAAGCGCATACCAACAAGAGTATTGATCATGGTTAAGCCACTTGCTCCTGCATCTTCTGCGGCTTTTGCGACAGTAACGATATCCGTCACACTAGGGGTCAGCTTGACATAGACTGGCACATGGGAAGCTTCCACAGCCGCTTTTACCACTTCATAAGCTAGATCAGGATCTTGCCCAATCAAAAGTCCATGATTGCCATGATCCACATTCGGACAAGAGATATTGAGCTCGATAGCTTTTACATTTGCCGCCTTGGAAATTCCACGAGAAACAGCAGCGTACTCTTGTTTTGAAAATCCTGCTACATTGGCGATGATGGGAAGCGTAGGATACTCTCTTTCCAGCCAAGGTAACTTTTCAGCTAAAACAGCTTCTAAACCTGGATTTTGCAAACCGATTGCATTGAGCATACCAGCAGGTGTCTCTGCTACCCTGGGAGTTGGATTGCCAAAACGGGGTTCAAGTGTCGTTGCCTTGATCATAATGGAGCCTAAAAGGTCTAAATCATAGTACTTGGCATACTCTTGGCCAAAACCAAAACAGCCGGATGCTGGTATGATGGGGTTTTTCAAGTCCAAGCCTGGTAGAGAAACTTGTAAACGTTTTGTAGTCATGACTTTCTCCTTATAATACAACCGTTCCTGTACGGAAAACAGGGCCATCTTCACAGACGCGTTGGCTGACCGTCTCACTATCTGGCACTTTTAGTACGCAGGCATAGCAAGCACCCATCCCACAAGCCATACGAGATTCCAGAGATAGATAGGCTCTTGGGTGGT
>ERZ772955.838-NODE-838-length-22132-cov-3.992617_pt1 | contig 22132 bp, 23 predicted proteins | sample MGYA00511133_ERZ772955 | MGnify/ENA primary metagenome ERZ772955 (study PRJEB29015, sample SAMEA2737914) | human oral metagenome | biome: human oral; feature: human-associated habitat; material: dental | place: China | collected 2149 ... | reverse complement strand
ATTAATTATGTTTAAATTACGTGAAATAAAGAAACAGCAGCGGGCCGCCGAAGCGAACTGCTGCTGTTTTTATGCCGGGAAATGGTTACTTCTTTTCGGGCGCTTTTTTCGCGACTTTTCGCGTCACTTTTTTGGCGCCTGTCTTTTTCTCTGTGGTCTTTTTGGCGGTCTCTTTCTTCACGGCCTTTTTCTTTTCCGTGGTCTTTTCGCCGCTCTTTTTCTTCTCGGCGACTTTGCCGACCGCCTGCTTTTTGTCGGCCTTTTTGACCTTGCTGACGGTCGTCTTGACCGGCAGAGGCAGCGCCGGGAGCTCAATGAGGGTGGATTCTTCCTCTGCGACGCCTGCGCGTTGCAACATTCTCGCGCGGAGTTCGAGCGGCAGTCCGAAGAGAGCAATGAAGCCGTCGGCGTCGCGGTGGCGGTACAGAGACCCGGTCGTGAACGAGGCGACATCTTCCGCGTAGAGCGAGAAGACGGAGCTTGCGCCGGCGCGAATCAGATTGCCCTTGTAGAGGCGCAGTCTGACCTCACCGCTCACAGTGCTCTGTGTGCTCGCAAAGAAAGCCTGCAGGGCTTCGCGGAGCGGTGTGAACCACTTGCCGGCATAGAGGAGCGAAGCATATTTTTCGCCGAGCGGGCGTCTGGTGGCAAGGGTATCGCCGTCGAGCACCAGGGCTTCTAAGCTTCGCTTTGCCTCGAGCAGAATTGCGATGCCGGGAATCTCGTAAATGCCGCGCGCCTTCATGCCGACGACGCGGTCTTCGACGATGTCAAAGATGCCGATGCCGTTCTTGCCGCCGATTTCGTTCAGCTTGCGGAGCAGATCGGAGAACTTCATGCGCTTGCCGTCAAGGCTCACCGGCACGCCTTCCTCAAAGCCGATGCGAAGCAAGGTCTCGGTGTCGGGTGCATGCTTCGGCGAGACGCCGAGCCGGAGAAGTTCCTCAAACATGGGTTCCTGCGCGGGGTCTTCGAGTTCCAAACCCTCATGGGAGCTGTGCCAGAGGTTTCTGTCGTGCGAATAGGCATGGCTCGCGTCAAAAGGCAGGTCAATGCCTTTCTGGCGACAGTAGGCGAGCTCATCCTCGCGGGAGCGGAAGGGCCAGAGTTCCGTCATGCGCCAGGGGGCGATGACCTTGAGTTCGGGTGCGAGGGCCTTCACGCTCAGCTCAAAGCGAACCTGGTCGTTGCCCTTGCCCGTCGCGCCGTGGCAAATCGCGACGGCGTGCTCCTTTCTTGCCAGTTCCACAAGTTTCTGTGCAATCAGCGGGCGGGACAGCGCATTGCCGAGGAGGGCAGCCTGTTCCGTGTCGAGTCCGGCCTGCAGACAGGGCAAAATATAGTCGTCTGCGAAGCTGTCGTTTTCATCGAAGAGATAGAGCTTGGAAGCGCCGGCAAGTTTTGCGCGTTCTTCGAGGTCGCGCAGCTCGCTGTCCTGACCGCAGTCGACACAGCAGCAGATGACCTCGTAGTCAAAGTGCTCCCTGAGCCACGGGATAATCGCTGTGGTGTCCAAGCCGCCGGAATAAGCGAGAACAACTTTTTCCTTTAATTTCGCCATGAAAATCCCCTTTCAGACAGGTATTTCGGTATGCAGATAATATAGGTATATGATTTATAACCGTACAACGATTTCTTGAAAGACGCAAGTAATAAATGCCGGGCGGCGGTCTGAAAAATCCGTTTTCGGAGAGAATCAAATTCGGGCGGTGACGAGCGGAAGAACGGCGCCGACAGTCGCACGGAAGAAATTGAAATATAAACATAATTAAATTATGTAAATTAAAGGTTCCTGTTTCGATTTTCTGTGTTTTAAGGTATACTAAATTATTGTTGCGTGAGCAGAAAGAAACAGAGAGGATGAGAGCAGTATGAGGGAACTCACAGGACAGCAGGTGGTGGATGCCATCCGGGCGGAGACGGAAAAAACCCTGGAGGCGCTGGGCGGTTATGTGCCGACCCTTGCGATTGTGCGGGTCGGCGAGAATGTGCCGCAGCTCTCCTATGAAAAAGGCGCGAAAAAGCGCATGCAGAATTTCGGTCTGGACGTCAAGACCTTTGTGTTCCCGGAGGATGTGACGCCGGAAGTTTTCTTTCAGCGCTTCCGGGAAATCAATGCGGATTCGGCCATCGACGGCGTGCTGTTGTTAAAGCCGCTGCCGGAGCAACTGGATGTGCGGCGGGCCGAGCAGATGATTGATCCCGAGAAAGATCTGGACGGTATTTCGCCGGTCAACATTGCCCGCGTCTTTGCGGGAGAAGAGGCCGGCTTTGCGCCCTGTACGGCGGAGGCTGTGATGGAGACACTCCGCACCTATGAAGTGCCGGTGCACGGGAAGCGCGCGGTGGTCGTGGGGCGCAGTCTCGTCGTGGGGCGGACGCTCGCGATGCTCCTCCTCCGGGACAATGCGACGGTGACCATCTGCCACACCCAGACCAAGGACCTGAAGGAAGAGTGCAAAAAGGCGGAGATTCTCGCGGTGGCGGCGGGCAGAGCAAAGCTCATTGACCGCGACTATGTATCGGCGGGCTGTGTGATTCTCGATGTCGGCATCAACGCGGATGAGAACGGCAATTTGTGCGGTGATGTGAACCCCGAAGGGCTCTCTGATCTTACGGCGGCACTCACGCCTGTGCCGCGCGGCATCGGTGCGGTCACGACTTCGGTGCTCGCAAAGCACCTAGTGCAGGCAGCCGCGCGACGGCTGTTGCAAACCGGGCACGGGCGCTTGAGTTTCTTACAATAAATCGGTACAATAAGAGTGCAGGCTCGGCAGCTCCGAGAGGAGGCTGTCGTGTTTCGGAAATGGAAAAAGAAGCTACTCTACCTGATTCCCTTGCTTTTGCCGGTTGTTGCTCTGGTCTTGTTCTTTGGGCTTCGCCGCGAGCCGTCTGCGCTCAGCGGTAGCCTTCGCTGTGAGACCTATGCGGGCAGCATAGCGGAAAGCGGCGCGGGAGCAAAAGCGGCACGTGGCAAGAAGAATTCAGCGGCAGCGGAGAGCGGTGCCGCTGAGAGCAGTACCACGGAGAGCAATACGGCAGAGACGGCGGAACGTGCGGCGCAGAAGATCAGCATCTACCTCTGCGGCGCCGTCGTGCATCCGGCTGTCTACGAAGTTCCGAAGGGGGCGCGCTTACACGAAGTGGTGGCGCTTGCCGGCGGTTTTTCGGAGAATGCGGCGCAGGATGCCGTGAATCTCGCGGCGGTGGTCGAGGACGGCAGCATGGTCCGCGTGCCGACCGTAGATGAGGCTGCCCGCGGTACGGCGGAAGTGCTTGCGGAGGAGAGCGCCGGGAGCGGCAAAGTGGATTTAAACCGCGCGGACAAAGAAGCGCTCATGCGTCTCCCGGGGGTCGGCGAGCGGAAGGCGGAACAGATTCTCGCATACCGGAAGGAACACGGGAAATTCAAGAGCACGGAGGAAATCAAGAAGATTCCGGGCATCAAAGAAAAGGCGTTTGAAAAGTTAAAGGACAGTATCACGGTCTCAGAGTGAGGAGAGAGAGAATGACTAAGATTTTGGTTGTAGACGATGAGAAACTGATTGTGAAGGGAATCAGCTTTAGTCTGCAGGCAGATGGGATGGAGGTGGATGCAGCCTATGACGGAGAGTCTGCGCTGCAAAAAATCCGGGAGAAGTCCTATGATCTGGTGATTCTCGATCTCATGCTTCCGGGCATGGACGGCATGGAAGTCTGTCAGGCCGTGCGCGAGTTCTCGGATGTGCCGATTATCATGCTGACGGCAAAGCTGGAGGACATGAATAAGATTCTCGCGTTCGACAAGGGCGTCGATGATTACCTCACCAAGCCCTTCAACATTCTCGAAGTCAAGGCCCGCATCAAAGCCATTCTCCGCCGCAATCAAAAGAATCAGCGAGAAGCCGAGAACAGCTCACAACTCACGGCGGGCGAGCTTTCGGTCGACACCGAGTCGCGGCGGGTCATGCTCGGCAAGCAGGAAATCAATCTGACTGCGAGGGAGTTTGACATTCTGGTGTTGCTCATGAAGAATCCGGACAAGGTATTCAGCCGGGAAAAACTGCTGGCGGCGATTTGGGAGAACAGAAACACCGAGACGGGCGATGTGCGAACGGTCGATGTCCATGTGCGGCGTCTCCGCGAAAAGATTGAACCCTCACCCTCGGCGCCGCGCTATGTGCATACCAAGTGGGGCGTCGGCTACTACTTCCGGGCGACAGAATGAATGTGACCTTACTTACGGTCGGCAGTCTGAAGGAGCGGTACTGGCGCGAGGCTGTCGCGGAATATGAAAAGCGGCTATCCGCCTACTGCAAGTTTCGCCTGATTGAGGTGAAAGATGAAAAGACACCGGACGCCATCGACAGCGCGGCTTCGCGCCGCGTCCGGCAGAAAGAGGGCGAGCGTCTGCTCGAAAAGATCGATGCCCGTTCCCTTGTCGTGACCCTGGAAATTCAGGGTAAAAAGTTTGATTCGGAAGGCTTCGCGGCGGAAATGGAAAAGCTGGAAGAGCGGAGCCGCGGAGAGCTCTGTTTTGTGATCGGCGGTTCTCTCGGACTCTCTCCGGAAGTGAGCGCGCGCGCTGCCTTGCATCTCAGTTTTTCGGATTTTACTTTTCCGCACCAGTTGATGCGCGTGCTGTTTCTCGAACAGCTCTATCGGAGTTATCGTATCCGGACGGGCGCGCCGTATCACAAATAGTATGTACCGACACGATAAATTTGCTATACTAAACAGAGCAAAGCAGAATTTCGTTTGACAGGAGGACGACGGCAGATGGAAGAGAACAACACGGAGAAGAACATCGGAGAAGTTTGCATTGCGGACGAGGTCGTCGCTGTGATTGCGGGACTGGCGGCGACGGAAGTGGAAGGCGTGGATTCCCTGGGCGGAAAACTCACGAAGGAGCTCGCTTCCCGCCTGAATTTTAAGAATGCGTCGCGCGGCGTGAAGGTGGAAGTCACGGAGGAGCATGTCTCCGCGGAACTCGCCATCAACATCAAGTACGGCTATAATATCCCGAAGGTGACAAGGGAAGTGCAGGACAAGGTCGTCGCGGCCATCGAGAACATGACGGGACTCAAGGTCATCGAGGTGAATGTTTCGGTGGTCGGCGTGAATATTGCCTGAATCAAGGCGGAGCAGAAGCATGAGAAGAGGGGGACAGGCGGCAGCCAATGCGGCCTTCGGAATTTTGCTCGCGCTTGCACTGTTGCTGAGTTATGTGGAAGTTTTACTTCCTCTCTCAATCGGCATCCCCGGTGTCAAGCTGGGGCTTGCGAATCTCGCGAGTCTGGTCTGTCTCTATCTGTTCGGCATCCGGCGCGCGGCACTGCTCTCTGTGCTGCGCATTGTGCTAACCGGCTTTTTGTTCGGCAATATGGCTGCGATTCTCTACAGCCTCTCGGGTGCAGCGCTCAGTCTGACGGCGGCGGCCCTCGCGAAGCGGAGCGGCGGATTCAGCGCGCTCGGCGTCAGTGTGCTCGGCGCTGTCTTTCACAACCTGGGGCAGCTGATTGTCGCCAGTCTGGTCGTGCAGAACAGGGGGCTGTTCTGGTATTTTCCGCTCCTTTTGCTCGCGGGTGTCATCATGGGCGCGCTGATCGGGCTGCTCACAGCGGAAGTTTTAAAACATTTGCCTGCCAGTTTGTGCGGGGCAAGAGACTAGTCAAAGCATAGCACTTGTGCTATGCTTTATTCATTCTATGAGGAGTAGAACAAGAACGGAGGAAACAGAGATGGCAAAGACTAAGGTAGATATTATTTCGGGCTTTCTCGGCGCGGGAAAGACAACCTTTATCAAGAAACTGCTCGCGGAGGCTCTTTCCGGCGAGAAGGTGGTGCTGATTGAAAACGAGTTCGGCGAGATCGGCATCGACGGCGGCTTCCTAAAAGATTCCGGCATTGAGGTGCGGGAGATGAACTCCGGCTGCATCTGCTGCTCGCTCGTCGGCGATTTTGCGAGCTCGCTGAAGGAAATCCTCACAAAATACACGCCGGACCGCATAATCATTGAGCCCTCCGGTGTCGGCAAGCTCTCGGACGTGATGCGCGCTGTCGCAGATGTCGAGGAAGAGCTCCCGGTCGCGGGCAATTCCGCGGTCACACTGGTCGATGTGAAGAAGGCGAAGCTCTACATCAAGAACTTCGGCGAGTTCTTTAACAACCAGGTGCAGTATGCAAAGACCATTGTGCTCTCCCGGACGGATGTCGCAGACCAGAAGAAGATCGACGAGGCGATTCAGCTGATTCGCGAGATCAACAAGGACGCGACGATTATCACGACGCCGCTCTCAGACCTGACCGGTGAGAAGCTGCTTGAAATTCTCGAGCATCCGGTCGATTTGAAGGCAGAGCTTTTTGAGGAGCTTGCGGAGGAGCACGAGCATCATCACCATGATGAGGAGCACGAGCACTGCTGTCATCACGACGAGGAAGAGCACGAGCATCATCACCACCATGATGAGGAGCACGAGCACTGCTGCCACCACGATGAGGAAGAGCACGAGCATCACCATCACCACGATGAGGACGGTCACTGCTGCTGCGGTCATGACCATCACCACCATCACCACGGCCACGATGCTGATGAGGTATTCGACAGTGTCGGTCTTGAGAATGTCCCGGCCTTTACCGAGGATAAGCTGCACGCACTGCTTCTCAGACTTGCGGAGAGCGAGGAGTTCGGCAAGGTGGTGCGCGCAAAGGGCATGGTTCCGAGTGCGGACGGCGGCGCATGGTTCCACTTTGATCTGGTGCCGGGCGAGACCGAGATTCGCCGCGGGGCTGCGGAGGCAAGCGGCAAGGTCTGCGTGATCGGAAGTGAGCTCAAGGAAGAGGCAATCATAAGGGAGTTCAAGGCATAAGCAATGGCAGAGCAATTTGAGAGAGAAGAAGAGAAGACACCGGTATTCGTAATCAACGGTTTCCTGGAGGCGGGCAAGACACAGTTTCTCCGCTTCACGATGGAGCAATCCTACTTTCAGACAGAGGGTAAGACTTTGCTCCTGGTCTGCGAGGAGGGCGAAGAGGAATACCCGGAGGCCCTGTTAAAGAAGTACAATACGGCGGCGATTTACTTTGAGAGTCAGGAGGAGTGCACCAAAGAGGCGCTCCGCGCGCTCGGCGAAGAGTTTCACCCGGAGCGCGTCCTGATTGAGTGGAACGGCCTCTGGCGACAGGACAGTCTGGAACTGCCGGACGAGTGGTTTTTGAACCAGCAGATCAGTATTTTCGACACGAGCACGCTGGACCTCTATCTGAAGAATATGCGGGCGTTTCTCGGCCCGATGTTGAACGACACGGAGCTTATCATCTGCAACCGCGCGGACGATATTTCGGAGGAGAAGCTCGGAAATTATCACCTCTCCCTGAAAGCCATGGCGCCGGATGCCGAGATCGTGTTTGAGGGAAAAGACGGCGAGATTCGCGGCGATTTCAGCATTGAGCTGCCCTATGACTTAAAGGCAGATCATCTGGAGCTGAGTCCGGATATGTTTGCGATTTTCTATGTCGATGCGATGGACCGGCCGGAGAAGTATGACGGCAAGGAGGTCAGCTTCACTGCGGAACTGATGCGTCCGAAGGGGGCACCGGCCGATGTGGTGATTCCGGGCAGAAGGGTGATGACCTGCTGCGAGGCGGATATCCGCTTCTGCGGTCTGCTCTGCCACTATGTGGGCGCACAGAATTTCAAGACAGGAGACTGGGTAAAGGTCCGCGCCAAAATCCGGAAGGAGAATGCGCGCGAGTACGGCGCCGAGGGTCCTGTCCTGTACGCGGAGGAACTCACGCGGACAGGCCCGATTGCCGAAGTCGCGACCTTCGGCTGACGCGGAGGTAGAGAGATGAGTGAGACAAAACGCTATCGCGCGGCTGTCTTTGACATGGACGGCACGATTCTGGATACCATCACAGATCTGACGGTTTCTTTGAATGAGGCCTGCCGCCTGACCGGACATCGCGCGGATTTTACAAAGGACGATGTGCGTCACTTCTTCGGAAGCGGTGCGGAAGTCGCTGCGCAGCGCGCGCTCGCGGTCGAGAAGGGGTATTCTCTCCGGGAGGTCGGCACGCTCGGCGTGACAAAGAGCGCAGCGGCGTTCGGCATCACGGACGAAGCGGCAAATGCTGTGATCGCGGCCTTTGCCGCCTATTACGGCGAGCACTGCGACGACGCGACGGGGCCTTACCCCGGGATACTTGCCCTTTTGAAAAAGCTGAAGGCGGCAGGTGTCCGCATTGCCGTGGTTTCCAATAAGCTGGACGAGGCGGTGCAGGTCTTAAATCGCGTGCACTTTGAGGGGTTGTTTGAAGAGGCAAAGGGCGAGCGCTCGGACATTCGCCGGAAACCGGCGCCGGACATGGTGTTTGCCGTTCTCGAGTCTCTGCAGGTCAGACCGGAAGAGGCTGTCTATATCGGTGACTCCGAGGTGGACATGTTGACCGCGAAGAACAGCGGCATGGACTGCATTTCCGTGGGCTGGGGATTCCGGAGCCGTGAGGCGCTGGAAGCACTCGGCGCCAAGCGGATTGCGGATCGCGCGGAAGAAGTCTTTGATCTGATTGTCGGAAACGAAGACGCATAACAAATAAAAATAAAGAGCCCGGTTTTCACTTGATTTATCAAGTGAAAACCGGGCTCTTTTGCGACTCTTTTGAATCAATCAGCCTCCCTTGTAGTCCGGAACCGGTGTCGGTCTGTCCTTATCAAAGATATCCGAGGCATTGAACAAATCACTGGTGTGATTCTTGACGGTCATATCCTGCCAGAGTCGATAGCCGTCCAGATTTCGTCTGCCCTGACGCAGGTAATCCTGGCCCTTCTGCACATAGTACTGATTCGAGTCCACATTGCAGAAGTAGCGGAAGCCGCTCTTATAGAGATACTGGAAGCGCTCGTTGTCATCCTTGTAGGGATGCCAGTCGCCGACATCCGCGCCGAAGGGGAAGATGAGAATGTCGGTGCCGCCGATCAGCTTACCCACATAGTCCTGCCACTTCTGGTTATCGGTCTCGAGCTCGGCAAACGGAATCTTTCCGTAGTTCCGGTGTCCCCAGCTGTGGGAGGCGAGCTCCCAGCCGTCATCCCGGAGGCACTGGGCAACTTCGCGCACTTTCTGTCGATCCGCTTCAATGTTCGGATTCTTGCCCTCGTAGGAGGGATCGGTGCGGTAGCCGAAGACGCCGTTGTAACCGGTCACGGCAATGATGCCCTTTGCGCCGCGGTAGGAGAAGTCCGGGTGCTTCTCAATAAACTCGTCGAGAATCGGAATCAGGTCGTAGGCGCCGACCGAAACCGAGCCGTCTTCCATGACCATCTCGTTCATGGGCTTTCCATTCGGCCCGACTATGATATCCTTCGCAAAGCCATCTCCGTTCATGTACTCGTAATAGTTGACATCATCCTGAGAGAGTACAAAAGCCGTCTTGCCGGGCGGAAGCATGATATCGCCCCAGACCATCTTCTTGCCGCCGGTCGCCGGATCGTCCTCCTCGTGTGCGACATCGTGAATCCGGACTAAGACATAGCCCTTGTCGTACATCGCCTGCATCATCTTCTCGAACTCGGACTTCGTCGTCATGACATCGTTATAGCCGTTCTGACGGTCATCGCCGTCAAAGGCCTTTTTGTTGTCCATGATAAGCGTATGGAAGAAGACATGGGTGATTTTCTGCGGGTCCTGGCGTACCAGGGTTCCCTTGACTTCATTGTACTTCGCAATCGCAGCCTGTCCGGCCTCGGACTGCGCCGTCTTTTCGTCTGCCTGAATTGCGGCAATCGCAGCGTCGTAATCGTACTGGGCAGCCTTCTTTTCGGCATCCGCGAGGATGTCCTCGGATTTCACCTCCGCGGTCGTGCTTTCCGCGGTAGACTGCTTGGCGTTCGCATGTGCCGCGGAGGGTTTATCTCCCTTCGGGCGACGCAGGAAGAATGCAAGCGCAACTGCCAGGAGTGCTAGTACGAGCACACCGAACAAGAGCGGAAGCGGCAGCGCTCTGTTTCTGCGGCGTCTCGAATGAAACCGACGTCCGCCGCCGCCGTAAGAATAATTGGGCATAGCTAAGACTTCCTCCTCATTTCTTCTTTTAACGATTAACATTTTTACTATAGTACAAAGTGCACGCGCTTGCAATGCCTGCTTCGTCCGGTTTACTTCAATGCGCTGTCGTGCTACACTCGAAAAAAACGCAGGACGAGAGGACGGAACATGAATCACAAGCTACATTCGTCGGCGGTGGACCGCCTGTTTGATGCCATTTTGACTTTGCAAAACCGCGAAGAGTGTTATCAGTTTTTTGAGGATATCTGCACAGTGAATGAACTGCTCTCGCTGTCGCAGCGCTATGAAGTAGCCTTTATGCTGCGCCGCGGCAGAACCTATCTTGAAATTGCGGAAGAGACGGGCGCTTCCACGGCGACCATAAGTCGCGTGAACCGCGCGTTGAATGCAGGAACCGGTTTTTGCGATTTGAGTCTGCAGCGCCTGGGACTCATGCCCGGAAAGGAGAAGTGTGACAGTGACAAGTCAGATGAATGAACGACAGCGCGAGGCGATGGAGTGGACGGAGGGCCCGGAACTGATTCTCGCGGGAGCGGGATCAGGCAAGACACGCGTGCTGACACATCGCATTGCCTACCTGATTCGGGAGAAAAAGGTATCGCCGTGGAATATCCTCGCCATCACCTTTACGAACAAAGCGGCTGCCGAGATGCGAAGCCGCGTGGACGCGCTGGTCGAGAGCGGCGCGGAGGCAATCTGGGTTGCGACCTTCCATTCGAGTTGCGTGCGCATTTTGCGGCGCTTCATTGACCGCATCGGTTACGACAATCACTTTACGATTTACGACGCCGATGACCAGAAGGCCGCAATGCGGGAAGTGTTAAAACAACTGCAGATTGATCCGAAACAGCTGCGGGAGAGGGTCGTGCTTTCCGCAATCAGCGCGGCCAAAAACGAGATGGTTGACAGCGTGCGGTACGAGAGTGAGGCGAAGGACTTTCAGACAGCCCGCATTGCGCGCTGTTATCGCGCCTACCAGGATTTGCTGCGGAAGAATAACGCACTGGATTTTGACGACCTCCTGTTCAAGACGGTGCAGCTCTTCGAGGCGGACGCTGATGTGCTCGCCTACTATCAGGAGCGCTTTCGCTATATCATGGTGGATGAGTACCAGGACACAAACAGCGTGCAGTTCCGTTTAATCGAGCTGCTCGCAAAAAAGTACCGGAATCTCTGCGTGGTCGGCGACGATGACCAGTCGATTTACAAATTCCGCGGCGCGAACATTCACAATATACTGAATTTTGAGAAGGCTTTCCCGGGGGCCAAGGTCGTGAAACTCGAGCAGAATTACCGCTCGAGCGGGAACATTCTGGAGGCGGCCAACGGCGTGATTCAGAACAATGCGGGGCGGAAAGAGAAGCGGCTCTGGACGGCGGCGGAGAGCGGCGAGAAAGTGCAGTGCAGGCGCTATGCGAGCGCAGCGGAAGAGGCAGAGGAAATCGCAGCCGAAATCAAGGCGCGGGCTGTCGGGGGCGATTACGGGCGCTTTGCCGTGCTGTATCGCACCAATGCGCAGTCCCGCGTGCTGGAGGAGCGCTTTGTGGCGGCGGGTATTCCGTATCGTCTGGTCGGCGGCGTCAACTTCTATCAGCGGCGCGAGATCAAAGACATTCTCGCCTATTTAAAGACCGTGGCCAATGCGGCCGATGATCTCGCGGTGCAGCGCATCCTGAATGTGCCAAAACGCGGCATCGGCGCGGCGACGGTTACAGCGGTCTCCGCGTTTGCAGCAGAGCGGGATTTACGCTTTTTCGAGGCGCTCCGCGAGGCGCCGGCCGCCGGTATGGCGGGGCGCGCCGGTGAGAAAATACAGTGCTTCGTAAATCTGATCGGGGAGTTTCGGAAGGCGGCGGAAAGCTGCTCGATTGCAGATTTGATTCGCCTCGTGCTGGACAAGTCCGGTTATCTGGAGGCGCTCAAAGAGGAGGGCGAAGTGGAGGCGCAGTCGCGCCTTGAGAATATCGACGAGCTGATTTCCAAAGCGGTGGACTTTGCGCGCGATACGAGCGACCTGTCCGACCGCGCGGACGGGGAGCTCCCGCCTGATATGCCGCCGCTCGATCGTTTCCTCGAGGAAGTCGCACTGGTCGCCGACATTGACCGCGCGGAAGAGGGCGAGCGCGTGACGCTGATGACCCTACATGCGGCGAAGGGACTCGAATTTGACGAAGTCTATATCAGCGGCATGGAGGAAGGACTGTTTCCCGGCAACCGGAGTATCGGCGATGACGAGGAAATGGAAGAGGAGCGGCGCCTCTGCTATGTCGGCATTACCCGCGCGAAGAAACGCCTCACCCTGAGCTCGGCAAAGTCGCGCGTTGTGAACGGCGAACTTCACTTTCATCCGGAGTCCTCCTTCCTCGCGGAAATTCCGCGGGAGGTGCTCGCGGAGGAGGAGCGCGCGCAAGGTCGAGACGATCTGCGTGCCGCGAAGGAGCCGCGCCGCACGGAGACACTGTTCACGCAGATGAAACCCGCGGCCTTTGGCAAGGTATTTCAGGTGGAGCACATGAAAACGCTCCCCTATGAAGTCGGCGACCGTGTCCGGCATGCGCGCTTCGGAGAGGGGAGCGTTACGGAAATCAAGGATGGCAAAAAGGATTATGAAGTGACGGTCGACTTCGATGAGCTCGGCGTGCGGAAGATGCTCGCGTGCTTTGCGAAGCTCGAAAAACTTACATCTTAATCCAGCCGAGCAGACTTGCAATCGAGCTGAACAGGATGATTGCGACAAAGAACGGGCAGAGATACTTAATCATAAAGTTGAAGATCAGGCGGCGCTTAAACGGAGCGCCGTCTTTTGTCACTTCCGCCGCGACGGTGTTGACGCCGACTACGCGGACTATCAGGAGGCAGGTGGTCATCGCGGCAATCGGCATCATCACGGAATTGGTCAGGAAGTCAAAGAAGTCGAGCAACTGCATGCCGATGATGCGCACCATGGCGAGCGGGCCGTAGCCGAGGGCGCTGAGACTGCCGAGCACGAGCATCAGGGCAAAGACAACCAGGCTGGAACGCTTCCGACTCCAGTGCAATTCATCCTCAAAAGTGGAGACAGCACTCTCCGCGAGCGCAATTGCCGAGGTCAGAGCCGCAAAGAGCACCAGCAGAAAGAACATGATGCCTGCCGGCTTGCCGAAGCCCATGCTCGCGAAAATTTTCGGCATCGTGATGAACATGAGTGAAGGACCTGCCTTTAAGACATCCGGATTGCCGCCCGAAAAGGCGAAGACAGCCGGGATAATCATGAGACCTGCGAGAATTGCAATCGCGGTGTCAAAGAGCTCCACATGGCGCGTCGCCTCTTCGATTGAGACATCGTCCTTCATATAGGAGCCGAAGGTCATCAGAATGCCCATCGCAATCGAGAGCGAGTAGAACATTTGCCCCATTGCGGCGACGACGGTCATCCAGGAGAAGTTCCGGAAATTCGGCACCAGAAAATAGGAGACGCCCTGCAGGGCGCCGGGACGCGTGACCGCGTAGACGGCAATGGCGACGGCGAGTACAATCAGAATCGGCATCATAATGGTCGAGACGCGCTCAATGCCGTTCTGCACCCCCATATAGATGATGAACATCGTGGCCGCGCTGAAGAGGAGAAACCAGAATTCGGTTTTTCCGCCGCTCGTGATGAAGCTGCTGAAGTAATCATCGCCCGCGAGCGCCGTGACTTCTCCGCGGCAGTAGGCATAGAGATACTTGGAGACCCAGCCGCCGATGACCGAATAATACGGGACAATCAGAATCGGTATGACAGCGTTGATCCAGCCGCCGAAGCGGAACATCCAGTCTTTGCCGTAGTGCGTAAAAGCGCCGACCGGGCTCTTTTTGGTGCGCCGTCCGAGGGCGCTCTCGGCGACAATCATGGTATAGCCGAAGCTCAGAACCAGGAGCAGGTAAACCAGTAAAAAGATGCCGCCGCCGTATTTTGCGGCGAGATACGGGAAGCGCCAGATATTCCCCAGTCCGACGGCAGAGCCTGCCGCAGACAGCACGAAGCCGAGGCGGGAGGAGAAACTGCTTCTCTCAACTTTTGACGACATTCAAAAAACCTCCGATGTTGAAATCTGTAAAAAATGCACAACAAGCTTATTTTAGAGAGGCTCGCTCTGCTTGTCAACCAAAAGGCTTTATGCTATAGTGAAATTGTTAATCATGCATTGTGTCAAATGACATAGAGAACTTGGGAGGAGAGTATGGACAATTTCAGCGCATTGATGAAACTGGATGAGCTTGTGAGTTCCATGAAGAAGAAAGAGGAGAAGAGCAAGACGCGCGATGTGATTGTCATTGCGCTCGCAATCCTCGGCATTGTCGCGGCGGTCGCAGGTATCGCCTATGCTGTTTATCGCTTTGTCACGCCGGCGGAAGATGAGTTCGATGACGATTTCGACGACGATTTTAACGACGACGAGTTGATTGCCTTCGGTGACGAGGACGAAGAGGACGAGAAGGACGCCAAGGCGGAAGAGAAGGAATAAGCAATACAAGCGGAAAATATGGTTTAGAGAGGGCGCGCCGAAAAGACGCGCCCTCTTTTTGAAAGGGAGAGGACAGAAGGCATGAAAAAGGGAGAGGAAGCGCGCGGCATCATTTCGGAGTACCGATTTCCGGATCGCGGCTACATTGTGCGGGAAGACGGGAAGGTATTGGTGAAGCACGCTGTGCCGGGACGGGAAGTAGCATATCGCGTGACCAAGGCGCGAAAGGGGAGTGCGGAGGGCAGAGTGCTGGAAACCCTGCAGCCGGGCGTCTGTGAGACGCGGGAGAGCCGCTGTCCGGCGGTTGGCAGTTGCGGAGGCTGCCTCTACCAAACACTGCCCTATGAAGAGGAACTGGCGCTAAAGAGTGAGCTGTTAGAGCGACTTCTCGGGGAGGCCGTGCGGGAGGATTTTCTCTGGGAGGGACTCACGCCGAGCCTGCTCGCGGAGGGCTACCGCATGAAGATGGAGTATTCGTTCGGAGATGCCTATCGGGACGGCCCGCTCTGTCTCGGCATGCATAAGCGGGGCAGTCACTACGACATTGTGGAGACAGATCACTGCGAACTGGTGCACGAGGATTTTAATCTCGCGCTTCGGGAGACACTGCGGTTTTTCCGGGAACGCAATATTCCCTACTATCATAAGATGCGCCACGAGGGGTATCTCCGCTACCTGCTTGTACGGCGCGGTACGCATCGAAAGGAACTGCTGCTTGACCTGGTCACAAGTTCCCAGCTGCCGAAAGAGGAGGAAGCGGAATTGCTCACGGCCTGGCGGCAACGGATGGTCAATCTTCCATTTGTGGCAACCCTGAAGGGCGTGCTCCACACCGTGACCGATTCGGTCGCCGATGCGATTAAGGACGAGCGGACGGAAGTGCTGTTCGGTGCGGCGCAGTTTGAGGAGGAACTCTCGGGACTTCGCTTCGTGATTACGCCTTTCTCTTTCTTTCAGAACAATGCGGACGGTGCGGAACTGCTCTACGCAAAGGTGGGACAGTATGTCGGCGAGACCGGCGGTAAGGTGGTATTTGACCTCTATTCCGGCACAGGCACCATTGCCCAGCTTGTCGCAAAACACGCGGAGCGTACGGTTGGAGTAGAACTGGTTGAGGAGGCCGTGATTGCCGCAAGGGAAAATGCAGCGCGAAACGGCGTGCGGAATTGCCGCTTTATCGCGGGCGATGTATTAAAAGTGTTGGATGAAATCGAAGAGAAGCCGGATATCATCATTCTGGATCCGCCGCGTGAGGGCGTGAATCCGAAGGCGCTGCGCAAGCTGATCCGCTACGATGTACCGCGTATCATCTATGTCTCTTGTAAGCCCTCGAGCCTGCTCACCGATCTCGAGATTCTGCGAGAGGGAGGCTATCACACGACCCGGGCGGCGGGCGTCGATATGTTCCCGCGGACGCCGGGGGTAGAGGCGGTGTTGCTGCTGGAAAAGAAGTGAGTTGCCATTTATATGGAGGGAAGGGGAATGGAGAAGAGCAGTCAGGAACTCGCCTTAGAGCGCGTCAGAGAGATGGAAGAGATTTTACAGTCCCAACGCGAGGAACTTGCCGCAATGCAAAACGCGCTGCGAATCTTTGCGGATTCACAGCGCGCCTATCGGAAACTGGTCAAATATTACTATAGCCGCAATTTCACGGCGGACAACAAGCGCTTCGACCGAGGGGAGCTATCAGCGCTTTCGAGCGCCGAAGTGCTGACCGAAGATGCTGTCTATGACATGATGGGAGAGCGCTACGAGCTGACGCTCGATATGCTGGAGCTCGCGACAAAACTGATTCGCGAGCGTTAAAGCGTCTCTTCGCGAAAGCGAATGCCGTGTTCTGTGTCCATCTCTTCGATAATCGCGAGAGAATGGAGATCGATTCCTGCCTCACGGATGCGCTTACCGCCGTCCTGAAAGCCTTTTTCAATTACGACACCGGCGCCGACGAGGGTAGCACCCGCCTGTTCGACAAGCTTTGCGAGTCCCAGGATGGCTTTGCCGTTTGCGAGGAAATCATCGACAATCAGAATGCGGTCTCCGGGGGACAAAAACTTTTTGGAGACGATGATATCGTTGGTATTCTTGTGTGTGAACGATTCCACCTTTGCCGTATACACATCTCCCGCGATATTCAGAGAGCGCGTCTTTTTCGCAAAGACGACGGGGACCTGAAAATAGCGGGCCGCAATACAGGCGATGGCAATGCCGGAGGCCTCGATGGTCAGAATTTTGTTGACCGTCTGTCCGGCAAACTGGCGGTGAAACTCCTTGCCAAGCTCCTCCAGCAGGGAGACATCAATCTGATGATTCAAAAAAGAATCCACCTTTAAGATATTGCCCGCCTCAATCTGACCGTCTTTTACAATGCGCTCCTGTAATAATTTCATCTGCATGAAGCCATCCTCGCTTTCAGGGTTCAATAAATTGGAATCAGTTTAGCACAGCTCTGCCGGATAGGCAAAGAGAAAGCGCAATTCGTTTGACAAAGCGAGATTTGAATCTTATAATCCAGACTAAGATCTATGAGATGTATAGATTTGTAACCGGTTCGCTTTGGCACAGAAAACGGAGGGAATGAAAATGGCAAGCAAAAAGGGACAGCGTGAAGAGAAAGTGGAAGAACTCAAGAAATCCGTGGAAGATCTGAAGGAACCTGTGAAGGCATTTGCAGAGCGCGTCAAGTCCGCGGTCAGCAGCGAGGCAAAGTCCTTTGCGGAGGATGCAAAGGAACTTGGCAAGGAGGCAAAGAAGCAGGGCAGTAAGGTCAAGGAAGGCGTCGAGAAGGCAAGCAAGACGGTCAAGTCTCGCGCGAAGAAGGTCGGTGCGACACTGAGCGGCAAAGAGACAGCCGTGAAGGTGTTTGTGGAGTTTGAGGGCAGACAGCTCGCGGTCGAAGAACTCACGGCGCGCGCTAAGGAAGCTTATCTCGCGGAGAATCCGGCTGCGGAAATCGAGAGCCTTGAGCTCTATGTGAAGCCGGAGGAGAATGCGGCGTACTATGTGGTAAACGGCGACGCGTCCCCGTCTTATAAGCTCGCATTGTAATAGAAGAAACAGCGAAATACTCCCGGCAGGATTCACTTCTTGCACGGGGGTATTTTTTTGTGTACTATAGGAATTAGACAATTAATCGGCTGAAAAGTGTTTGGATTCAGAGAGGTATTTTATGTACGATCAACAGGCAGTATGGGTGGGAAGCAGCGGTGACAAGCATTGCACCCTGCGTTTAAAGCAGGCAAATCGCCACGGCCTGATTGCGGGTGCCACAGGAACCGGTAAGACCGTCACACTCAAGGTGATGGCGGAATCCTTCAGCGATGCCGGCGTGCCGGTGTTCCTCGCAGATGTGAAGGGAGATCTCGCGGGCATGTGCCGGCCCGGAGAGGACAGCGCGGATATGCAGGCGCGTATTGCGCGCTTCGGCCTACAGGAAGCCGGATTCCGCTACCGTGCTTATCCTACGGAATTTTGGGATATCTTCGGGAAGCAGGGACTTCCGCTTCGCACGACGGTCTCGGAGTTCGGGCCCCTCCTGTTTGCGCGTCTTCTGGATCTCAATAAGATTCAGAGTGACTTGCTCGAGATCATTTTCCGCATCGCGGACGAAGAGGGACTTTTGCTCCTCGACATGAAGGATTTGAAGTCCATGGTGCGCTATGTGGAGGAGAATGCCGATGCCTACCGGGAGCAGTACGGCAACATCGGAAAGAGCAGCACCGGTGCCATACTCCGCGCTCTCGTTGCCCTCGAGGGAAAGGGTGGCGCGCAGTTTTTCGGCGAGCCGGCGCTGCAGATTTCGGACTGGATGCGAGTCGATGCCGACGGCAGGGGCTATGTCAATATTCTGGACTCGACTTCCCTGATTCAGGATCCGACCATTTATTCGACCTTCATGCTCTGGATGTTGAACGAATTGTTCACCGAGCTCCCCGAGGCGGGCGATCTCGAAAAGCCGAAGATGGTATTTTTCTTTGATGAGGCGCACCTTTTGTTTGACAATGCACCGAAGACTCTGCTGGATAAAATCGAGCAGGTCGTAAAGCTGATTCGCTCGAAGGGCGTCGGCGTCTATTTTATCACGCAGAATCCGTCGGATATTCCGGGCGGCGTTTTGACGCAGCTCGGCAACAAAGTTCAGCATGCGCTCCGCGCTTATACACCGGCAGAGCAGAAGGGGGTCAAGGCAGCGGCCGAGTCATTCCGAAAGAATCCGGCTTTTGATACGGCGACGGCGCTCCAGGAATTAAAGACAGCGGAGGCTCTGGTTTCTTTCCTCGACGAGGGCGGCGCACCGGAAGAAGTGCAGATTGCGTCCATTCTGCCGCCGCAGTCCAAGTTCGGCGCGCTGGATGACATTACCAGACAGGCGGCAATTCTGGCGAGCGATCTCCGCGATAAGTACGCGGAAGAGGTCGACCGGGAGTCGGCGTATGAGCTGCTGTTGCAGCGGGTCGATGAGCAGGCGGCAGCGGCGGCCAAGGCAAAGGAAGAAGCGGAAGCCGAGAAGCAGGCAGCCAAAGAAGCAGCCGCAGCGGCAAAACAGGCGGAGAAGGAAGCCGTTGCCGCTGCGCGGGAGGAGAAGAAAAAAGCGGCGCAGCAGAAACGCATCTTCGCCTCTATCGGCGGCTCGGTCACGGGAACCATAGGAAGAGAAGTCGGTAAGCAACTCGGAAAGAGCGCGGGTGGCAGCTTCGGCAAGCAGCTTGGTGGCAATGTGGGTGCAAGCCTCGGGCGTGGCATTCTGAAGACGCTCTTAAAGTTCTGATGGAACCGAAGGCAGTTATCTTTGATCTTGACGGCACCTTGACGGAGTCCGGGAAGGGGATTATGAAAGCTGCGATTGCCGGACTTGCGGCGGTCGGACGAGAGAGCGGCGGAATAGAGAAGTTGCAAAAGTTAATCGGACCGCCGCTCACAGAGGGATTTTCCGAGGTCTACAGTCTCACAGAGGAAGAGTGCAAAGAGGCGGTGCGCGCCTTTCGAGCCTACTATGAGACCAAGGGAATCTTTGAAAATGAACTCTATCCCGGCGCACTGAATCTGCTCCGGACATTGCGGGAGCTGGGAATAGCGCTTTACCTTGCGACCTCCAAACCGGAACTGCAGGCGCGGCGCGTCCTCGCGGCTTTTTCGCTCACGGCATATTTCAAGGGAATTGCGGGGGGCGATGATACCAGGGACGGCGGCAACAAAGAAAAGATTCTCGCGCGACTGGTACAGACACAGGCAATACCGACAGCTGCGGCGGTTATGGTCGGCGACCGCGCCTACGATATTTGTGCCGCAAACGCGCTCGGTATCGCGGGCGTCGGCGTGACATACGGCTACGGCAGCCGGGAAGAATTGGAAAAAGCGGGAGCAACCCATATTGTTTCTTCCATCGATGCTCTGACAGACCTTCTCCTGAGGGACCTGTGAGAATAAAAAGCGAACAGAAAGGGAGGCTACAGATGATAGAGCTTGGCGCTATGAAACGGGAGAGTATTGCAGATCTTTGCAAGGACAGCCGCATTTCACTGGTGCGTGCAGCTGCAGAAGGCAGAGGGCGGGTGTTTGTTCCGACGCTCGACAGTCCTTCGTTTTGTCTGGTTCTGACGGGTGGCTTTTCTTATCTGGTCGGAATGCCGCCGCGCGGCGAGGCTTCGATCGATCTCTATCACCTGCTTGCGCGGGAGTGCGGCGAGACCAGTATTCTTGCCGAGGACGAGTTGTGGGATAATTGGGTGGAGAAGCGCTTTGCCGGCGCCTTCCGGACGGTGTCCCGCTACCTGCTCCGCGCGCCGGAAGGGATGAAGGCAGAGACGCTGCAACAGCGAACGGAACTCGACGAAACCTACCAGCTGCGCCCCCTCACGATACGACTCTTAGAGCCTCAGAGAGTTCTCTTTCAGCGAGAATCTGATGAGCAGCTTTGCCTCACAGGAGGCGTTTGAAACCTACGGGCGCGGCTATGTCGTGTTGAAGGACAATGTGCCGGTCAGCGCCTGCCTGGCCTATGTTCACAGTGAAGAGATTATGGATGTCAAAGCGGCAACCGAGAAGGCTTTCCGCCGCAGAGGACTCGCCTCGGCAGTCGGCGCTTCGCTTTTACTGTCTTTTCGGGAGAGCAAAAGACTTCCGGATTGGGACACGGACAGCCTGTTTTCCGCAAGTCTCGGCGAGCGCCTCGGTTACCACGCGGAGCGTGAGTACAAGGTCTATCAGATTGCGGTAGAATAAAAGAACTTTACGCACAGGCAAAAGCGTCGTATAATACAGCTATAGCAAACAGCTCCTGAGATGTGCGACAATCTTACCAATTTTGAACCTGCAAACTTCTGACAGGGAGACATAAGATACAAAGCCGGATGTCAGGCCGCAACTCGTTGAGAAAATAGCGGAAGACAAATGGCCTTGTTCGGTCACCCACCTGGCATTGCCAGGCGTCAATAAGTAAGACCGGCATTTTGGGGCTGTTTTTTGGATTGAAAAGAGGCAGCGCGAGCTGCTTTTTTTGTGAACAGGGAAGGGTTATGATTAACGATCGGAATCAAAAGTATATCGCCTGGGGGCTCACCGCATTTGCGGTGGTCGCTGCGGCTCTTTTTTTCTCGTTTGTGCTTGAGCACCTGGGGCCGCTGGCACTTTTCCTGGGGAAAATCGTTGAAATTCTGATGCCGTTCATCTACGGCGCGGTGATGGCATTTCTGATGGCGCCTACCTACCAGGCGCTCTCTGTCTTTGTCACGAAGTGCCTGCGCCCCGGAGGTCTACAGGGTCCCACGGAGGTCAAGATGGGCAAGCGCGTTCTGGTCAAATTCCGCGGGAGCAGCAGCACCAAACTCTTCACCGAGGCGGAGCGGCTCCGAAAAGAAAAAAATGCAGAGCGCATCGGGAAGATGGTAGCCACCTTTGCCTGTATTATCATCATTCTCGCGGTGCTGACCGCGCTGATTGCGATGCTGATTCCGCAACTTATCAGCGGCGTCTCGGACCTCACGAGCAACCTCCCGAAGGGTACCAATTCGGTCAGCGGCTGGATTCAGGTGCTGTTTCACGGCAGAAATCCCGACATGGAACAGATGGTTCTGGAGGGCTATCGTCAGATTTCCGACAGCCTCATGCAGTGGATTTCCGCAGACTTCATGCCAAATCTGAATAAATATCTGACCCAGATGACCAGCGGCGTGATGCGGCTTTTTGTGTTCCTGAAAAACTTTTTCATCGGACTCATTGTGATGGCCTACGGCCTCAATATGAAGGAAGCGCTCGCGGCACAGAGTAAGCGCTTTCTTTTCGCGCTTCTGCCGCGACGCGTCGCAAACGACACGATTACAGAACTTCGTTATGTAAAGTGGGTGTTCTCGAGCTTTATTGTCGGCAAGATTATTGACTCCGTGATCATCGGCATCATCTGCTATATCTGCATGAGCTTCATGAAAATGCCCTATGCGCTTTTGATTAGCGTCTTTGTCGGCGTGACAAATGTGATTCCGTTTTTCGGACCCTTTGTCGGCGCGATTCCGAGTGCGTTTATTCTGCTCATGGTTTCGCCGATTACGACGTTGCAATTCCTGATTTTTATTCTGGTGCTGCAGCAATTCGATGGCAATATCCTGG
>ERZ772955.836-NODE-836-length-22137-cov-8.769948_pt1 | contig 22137 bp, 19 predicted proteins | sample MGYA00511133_ERZ772955 | MGnify/ENA primary metagenome ERZ772955 (study PRJEB29015, sample SAMEA2737914) | human oral metagenome | biome: human oral; feature: human-associated habitat; material: dental | place: China | collected 2149 ... | reverse complement strand
CTAACATGAGAAAATTAATAAGATGTGAGTTTTAGCAGTTAAAGAGTATTTTTCAGGGTGCGGAAGGAATTGAGCGTGGATATTTGCTTACTTATGCTCGGAGTCTTTTGTATCGCCGCCCTTCTCGCCTGCTTTATTACTCCTCCCATACGAAAACTTGCCTGGACGTTAGGCGTAGTAGATAAGCCCAGCAAACGACGCATCAATAAGAAGCCTATTGCACGTCTTGGTGGCGTGGCTTTGTTTGCCGGTCTTGTCGCCTCCCTTGCTTTGTACTTTGTGGTGCGCGACAAAAACGGCGGCCTTTTTGACAAAAACGTTAACTTCTATCTGTTGAGCTTGGCATTTCTTATCATTTTTGCAACCGGTCTCATCGATGATTTTATCTCTTTAAAGCCTCTGCAAAAACTATTAGGACAAGTCGTAGCAGCTTGTCTTGCCGCCGCTGCCGGACTTGTTATTGGTAAAGTTGCAGACCCTCTGAACAGCGGCAGCTTTATTTCTCTGGGTCTTCTTGCCTATCCCGCCACTGTTATCTATCTCGTTGCCTGGACAAACATCATTAACTTAATTGATGGCCTTGACGGTCTTGCCGCAGGGGTATCGTGTATTGCGGCAGCCACCATGTTCATTCTTTCCATATGGGCACATCGCCTTGATGCCGCTGCGCTCAGCCTGGCCATTGCGGGAAGCACGCTCGGTTTTCTTGTACACAATTTCTATCCCGCCCGTATTTTTATGGGAGATTCAGGAGCGCTTACCCTTGGGTTTGCCCTTGGCACGGTCTCACTTCTCTCCGTCACAAGAATCGCAGGCCTTACCACTATTATCGTGCCTCTTGTTGTTGCCGGTATTCCAATTATCGATACCTTTTCCGCCATTGTGCGACGCACCCGCGCCCACGTAAGTTTTGCCACTGCAGATCGCGGGCACATCCATCACCGTCTTATGGCCGCCGGGTACAATCAACGCCAAGCGGTTCTTTTTATCTACGCTTGGACCGGTCTTTTGTGCATTGGGTCTCTTGTAATGACACAGGTCAACGCCCTGCCGCGTATTGCAATCTTTATGATGCTTCTTGCGATGTCTGCAGTATTTGCCAAGCACCTTCACCTTTTTGAGCCGGTGCTTTTACATCATACCGATCCGGGAACCGGAGAAGATGAGCTCATAACGCCAACAGACCCTGAATTTCAAGATGAGATTGAGCAGCTCCACGAACGTGAGCACGAACGCGTTGAAGAGTTTGAGGAAGCAGCCGGTATCCGTCGAAACAACGCTACCAAAAACACAACCAGAACTGGCAGAGAAACAAACAAAATCGATAAGGAAGACTAGTTCATATACCCAGTTGAGATCAGTGAAGTCAGTTTTTTCGCTTTCTTGCTGCTATAAGGACAGTCAAAAGCAGGATGCCAGCAAGAATGAATCCCACGGCTGCCATATCTGACTTAAGGCGAACCACAATAAGCTGGGGAATCATGAGAGCGTAAGCAAAAGCCAGCTTAAACAATGCAACCACTAAAACAGCACCGACACCGTATAATACCAGACGCTTGATACCATCCTGCACATTATCAAAACGCGAACGTTTTGGGTTCTTCTCGCTCATTATTCCTCCTTACTCACAATCGCCGTTTCTTTGCTACTAAAAAATCAGCTCATCAGCCTGTATAAAGGCCATGATAAATAGGATACCATGCCCTTTATACGGTTACCAAAATTGCTGTTATTGAAATGAAACGTCTTTGGTAGAGGTAAGCCGGCTTACACAGACCTGTGAGGTAGTTTTGAAAAGCTGTGAGGTACTTTTCTATGGCGAGAAGGGCGATTTTCTCGCTAAAAGTACCTCACAGCCCCCGTTTTTGAAGCAGAAAAGTACATCACAGGTTGCAAAAAGTACATCACAGGTCGGTGGATCTACCTCACAGCCACGTTTTTGAAGCAGAGGCTTGCCCATATTCCAGGGATACTCATAAGAAACACCCCACCGGTAAAGGCCGGCGGGATGTTTATATGCTCTCTGTAAAGGACTGCTCGCTATAAAAGATTACCTAAAGGATTGTCATCTAATCAACAAGCGCCTTCTTGGCCACCTCAGCAAGGTCGGCAAATGCCTGCTCGTCAGAATACGCGATCTCAGCGAGAACCTTCCGGTCAAGCTCAACGCCGGCAAGCTTAAGACCATGCATAAACTTGCTGTATGAAAGATCGTTCAGACGTGCCGCGGCGTTGATGCGCTGAATCCAAAGCGCACGGAACTCGCGCTTCTTATTGCGACGATCACGATATGCATACTGTCCGGAATGTTGTGCCTGCTCTTTCATACCACGGAACGTACGAGAGCGAACTCCGTAGTAACCCTTTGTACGCTCAACAAGCGTCTGACGCTTCTTGCGACCAGCCATTGCGCGCTTAACTCGTGCCATATCTCATCACTCCTTGTTTGTTATCAAATACTTGAGACGCACGTAGCCCTAAGCGCCAATGCGCTGAGAAACTACTGCTGTATCAGCAGCTGAAAGGACTGCTTCTTTACGGAAGCCGCGAATACGCTTCGGCGACTTTTTGGTAAGAATATGGCTCTTAAATGCTTTCGCACGCATGATCTTACCGGTGCCGGTACGGCGGAAACGCTTTGCCGAACCCTTGTGTGTCTTCATCTTAGGCATACTACTTCTCCTTTGTTGCAGTGTCGGCGCTCTTTGCGTCGCCCTCGGGCTTCTCGTCAAACGCACCCTTGATTGGTGCTACGAGCATGTGCATATTACGACCCTCCATGAGCGGTTTCTGCTCAATGGTGGCATAGGGCTTAAGATCTTCGGCCAAACGATCGAGAACAAGACGTCCCTGCTCTGGGTGAGCCATCTCACGACCACGGAACATAATCGTAATCTTGACACGCGCGCCCTTTTTCAGAAACCGAAGGACATGCCCCTTCTTAGTCTCATAGTCGCCAACGTCAATCTTGGGGCGGAACTTCATCTCCTTGACCTCAATTTTGACCTGGTTCTTACGAGCTGCCTTGGCCTTACGATCCTGCTCATAGCGGAACTTGCTGTAATCAAGAATCTTGCATACCGGAGGCTCTGCATTTGGTGCAATCTCCACAAGATCCATTCCGTGCTCACGAGCGCGCTTCAGTGCATCACTCACACCAAAAAGACCAAGTTGCCCCCCGTCGGCATCAATCAGACGACAGGTGCGGCCAGTAATCTCCTCGTTAATACGAGGGCCATCGTTCTTGGCTATCTTCTACACCTTCCCTTCGTGCAACAGCTTGGTGCCGTCGCAATAAAAAACTCCCAAGCGCATACGCATCCGGGAGACAAACGAAGCAGGAAGGCCTGCAAACACATGAATTGTCCGACCAGACAGCTGCAATATGCGCCGTGTAGGTGGGGATCTACGTACAATCCCGCTTCAAAATACTTGAATAGAATACCCCGATAGGAGCATCTCTGCAAGTCACATTGCACATCCGTGAATCACCTTCACAAAGTGCCGAGAAGTACATGAACTTGCAAGTACTTCTCACACACAACTTGGTGCCCGAGGTGGGACTTGAACCCACACAAGGTTTCCCTTAAGGGTTTTTGAGACCCCCGCGTCTGCCAATTCCGCCACCCGGGCCAAAATATGTGCATAGGTACTATAGCAGTCTTACGCTCGCCTGTCTCGCAAAAGAAGAAGTTTTATCGAAAGGCTCACGCAAGAAATGGATTTTCTTTGAGTTCTTGGGCAAACTCGGTCTGCTCTCCATGTCCGGAAAGAATGAGAGACGTGGGGTCAAGCTCGCATTTGAGGCGCTGCAAGGAACGGGTGAGAACCTCTGAATCTCCTCCATCCAAATCAGTTCTTCCAACAGAACCTTTGAACAGGGTATCTCCCACAAACACCGCTCCTTTGGCGGTACCGTCGCCCACAAGACAAACGCCGCCCGGCGTATGCCCCGGAGTTTCCATCACATGAAACAGTGCCGTACCAACTTCAAGCGTATCTCCTTCGGCAAGAAAACCGTCCGGCTGAGGGGCGTTATCGTAGGCTGCATCATGTTCGGCGGCATGGCGCGCGCGTTCGGCATCTTTTTGATTGATGCGATAGGTGCCACCGGCAGCAAGCTTTAAGGCCTTTACGCCACCCACGTGATCCGCATGCCCATGGGTGGCAACGATATATTTGAGGTTCAAATCATGAAGCTGTAAGGCAATCTCAGAACCCGAAGCACCTGGGTCCACAACCATGCATTCATTGCCCGATACATAGATGTAGCAGTTGGTTTCAAGGGGTCCTACTCGAAAAATACCAATTTGGTCATGGTGATGTCCGCAGCCTTTACCGCAGCAACCTTCCTCATGACCATGATGGTGCTCGCAGCAACCATCCTCGTGACCTTGGTGATGATGCTCGCAGCAACCTTCCTCATGGTTGTGGTGGTGTCCACAGCCTTCCCCGTGATGCCCGCAGCAATTCTCCTCATGTTCATGATGCCCACGGCACTCATGCGTATGAGATGTATCTCCCATTACCCTTTTCTCCTCTTCATTTGATTGGCGCCTTCTCCCGGCATAATGCGCCGCGCATCGTATACCGACGGGACACGGGCAACCGTTGCTAAAAGCGTATCCAAAAGACTGGCGTCCGAAATTGCTACCAAAAAGCGCATCCGCACAACACCCTGTCCACCAACCTGCGTTGCTGCCGAAAGAATATTTGCACCGGAATCAGAAAGAGCAATGGTGATGTCTTTCAAAAGGCTGGTGCGATCGATTGCTTCAATCACAATCTCAACTCTAAACTCCGTTGCTCCTGAGGTGTCCCATGCCACGTCAATAATGCGATTGGCATTCTCTTTGCTTAAGAGATCCTGTACATTTGGACAGTTGGCCCGATGAACGGAAACGCCGCGACCGCGTGTTACAAACCCGATAATGTCATCCCCCGCAACCGGATTGCAGCAATGAGCCAAGTGGACCAAAAGATCAGAGTCGCCCTTAACGACAACGCCACAGTTATTCCGTTTATGCCGAGCTCCCCGAGCAGTACGTGAGATAGCATATGCCGTGGTAAGCGGTTTGTTTTGAGAAATGGCCGCTTCTTTTGCGGCTTGTTTCTCGCGCTCGCGTGCCGCCTGCGCAATGGCCTCAGGACTTCCCTCTTCCAGAATCTCACTGACCTTATTGACCACCTGAATAATAGAGCATTTACCGGCTCCAATACCGGCAAAAAGGTCATCGATGGTATGGTAGTCAAACTGGCTCACGACTTTTGTAAGAGCTTTAACGGTACGCGTAGTGGAAATGCCATACCCACGTTTACGAAGCTCTTTCGCAAGCTCCGATCTTCCGCGCTCGGTATCGTCAGACCTAGATTCTTCTGCAAAGTACTTGCGAATTTTTGCCCGTGCGGAGGGGGTTTGAACCAGCGTCATCCAGTCGTGAGAAGGACGCGCGTTCTTGTTGGTTAAAATCTCAACACGGTCGCCCATCTCAAGGGTATGGGTAAGCGGCACTACCGATCCATTGACCTTTGCTCCCACACAGTGATTTCCTACCTCAGTATGCACCGCATAGGCAAAATCAAGAGGTGTGGCGTTACGGCGCAGGCTCATAACCTCGCCTTTTGGCGTAAACACAAAGATCTCGTGCTCAAAAAGATCAACTCTCAGATCGTTCAAAAACTCGTGCGGGTTATCAATATCGTCTTCAACGGCCCAATCAAGGCTTTTTCTAATCCAGTTAATCGTCGAGTTAATCATGCGGTCTTCTGACGACATCTGCCCTTTTGAATTGCCCTCTTTTTTATAAAGCCAATGAGCCGCAATACCGTATTCGGAAGCCTCATGCATCTCTGCCGTGCGAATCTGAATCTCAATGGGGCGCCCGTCAAGACCTATCACGGTCGTATGGAGTGACTGATAAAGATTGGCCTTTGGCGTTGCAATGTAGTCCTTGAAACGACCGGGCAATGGATGCCACAGCGAGTGCACGGCACCGAGCACGGAATAGCAATCCCCTACCGATTGTGTAATTACGCGCAGGGCGATAAGGTCATAGATATCCGAAAACTCTCGTCCCTTACGAACCATTTTCTGATAGATCGACCAAAGGTGTTTGGGGCGACCGGTAATTTGGAAGTTTTCCAACCCCACTGAGTCCAGCTCATCCGTCAGAGTTTTAATGGCCGCATTGGTATCGTCTTCGCGCTGTGCACGAGAATCCTGAACCATGCGAGCAATACGCTGGTATTCTTCCGGTTCAAGCCAAAAGAATGATAAATCCTCAAGCTCCCATTTTATTGACGATATACCGAGACGGTCGGCAAGCGGTGCATACACGTCCATGGTCTCGCGCGCCTTAAAAAGCCTACGATCCGGTGCAAGTGCCGCCAAGGTTCTCATGTTATGCAAACGATCGGCAAGTTTGATGATGACCACGCGGATGTCTTTTGACATGGCGAGAAACATCTTTCGCAGATTGAGTGCCTGTTTCTCGTCCATGGATGAAATTTCAATAGACGTGAGCTTGGTAACTCCGTCAACAAGCTCTGCGACCTGCTCGCCAAAAAGATTCTTAAGTTCGGTAAGTGTAGCCGAGGTGTCTTCCACCGTATCGTGGAGGAGTGCGGCACAAATGGTATCTTCATCCATGTGAAGGTTCTGAGCCAAAATAAGCGCCACTTCAACCGGATGGTTGATATATGGCTCACCGGAACGCCGGCGCTGATCCTTATGATAGTCAGCAGCAAACCTATAGGCTGCCTGCACCTTCTCACACGATTCCGGCAACAAATAATTTCTGCACGCACTTTCCAAAAGCCTAAAGTTATCCGCACTTGGAACCGACGGCTGCTTTGGCCTCACTTTGCGCACAGGCTGTCGTACCTCTTTTGCCTCACCCATATAAGACACCCTCCTCTCCATCAACAACAATACCAAATTCAGGAACAATTGGCTTATTTATGGCGCTTAGAAGTTCGTCCGCTGAAGCAGAAAGCGCCCACTGGGCAAACGAAGTAAACGCACTGCGTGTTTTCAAGCCTTCAGCATACCGAGCCGATGACGCCAAATCCATAGAAGAAGCCTTGATATTCATCAAAATGTTACGCTTCTCATCAAATCCTTGCAGAGATAAGAGGCCAAGCTCAGCAAAGATATCCAAGGCACAAGCCACGGCTCGCTCGTCGCTTCTGTTTTTTGGATCAATCGCAAGCGCAAGTGCCGCAATTTCTTCATTCGTTGCACAGAGAAGCCGTCCTTCTTTTTGTGCCTGAGCAAACAATGTCATAAGCGCCCGATAGATAGGGACCAACACGGCGCGTTTTGGTGCTGCCGAGGATAAGATCCGTTCATTGATGCGCATGTCATGTGCATCAAAAAGCAGGTGAACGTAGGCTCGAGCGCCGTCTCTTCCGGCACGACCCGACATTTGATTGTATGCAACACGCCCAAACGGAAGGTGGTAGAGGACAACATGACGAATGTCATGTATGTTAATTCCCTCACCAAACGCACTTGTTGCGACCACGCACGTAACCTCATTGTTTCTGAACGCGCGCTCAATGCGCTTGCGTGTCTCATGCGCCAGTCCCGCATGATAAAACACAATCTTATGACCCATCTCAGAGACGGTGTGACGAAGCATACGGCAGACGGACTGTGCTTGCTCGCGGGAATTCACATAGGCAATGCACTTCTCGCCTGATGCGACAAGACACGTAAGGGCGGCTTCTCTGTCAGGTGCCTCTCTCATGTCTTTGAGCCGAAGATTGTTTCGTACCGTTACGTCTTTAATAACGTCCTGTTCGGAGATGTTAAAAAGCCGACAGATTTCTTGTGCCGTTGCGGTTGATGCGGTAGCCGTTACCGCCAAAACCTGAGGATTACCAAGTTGATTGATGCTCTTTGGCATATCTGCATACGCATGGCGACCCTCGGCAACCGCTTGACCGGCATGATGAGCCTCATCGATAACCACAAACCCAATACGCCCACTTGCGGCAAATGCTTGTGTATGAATCGTAAAGAACTCGGGCGTGGTCAGCACAACATCAATTGATCCGTCCGTAAGCGCCGCAAAGATTTCTCCGCGACGCTCTTGCGATGTCTCTCCCGTAAGTACCACGGCAGAGGCGCCGCAGGCAGAAAATTCTTCTTCAAGATGATGCGCTTGATCGTGCACCAGTGCCCGAAGTGGATATATAAAGGCGCTTGCACGCTTGGCGAGAAGAGCTTCTCGCAGGGCATGGATGTGGAAAATGAGCGATTTCCCTCTTCCGGTTGCCATAACGCAAAGGCATGAATTTCCCTGTTCGAGCAAACTCAGCGCTGTTTTTTGGGCAGGCAGAAGTTGCCTGTTTCCAATGAGCATATCGCGAAGCCGCTCAGTCAAAGCAGCGTTTTCCAAAGACGCAAGTTCCGCTCGTATTGCCGTATTTTTGCAGACCAAAGGCTGTGACGGAGTTTCAGATACTTCAGATGTCGTCTCTTTGGGTGCGCCTTGAGCGACGAGCACCTGCGAGAGATCCTCAAAGAGATCTTCTTCATCCTCAGGAGTATCCCGATATAGGATATCTTTAACCATGAGCTTTGGTTTTGTACGTCCCTGCCATGTCTCGTTGACCGCTTCAAAAACTATGTCAACCGCACCGTCATAGTCCGCTGCTACATCAATATGCGGAGCTCGAAACATGATAGAGGCTACCGATGAAACTCCGTCTGATGCCATAAAACAAAGATGTATGCCACCAGCTCCCGCACGGTTGCGATTTCTCATGGTTACCCCTTGGACTGCAAAAAGAGGTTTTTTATTGCCCTGTCCAAACGGCTGTAGCACCTCAAGAGCATCAAGAGAGGCGGCATTTATCTCGGATAACGTAACAAGCGCCGACACCTCTCCCGTTGATTCAAAATCCTTGGCAGGAAGTTGTGACAACACCTCAGAAAGACGGTGACGAAACTCATCGATCTTCTCCGCCTTAAGAGTCACGCCCACCGCTCCTTGATGGCCTCCAAAGCGGATCAGCAAATCGGAGCATTCTTCTACCGCATGAAAGAGATCGACCGATCCCACCGAGCGACCGGAACCCCGGGCAATACCGTCTTCGACAGTAAAAAGAATGCACGGCACATGGTATCGGTTAACCACCCGAGATGCCACAATACCTTTCACGCCCTCATGCCAGCCCTCTCCGGCAAGCACAATGGCACGTGCGCCGTCATACGTTTCTTGTGCTTGGAGCAGCGCTTCATTGGTCAGTTGCGACTCAATCGTCCGGCGATTGGTATTGATTTCCTCAAGCTTTCCGGCCAAGACGGTAGCTTCCTGGATATCGTCAGAAAGCAAGAGGTCAAGCGCAAGCTCCGTTGAACCCATACGACCTGCGGCATTGAGCCGAGGAATAATGGAGAACGGAAGTTCATCGGCGCGAACCTCAGAGATATCTTGATTTGCAGCGGCCGCAAGAGCCACAAGACCGGGACGCCTGCCCGCGTGAATCTGACGTATTCCCGCAGAAACAAGAGCGCGGTTCTCGCTATTAAGCAACATCATGTCCGAAAGAGTTCCCAGAGTTGCTATATCAAGGTACGATTTCCACACTTCGGGTTTGTCAAGGCGGCGGCCAAGCTCGCATACAAGCTTCAGGGCTACTCCCGCTCCGGCAAGCTCGCGAGAAGGACACTCTGAGGTGAGTTTTGGATCAGCTACCGGCACCCCTTGCGGCACCAATTCAGCCGGCTCATGATGGTCGGTAACAACGACATCAATACCTCGCGCAACAAGCTCTTGCACTTCCTTGGCCGATGCAATCCCGTTATCAACGGTAATGATGAGATTGGGAGCTCCGTCCGCAAGCACCCGCTCAAGTGCCTTGACGGAAAGGCCATACCCTTCGCCAAAACGATGCGGAATATATGGCCTGACATCGGCGCCAAAGTCGCGAAGCGCCAACGTCAGAAGACAGGTAGAGCTCATTCCGTCAACATCAAAATCACCAAATACCGCAATACATTGATGCGTTTCAATGGCTTTTTGTACTCTATCGGCAGCTTCATTGAGGCCGGGTATGATACGCGGATCAAACCAATCCCTCTCAAGAGAAGGATTGAGAAACTTTTGAGCTTCCGCCACGGTTCTACACCCACGCGCCACAAGAACCCGTGCCACCAACGGATTGACGGAAAGTTTTTGCGAGAACTCCTGCTCAAGCTTGGGAACCTGAGGCAAAATATTCCAGTGCGTGCTTGAGGTTATACGAGCCATCCTGACCATCTCTTTTCTTTTTTAGAAGATGGTGCACCCCAAGTCATAAAACCGGTAGAGGGATACATACAAAGCCTTCTTTGGTCATGGCCGGCATACGCCGACCGGGGCATCTTGGATGCCCGCGCGTGTTTATCGCTTCCATTGTACCCACACTATGCAGCACACATTATTAGAAGTCTTTAACTCCTCCGGATTCCAGCCATTTTGTCACAAATTCACCATAGTTTCCCGCAAGAATTGCCTCACGCGCTTGATGCATGAGATTCAATAGGAAATAAATATTGTGCATCGAAAGCAGCTCACCTGCGAGCATTTCATGCTGGCGAACAAGATGATTGAGATACGCCCGTGTATAGCCACCACTACACACCGGACAAGTACACGCACTGTCAATGGGACCATTGTCATGGACATACTTGGTATTTTTCATGTTCATACGGCCTTGATACGAAAACGCCGTACCCATGCGCGCCGTTCTTGTGGGAAGCACACAGTCAAACATATCGATGCCCGCCGCAACGCTGCGTATCAACGTTGTCGGATTACCGACACCCATGAGGTAACGTGGCTTTGTACGGGGCATATAGTCTGCACAGAGCGGTTCAAGGGTCTCAAACATCACCTCATGCGGCTCGCCTACAGAATAGCCTCCGATGCCGTACCCCGGAAAATCTCCCGCCTGCTCCAAATGCTCAATCGAACGGCGGCGTAAATCAAGATGCATACCACCTTGCACGATGCCAAAAAGTGCCTGATCAGGACGTGTATGAGCCTGATAGCAGCGATCGGCCCATGCACTTGAAAGCTCAACGGATCGCTCCACCTTAGTGCGCGAGGACGGATAGCCAACGCATTGGTCCAGCTGCATCACAATGTCCGCGCCAAGATTTTGGGCAATTTGCATATTGGTCTCGGGAGTCCACCACGACCAGGCTCCGTCATAATCGACCGCACGGAATTTTACGCCCTCATCGGACAGTTTCATAAACTGCTCATGAGAAAATACCTGGAAACCACCAGAATCTGTCAGAATAGGCCCATCCCAGCACATAAACGAGTGCAAACCGCCCAACTCTGCGATAAGCTCATCGCCCGGTCGCTGGCTTAAGTGATAGGTATTGGCAAGTAAAATTTTCGTTCCCAAACTTTTAACGGTATCGGGCAGAAGACCTTTAACCGTTGCCTTGGTACCAACCGGCATAAAAATGGGTGTTGGAATGTCGCCGTGGGGCGTATGAAAAACACCGGCACGGGCATGCGTTGTTGGATCTTCGGCAACTATGTCATAGGTAAACCATGCGGGGTCTTTCTTGGAAGCCCACAGCTCCTGATGGACGCAATGAACTTCAGTGGTAAATTTGGATGTCGTAGTTTTTTCAGTATGCGACATATACCTTTGCAACCTCACTCATAACACGCGGGGCGAGAAGAACTTCTCGCCCGATACCATAAGCGCAATAAAAAATGGAAGCACACCTCAACCAAGAGCAGCTCAGAGCGTGCGCAAGGCATCAACCAGCGCCGTCTTGGACTCCGTTTTTGCGTCTTTCATCTTGATGAGACGCGCAGGGCTTCCGGCAACCACGGCATGCGCAGGGACGTCGTCGGTAACAACGGCGCCTGCCGCCACCACGGCTCCCTCTCCTACGTGCACGCCTTCGATAACCACGGCATTGGCACCAATCAATACGTCATCCTCGACGATAACCGGCGTTGCCGACGCAGGCTCAACCACGCCTGCAAGAACGGCACCGGCACCAACATGACAGTGCTTACCGACAACCGCTCTTCCGCCAAGCACCGCGCCCATGTCAATCATGGTACCCTCACCGACAACGGCACCGATGTTGATAATGGCACCCATCATGATAACGGCGGAGTCTCCGATCTCAACATGTTCGCGGATAATGGCACCGGGCTCAATACGCGCGTTGAGATTTTTGAAGTCAAGCAGAGGAACGCCTGAGTTGCGGCGGTCGTTTTCGATGTCATAATATGCGATTTTGTCAGCGTTTTTCTCAAGCGCGCGCCTCAGCTCCGACCAATCACCAAAGACAATTTTTACGGAGCCCATCCCATAGACATGGGTATCCGCCCCAAAGTCAATGCACGCTCCGTCCTTCTCGCAAACATAAACTTTGACCGGTGTTTTCTTGGGTGATGTTGCAATGTAGTTGATAATTTTTTGAGCGTCCGTAAGACTCTCCGTCTGCCTATTCAAAAGAGCCCTCCTCTTCTTGGAGCATAAGCTGATCAAAGGTATAGAAACCGTTTTTGCAGGCGAGAATTCTTTGGGCACATGCCACTGCTCCATTTACAAAAATCTGCCTGCTATTTGCCCGATGCGTAAAACAAAGTTCTTCGTCTTGTCCAAAAAAATGTACTTCATGAGTACCCGCAACCGTTCCCCCGCGAAGCGCATGCATGCCAATCTCGCCTTTTGGACGAGGACCTACCATCCCAACACGGCCGTTTACCACACGCTCGTCTCCTTCGGGGTCAATGGCATGAAGGAGAAGCTTTGCGGTGCCGGAAGGCGCATCCGCCTTTTGGTTGTGATGCGTCTCAACAATCTCGATATCCCACTCGGAAAGAGCACGTGCCGCCTGCGTAACGGCTCGCCGAAGAACGGCAATCCCAAGGGAGTAATTTGCAGAATAGACTACGCGGGTTTTCTCGCCAAGCGAGCGCAGCTCAACCAAATCGGACTCGTCATACCCCGTTGTGCCCGAAACAAGAGCGGCTCCCGTACGTGTTACGTAGGCAAGAACATGTGGAAGAGCGCACGCGTTGGAAAAGTCAATCACCACGTCGGCGGCCGGTGCTTCCGTATCCAATTCCGCACAGTTTTGCGCGCCGTAGCTGCCGATAACGTCAAATGAATGGTCGGTAAGCGTCTGTTTGATGAGGCTTCCCATGCGGCCTCTTCCCACGACGATTGCACTAGGCATGGAGAATACCTGCTTTCTTCAGTTCTGCGGCGAGAAGATCCTTATGGGCATCGGTAAGCTTCCATAGGGGAAGACGGTAGTTCTCGCCCAGTAAACCCATTTCTGCAAGGGCATATTTTACCGGAATAGGATTGACCTCGCAAAAGAGTGCATGGATGAGGTCAAGGTTGGCAAGCTGAATCTCCCGTGCTTTCTGAGGGTTCCCGTCGTGCCAATATGCCACAAGATTGTGCACCGTTTGCGGCGCGACGTTGGACCATACGGAAATAACGCCCGAAGCACCCAAAGACAACAGCGGTGCAATCATGTCGTCATTTCCTGACCACAGCGTAAAGTCATCGCCGACATACCGCGCGATCTTCGTCGCATAGGCAATATCTCCGGAAGCTTCTTTAATGCCCCACGCATTTGCATGTTTTGAGAGACGTGCCACATTTGCTTCAGAGAGTGTACATCCGGTACGACTTGGCACATTGTAGAGTAAACAGGGCACATCCACACGATCAAGTACATACGAGAAGTGCTGGTAGATGCCCTCCTCGTTGGACTTGTTATAGTAGGGAGTAATTAAAAGAAGCCCATCGACACCTGCCTCTTGGAGCATCTTTGACTTGCGCATTGACTCTGCCGTTGCGTTTGATCCCGCGCCTCCGATAACCGGAACACGGCCGGCAACGCGCTCAACAACAGTACGGACAACTTCTACATCCTCGGCATCGGTCATGGTGGCGGACTCACCGGTAGTTCCCAATACCAAAAGACCGTCAATGCCCCCGTCTATCTGAAAGTCCACAAATCTTTCAAGCGCCGCAAAATCAACGTCGCCCTTCTCGTCAAACGGTGTTACCAATGCGGTAATTGCTCCCGTAAGGTGTGTTATATCCATTACGTCTCCTTTGTTTGCATAGGTACCTTGCTGGAGAAGGCAAAACCTCTTGCCCGTTACTTGCCCGCTACTTGCCCGTTACTTGCTATGCCTCCGGATGAGCAAGATCTGAAAAAGGTGAGCCGGGATAATCAAACGTTGCAAAGTAGTCTGCCATTGTCTCCGCACGGCGGATAAGCTCTACCGTCTTGTCCTCATGATAGAGCAACTCAGCCGAACGGAGCTTGCCATTGTAGTTATATCCCATCGAAAAACCATGCGCTCCGGTATCGTGAATAAAGAGCAGGTCACCGACGTGAACTTTGGGAAGCGCGCGGTCGCGGGCAAACTGATCATTGTTTTCACATAAACCGCCGACGACACTATATACGTGATCGGCAGAAGCATCTTCAGCTCCCATTACGGTGATGTGATGGTAGGCATCATAGATTGCCGGCCGCATCAGGTTTGCCGCACACGCATCAACGCCAAGATAGTCATGATAGGTAACCTTTTCGTGGAGTACGCGGGTAACCAAACCACCTGCCGGAGCCAAAAGCCACCTGCCAAGCTCAGAATATATGGCCACGTCATCCATGTTCTCAGGAACAAGCACTTCTTCGTATGCTCTTCGCACTCCCTCGCCAATGGCGCAAACATCGGCGCTGGTTTCTTCAGGACGATAAGCAACACCAATGCCGCCGGAAAGATCAACAAACCCTATGTGAATGCCAAGTTCTCTGTGAAGTCGCACGGCCAACTCAAAAAGAATGCGGGCAAGCTTCGGATAGTAATCTTGCTCACGAGCATTGCTGGCGAGAAACGCGTGCAATCCAAACACTTTTACGCCACGATCGCGCAAGACTCGAAACGTTTCAAAAAGCTGCGCCTCAGTCATACCAAACTTCGCATCCGCAGGATTTCCGATGATGCCGTTTGCAGACTCAAAGGTACCTCCCGGATTAAACCGCGCACAGATGCTATCCGGAAGTACGCCTCCAAGAGCATCGTCAAGTGTATCAAGCATATCGCCGCCGGCGTCAAGGTTGATAATGGCTCCCTGAGCGGCGGCTCGTTTAAAGTCTTCAGGAGGCGTGTCGTTGGATGAAAGCATGATGTTTGAGTCCGTTACTCCGCAGGCATCCGCGAGCACCAACTCTGTAGCCGTCGCGCAATCACACCCGCAGCCAAGATCGCACAGTAACTTGATGATCGTTGGATTGGGGGTTGCTTTTATCGCAAAGAACTCTCGAAACCCGGGATTCCATGAGAAGGCTTTCTGCAAAAGGCGCACACGATGCACGATTTCCGCCTCATCATAGATATGAAAAGGCGTGGGATACTTTTTGGTAATGTACTCAAGCTCATCTTTTGTTATAAACGGGTGCTTTTTCAACACTTTTCCTCCAAAGCCTTATAGGGTACGAAGCCGATCCACAAACCCGTGCAATCGAGCAAGTCCTTCTCGAAGTGTCTCCTCGGAAACCGCATAGCTGATGCGCACAAAGCCCTCGGCACCAAAAAATACGCCGGGTACCAAAGCAACTCCTGCCTCTTCAATGGCCCGCAGACAGAATTCCTCACTTGAAAGGCCGAATTCCGAAATTCGAGGAAACGCGTAAAAAGCACCCTCCGGCCTTACCGTTGGCAAGGCCATCTTGGCGAGAGCGTCAAGGGTAATGTCTCTGCGCCTTCGGTACTTCTCGCGTGAATCAGACGTAGATGTTCTAAGCGCCTCGCAGGCAGAGGCCTGTAAAAATGACGGAACCGATGAAACCATTTGCTGGTGCACTTTTGCGATATCGGCCGCAAGACTATCGGTCGTTGCCACCCAACCAAGACGCCAGCCGGTCATTGCCCACGGTTTAGAAAAACTGTTCGTTACAATCGTACGATCCGCAAGCTGCGGATATTTTGCTGCGAAGCGCGGCACGTCTTGCACATAGGAAAGCTCCCGATACACGTCATCGCAAATGACGTAGAAGTTTTTCTCAGCGGCAACGCGCGCCACCGCATCAAGAGATTCGTGTGAAAGTATGCATCCCGTAGGGTTGTTGGGAGAAGTGAGCACTATCGCTTTCGTTCTCTTGGTTACTGCCGCCATAAGCGCGTCCAGACTGATTTGAAAGTCAGTTTGGATCGTATCAAGGACCACCGGAGTTGCATGAAGAAGCGTGGTGATTGAGCCGTACACAATATAGGCCGGAGACGGAATGATTACTTCATCTCCCGGGTTGAGAAGAGCCGCGAGAGAAGCAAAAAGAGCCTCGGTTGCACCGACCGTTACGACAACGCCGTCGGGAGTCACGGAAAACCCGCGCTCACACTCCCATGCCGCAATGGCGTCCCGCAACTCCGGATACCCCACGTTAGGCGGATAATGCGTATTTTTTGCTTTAAGCTCCACATCAACCAAAGCCGAAATGTTTTGCGGCGTGTCTTCCGCCGGCTCGCCGATTGTCAGCGATATGCAATCGGGATTTGCGGAGGCAAGCGCCGAGAAGCGTCTGATGCCCGATGGCTTAAATGCGTGAAGAGTTGAATTTCTCGTAAGTGACATATGCAGTCCCTCGCAACCAAACGTCAAAGTACGCGGTATGATTTAAGCATACGACACAAACGTTGCGGAGAGGTTGCCGGCACGTAAATTTTTGTATTTACAGGCGTATCTCCGCAATTGCGGTCCGTCGATATGCTCGCCGTGTTCATGAGGAGGCTCAATGAAAAAGCACGTCTTACGCGTTTTAAAGGTATTGCTTGGCATGGTAGTTGCCGTTGCGCTTATCTTTGGTGGATACGTCCTCTATTTGCAGCTTAACTACTATCGTATTCCCGACAATACCGCCGTCACCAATGAGGGAGCTTCTCCTTCCGCCACGCACATTGAGGTTGGTAAAGAGTACACCGCCTCAACCTACAACATTGGTTTTGGTGCCTATACTCCCGACTACACCTTCTTTATGGACGAAGGCATCATGGCCGACGGTACGCGAACCAAAGGTGAACACGGACGTGCCGTAAGTAAAGACTCTGTCGAGAAGTGCACTGAGGAAGCGCTGGGAACTATTGCCTCACTCAATAATGGAACAGCCCCTGATTTCATGCTCTTTCAAGAAGTAGACAGAAACTCTGACAGAAGCTATCACGTTAACCAAGTTCAAGAAACGGAATCAAAGTTCTCCCAAGATGCTTCCTATTTCGCGCAGAATTTCCATACCGGTTTTCTTGCGTACCCGATTCCTGAATTTCACGGAAGTGTGGACGCAGGTCTCATGACTCTCTCCAACGTCACGGCCGCAGAGAGCACGCGCCGAAGCTATCCCGTTGACCAGTCGTTCTTTGCAAAATTCTTTGACCTTGACCGCTGTTTCATGATCACGAGATATCCCACAAGTGATGGGCATGAGCTGGTACTTATCAATTCGCACATGTCTGCATACGATGCCGGAGGCACTATGCGCGCCAAACAACTTGCCATGCTGAGAGAAGTTCTTACGCAAGAGCGCGCCAAAGGCAATTATGTCATTGCCGGCGGAGATTGGAACCATGCGCTTGCAGGATCTCTTTCTCTGTATCCGTCTGACCAGCAAGTCCCTGACTGGGTCGCCGAGCTGAAAGACTCTGATTTGCCGGAAGGATTCTCCGTAGTTAAGGCTGACAACCTCGCAGACGTTCCCAGCTGTCGTGGTGACGATATCCCTTATACCAAAGGGCATACCTACACCACTACGGTTGACGGTTGGATTGTTTCCGACAACGTGAAAGCTCGGGCGGAAAACATTGATACCGGCTTTGCGTACAGCGACCATAATCCCGTACTTCTGCGCTTTACGCTCGGTGCGAACGCACAGTAGTTGAGGTAGGAACGCGGGGTAACCAGAGATGCGAATACGCAGTAGCCGGAGGTACAAGCACGCAATAGCTGAAGTACGAGTGCATAGTAGCCAGACCTTTGCGTTTTCTGCTTAGCGTGAGCGTGCGATAAGCAAAAGAGCAATACCTCATCAAATTCTATATAAATGTTGTAATTACAACGTTCTTCTCGACACAAACGTGACAAACTGCTGTTGAGTAAAAAGTCAGCCTTGGCGGACTCTTGAAAGTCAACCAGGGTAGACTCCTTATGGCTCACCGGCATATTCATTGCTTCCTGAAAGCTTCCTGAAAGGAGTTCTCATGCAAAACATGATTGATTTGGATAAGTCCGTATACGAAATCTGCACAAAGTTCCCCGCCATCAAGGATCTTATGGCAGAAAACGGATTCAAAGAGATTACCGAGCCTGGTCGTCTGCAAACCATGGGCCGCTTTATGACGATTCCCAAGGGATGCGCGCATAAGGGCGTTGATCTTGAAGAACTAAAGGACGTCTTCCGAGCTCACGGATTTGTCATCAAAGGTGACGACGTTGCTGCAGACAAGTCCTCTGTTGCTACGGTGGAAGCTCCTGTTGCTCCAGGTGGGGCCCCTACTACCCCAGATGAAAACCCCATTGCCACAACCCCCGAAGAGCGCAAGGCTCTCATTGCGCAGTATCTGGAGCGCCTCAACGACGGTGAGGATATCGAGAGCGTTCGTGAAGACTTTGCTCGCAACTTTAAGGACGTTTCCGGTGGTGAAATATCCACAGCCGAGCAGGAACTCATTGCGGGAGGCGTTCCCATGGAGAAGGTTCTTCGCCTCTGCGACGTTCATGCCTCGCTCTTTGAAGGTCATGTTTCCTGTGCACACACCGGAGCAGCCGGAGCGGTTGAAGAAACACCGGGACATCCCGTATGGACCATGCGCCAGGAAAACGATCGCATTATGGCTTTTATCAACGATCGCGTAAAGCCTGACGTCAAACGCACCCGCATGCTCACCGAAGCCTCTTCTGCGGCAGAGCGTGAAGGCATCGTTGCCATTTTGAAGGCCGACATGGAAGCGTTTGATGAGGTGTTTATCCACTATAAACGCAAGGAAGAGCTGCTCTTTCCTCATCTTGAGCGCCATGACATCACCGGTCCCTCTAAGGTCATGTGGGGCAAAGATGATGAGGTGAGAAATGCCGTGCATGGTGCTGAAGCTCTGCTTGAAACCGCCTACGGTGAGTACGATTCTCAGCTTTTAGCAGGTGTTGCCGACTACCTTGATGAGGTCGTTGAAGGCACCCTCTCCATGGTGAGCAAAGAAGAAAACGTGTTGATTCCACTTTCCCTCGAGCATCTCTCGGCAACCCAGTGGACCCAGATCGCCTCGGAGGAAAACGAGTTCGGTCATGCGTTTGGCGTCAATCCTCCTGCGTGGCACGCAGATCCGCTTGAGCTTGCAAACGATAAGCTGAACGAGATGGAAGCTACCGCCTCCGGTGAGAACGCAGAAACAACCTCTGACACGCGCACTTCTCAAGATGAAACAATCCATTTGTCTACCGGCGAGTTTACTCTCGCACAACTCGAAGCTGTGTTTGCAACCATTCCTTTGGACATTACCTTTGTGGATGCCAACGACAAGACCCGCTACTTCAGCCATGGCGATACCCGCGCTTTCCCGCGCCCCAAGAGTTGTCTTGGCCGCGATGTGTATGACTGCCATCCGCCCAAAAGCCAAGAAGCAGTGCGTCGCATCTTGACCGAGTTCAAGAGTGGTAAGCGCGACGTCTCAGAGTTTTGGTTCAAGGCCATGGGTAAGTTCTTATACGTCCGCTACTTTGCCGTTCGCGATGAGGCAGGCAACTACCTCGGTGCTCTTGAAACCACGCAAGACATCGGACCTATCAAAGCACTCGAAGGCGAGAATCGCCGCGGATCTGATGCATAACGGTGCTTGACTCCGCCTCGAATTCATATGCTTCAACAGCACGTTCTTCTCGCCGCGCGTATAGCGAGAAGGGCGTGTTTTCGACCATTAGCCTCTAGCGGTTTTAGTCTCCAGCAATTTTGCGCATATCAGTCCTCAAGGATGACATGGTTGGATTGCAATTTATGTATGAAGACAGCCAAGCAACCAAGCGCGGTTATTATAGCCCCCATAAGAACGGATAGATGTGTTCGGCCGGTGAGTAAGTAGATATAAATCCCTAAGAAGAACGAAACCGCCATGCCGGTACAATCTCCACAGCTCAGCTTGACTCCTTCTCGATAGTAACGGCAATTTAACAACATTGCACCATAAAAGATAACCTGGGTTCCACAAACAACGTCAAAGAACTGGATAGAAGTGCATCGATCTTCATATACGAGGGAAAGTGTGCCGATAAGTAGACTCAATGCAATAATCGCCGCAAAATGAGTGTACATAAGTACCAACGCACGAGCATGTCTGTGATGCTCACATAACACGTGGATTTGTATGACATACCACACAAACATACTCACGAATAGTATAAAAATGAGCGGCGGTCCTAAAATAAATTCTCCAAGGACAAAAAACTCACCTATAAACACCGTGGCTTCACCAAAGGCAATCAGGGTGATCAACTCAAAACGTTCAACAAGATGAGAAAAATTGATAACAGTTCCCCATGTATTACTAGTTTTTGAAAATGCTGGAAATATCACACCTCCAAGAACGGCCACATACGCAAGAATAAGTGACCACGCAAAAGGAATCCTTCCAAAACTCAATGTAACAAAAAGTTGCAACATAAAGGCCCAAACGATACTGAGCGCTATATGTTGAGCAAGTGTTTTTTCTTCCTTATCAATACCTGATTCAATGGACTTAATAAAATACAACGCCACGATTGATCCCAGCATTAACGTCATCATTGTGCTATGGCTGGGAAGACTTCTGCTCCAGTCAGCGGAAGCCGTATTAGACATATATAAGGCTGCTACACCATGAATACCCATAAACAGCATTTCATACCAGCGCGACTTACCATAGCGATTGATGTAGATAGTCATGTATAACCACACCTGAAATATGGATAGACAGACTAAGAAATGATATATGTATATATTGGGATTAGAAAGATATCCTTGAGAAACAACTGCAGCCACCTCTAAAATGGCACTAACAAAAATAAAATCGTAAAACAGTTCCAGCAAACCCACATGGCAACCTTCAAGGTTCTTGTCGATAATTCCCATAGCATTTCTCCAAATAAATCCAAAATATGAGATGCCTTTGATTAAGTATATACAAGAGGAATACCTATTTAATTGAAACATATTAAGAGCACATAATAAGCCGATTTATGCTGCATACACTGTTTTAGTTACGTCCCAAAAGCGGTGTAAGTCAAAGACACATCTCTCTAAGTGACAAAGACAACTTTGTGAGTAAGCACCACTAAATACCTCACCGATAGCCCTCACAAGACCTGCGTGAGCATCGGAGATAACAAGTCTCACCCCACTTAGTCCTCGCTCTTTCAAAGAGATAAGAAAGTCTTTCCAAGACAGATAAGACTCTGTATCAATGCATTCAAGTCCTATGATTTTTCTTTTGGCTTCTGTATTTGTGGCTATAGCAATAACAGTTGCACGCTTGGTGGTATGTCCTGCTTCTCTTATAGGAATATAGGTTGCATCAAGCCAAAGATAGGGCCATGTGTCAAAAGACAAAGAGTTATGTCTCAAGTCATCTATCTCTTCGTCCAGTGACTTGACAAGTCTTGAAACTCTACTTCTACTGATCTTTTCAACACCAAGATTGCTGAGTGCTTTTTCTACCTTACGATTTGAAATACCTAAGGTCCACATATCACAGATACAGCTTGCAAGGGCTGTATCACATCTACTCCACTTACTCACAATGTCGTTGGGAAAGTAGGTTCCCTCACGGAGCTTGGGAATTTTTAAAGTAAGAGTACCGACTGAAGTTACAAGCTTTCGCTCGCGATATCCATTACGGACACACCCCAGCTCTTCTACTTGCTCGACCATTACGGTATTCACCACATCTTCAAGTAGTGTTCGCGCAATACCATTGAGATCTAATTTGTGATCTTGGGTGTATGAAAGCTCAGATTCGTGTAGAGTTTGCATTGCGGTTGTTTCCTTTCTGATTTGGTTGTGGTGACTATATTCTAGGAAATAACCGCACTTCTTTTACATCACTGAGGTGCTTC
>ERZ772955.834-NODE-834-length-22164-cov-22.123072_pt1 | contig 22164 bp, 19 predicted proteins | sample MGYA00511133_ERZ772955 | MGnify/ENA primary metagenome ERZ772955 (study PRJEB29015, sample SAMEA2737914) | human oral metagenome | biome: human oral; feature: human-associated habitat; material: dental | place: China | collected 2149 ... | reverse complement strand
CCGTCAGCGGAGAGTTGGGGCATGGCAAACCGAACAATATGGCCGACTACTTCAGCCTGCCCTTTTTAGGAGGGTACGGACCTACCGAAGATGATTTCCGCCCTTCCAATCCCAAGCGCTGGATGCATGGCAATACTCCGGGAGTCGCACTCTACTGGTCGAGTACACCTGCCCCGGGATTTCCGGACAAGGCATACGTCTGGGAAGTGGATCCTTCAAAAAGATTCCACAAAATTGACATTAAACCAGAGAATCGCCAGTATGGATTTAGCCGGATGTGGCCGGCCGACCGCTAAGCGGCCCTGTGCCCATGCCGGTTTCCCCTTGCGGCATCTGGTTTCACCCCCGGTGAATGCTGCCGGATGAGGAAGTGTCAGGATGCAGCTTCACGGCCTGGCGGCTTCTCAACCTGCAGGCAGCATTCCCCGGGAAAAGCAAAGACCATTTCATTACTCAAAAACGAGTTATGGAATGGTCTTTTCCTTTGTCGTACCGTCTCAACCCCGGCGGCTGTCAAAATCTAAGCGTCAGGGATGGCAGTTTCCTAAAATAGAATTTAGCAAAAAAACACAGAAAAGTTTGGTCGGTTCGCAGGAAAATCGTACCTTTGCACTCGCAAAAACGAAATGAGCGCCCTTAGCTCAGCTGGTAGAGCAACTGACTCTTAATCAGTGGGTCTAGGGTTCGAGTCCCTAAGGGCGCACACAGACAGGCTTCTGACCCGGGCCTTTTCGTTCAGCAGCCAGCAGCGCCCTTAGCTCAGCTGGTAGAGCAACTGACTCTTAATCAGTGGGTCTAGGGTTCGAGTCCCTAAGGGCGCACATAAAGAGGATTTCCGTTCATTGGGAATCCCTTTTTGTTTTTCTGTTCTTTCCGCTGTATAATCCGATTAATTTTGTGTAAATTTGCAGCTTATGAAGCAAAACCGCCTCAAGATATATACTACACTTCTGCTCTTCCTCATCATGTCAGGTGCATGGGCGGGCAGTGGAGGTGATGGACTTATCGGTTATCCCGGAGGAAAGTGTTATATGTTCCGTGTCACATTGGTGGACAAAGCCGGTACGCCCTACTCCCTGGACAGGCCGGAGCAGTTTCTGTCGAAAGCGTCGGTTCTCCGGCGGCAACGGCAGGGGCTACGGCTTGACTCTACCGATCTCCCTGTGTCGCCGGCCTATATCCAGCGAATCAGGAAGGAGGGAGGAAGGATTGTGGCAGTGAGCAAGTGGAACAATTCGGTTCTCGTCCGGGGCGACAACCGGCAGACACTGGAAGACCTGAAAGTGCTGCCGTTCGTGAAGGACAGCAGGCTGGTATTCGTCTCTCCGGACTCTGTCCGTCCTCTGTCCCAGCGCATTCGTTACCGTACAGATTTGCAGGTCCTTGACTCAACGGTCCACGACTATTACGGGATGGGGAAGGCGCAGCTGGAGAATCTGGATGGCAGGAGACTGCATAATCTGGGCTTTATGGGGCAAGGGATGACGATCGCCGTGCTGGATGCAGGTTTCATGAATGTGGACAGGATTCCTGCCTTCAGGAATGTGAACATCCGTGGTACGCGTAATTTCGTCGCAGGATATGACGACGATGTCTTCAAGGAGATGGATCATGGGACCAAGACGCTGTCGACGATAGCCATGAACCAGCCTGCCGTCTTTGTGGGTACGGCCCCCAAGGCCGCTTTCTGGCTTCTTCGCACGGAGGACTATCTTACGGAAAGCCCGGCGGAGGAAGACTTCTGGATAGCCGCTGCGGAGTTCTCCGATTCTGTAGGAGTGGATGTCATCAGTTCCTCTTTGGGCTATCATGGCTTTGATGACAAGTCGGCGAATTATCATTATTCCGATCTGGACGGCCGTACGGCTCCCATATCGCAAGTGGCCTCCCGCCTGGCAGGAAAGGGGATGGTCCTCGTCAACAGTGCCGGCAATGACGGCATGGGATCGTGGAAAAAGATCAATGTTCCGGCGGATGCTTTCGACATTCTCACGGTGGGGGCAATATCTCCTGACGGTGTGAATGCTGCATTTTCGTCGGTCGGTCCTACGGCAGACGGTCGTGTCAAGCCTGATGTGATGGCGTATGGCTGTCCGACGAACGTGGTGTCGGGGAGGGGGTACATCACTCCTGATACCGGTACGTCGTTTGCCTGTCCGCTCATTGCCGGAATGGTAGCTTGTCTGTGGCAGGCGTTGCCTCATAAGTCTGCAACGGAGATTATCGAACTCGTCCGCAGGGTGGGAAGCAACTGCCGCAGGCCTGACAATATCATGGGGTATGGTGTTCCGGACTTCTGGTCGGCCTACCAGTCGGCTACCCGTTGTACGGAGGGATGATAAGGGGGCTGAATGTGCCTTGATGGAGGCAAGAGGAATCAGAGGAAGATACACCTTATTATATAGGGGGATTTGAATAAAATGGAGAAAGCACTCACGCTCTATGAACTGAACTGTATGGTGGCAGACACAATCGACGCCACTCTGGCACGCTCCTACTGGGTAGAAGCCGAACTCTCCGAGGTCCGTGAGAACCGCGGACACTGTTACATGGAACTGATAGAGAAGGACGGGAATGGGAATGTCCCGGTAGCCCGAGCGTCGGCCAAGTGCTGGCGCAACGTATGGTCGGTCATCATGCCCTACTTTGTCCGCATTACCGGTCAGCAGGTGCATTCGGGAATGAAGCTGATGTTGCAGGTGCATGCCCAGTTCCATCCCCAGTACGGCTTCTCGTGGATTGTTGATGACATCAATCCTGAATTTACTATGGGTGACATGATGCGGAAGCGGCAGGAAATCGTCCGCCGGCTGAAGGAAGAGGGAGTGTTCGACCTGCAGAAGGAGCTTCGTCTTCCTATGTTCGCCAGTCGTATTGCCGTTATCTCCTCCGAGACTGCGGCAGGCTATGGGGATTTCTGCAACCAGTTGGAAACGAACGAATATGGTTTCAAGTTCCATATAGAACTGTTCCAGACCGTCATGCAGGGCGGACAGGTGGAGCCGGGTATCATATCGGCTCTTGACAGAATCAACGGGCGCGAGGAGGAGTTCGATGCTGTTGTCATTATCCGGGGCGGTGGCGCAACGGCCGACCTCAGCGGCTTTGATACACTGGAGCTTGCAGAGAATGTGGCGAACTTCCCCCTGCCTGTCATAACGGGTATCGGGCACGAGCGTGATGAGAGTGTGCTGGACATGGTGGCGTTCCTGCGTGTGAAGACACCGACGGCTGCTGCGTCTTTTCTCATTGACCAGCTGGCGGCAACGCTTGCGAGGGTAGAGAATGCACAGAGAACGCTCGCCGAAGGTGTCAGGAGGAAACTGGAGACGGAAAAGATGCGTCTCCGGCATTTCGGGTCGCATATTCCGGTGCTCTTCTCCCTTGTCCGTACGAAACAGGAGGCACGGCTTGACGCACTTTTCCATAGGCTTGCAGAACGGATGGGCGAATCCCTGCACCGGTCGGCTTTCCATCTCGATGCACTGATGCAGCAGGCATTGCCCCCTCTGCATCTCCGCCTTTCCGAAGCGTCTCACCGGCTTGAAATGCTCGATCAGCGTGTGCGTCTGCTTGACCCCTCTCTGCTGTTGAAACGGGGTTACAGCATTACGCTGCACAACGGCCGGGCTGTCCGCAGTGCGGGAGAGCTGAAGGCCGGAGATGTGATCACGACAAGATTTGCTGAAGGAGAGATTGAGAGCAAGGTGGACACTCTGAGATAGTTTTCCCCTGGGCAATTGTGGAACTGGCGTTTTCAGCTTTCCTGCTTTCCTGATATTCCATTCTCTCTGGTCTTTTCAGGCTCTCTGCTCTTACAGGCTTCCCCAGTACTGGATAGAATCGCCGGAATCTCATAGATCGAGACCTCTGCAGAAATCTATTTGTCTCAGAACCGTATATCTGATTATCAATAGGTTGCACTTTCAGAGCGTCTCATGTAATGGAGTTTTGCAGAGGTCTCAGATCAGTTTTCTCTCTATGGCTGCCAGGATTAATAATGACAAAAAACAATCACAATGAAAGAAGTAAATTACGAAGAGGCTGTTCATCAGCTGGAGAACATTGTCGAGAAGATGGAGCGCGGCGAACTGGATGTTGATTCCATGGTCTCACAGCTGAAGCGGGCACAGGAACTTGTAAAGCTCTGCAAGAAGAAACTGAAGCATACTGATGATGAGATTCAGAAGCTGCTTTCTGACCAGTAGACTGTGTCCCGTGCGGGAAGGGAATGCCAGAGAGGGCATTAACAAACCCGGTATTTGGTTTGCATGGTAAAAGAATTTTGCGTACTTTTGTATTTTAGTGTCACAGAATGTTAGATTAAATACTTATTGATATGAAAAATCTGGATTGGTCAAACTTGACATTTGGCTATCAGCCAACTGATTACAACGTGCGCTGTTATTACCGTAACGGGAAGTGGGGAGAAGTGGAAGTCTGTTCGGATGAATACCTGAAACTCCATATGGCTGCAACCTGCCTTCACTACGGACAGGAGGCTTTCGAGGGCTTGAAGGCTTACCGGTGTCCCGATGGAAAGGTACGTGTCTTCCGTATGGAGGAGAATGCTGCCCGCCTGCAGAGTACCTGCCGTGGCATTGTCATGCCGGAAGTTCCCACGGAGTTGTTCGTCGAGATGGTCAAGAAAGTGGTCCGTCTCAACCAGGCGTATATCCCGCCCTATGAGAGTGGAGCAACGCTGTACATCCGCCCGTTGCTGATCGGCACTTCTGCTCAGGTAGGTGTCCGTCCGTCCGAGGAATATTGTTTCCTGATATTCGTCAGTCCTGTCGGGCCTTATTTCAAAGGTGGATTCTCGGCCAATCCATATGTCATCGTACGTGATGCTGACCGTGCTGCACCGCTGGGAACGGGAATGTACAAGGTGGGCGGAAATTACGCTGCATCCCTGAGAGCCAACCGACGGGCACACGAGAAGGGCTATGCTTCTGAATTCTACCTTGATGCAAAGGAGAAGAGGTATGTCGATGAATGTGGAGCGGCCAACTTCTTCGGCATCAAGAACAACACCTATATAACTCCGGAGTCTACCTCCATCCTCCCCTCCATCACCAACAAGAGCCTGATGCAGATTGCTGAAGACCTGGGCATGAAGGTGGAACGCCGCCCCGTTCCCGAGGAGGAACTCGACAGTTTTGAGGAAGCTGGTGCCTGTGGTACGGCGGCTGTCATCTCTCCCATATCTCATCTTGATGACATGGAGACAGGAAAGGTTTACAGTTTCGGCGACAGGCCCGGACCGTGGTCAACCAGGCTCTATGAGACCCTCCGCGGCATCCAGTATGGGACCATTGAAGACAGACACGGCTGGACGACGGTCGTGATTGAATAGTTCCTATGTGCAAAGGAATCCTATGTGTCTTTCCGGAGCGGTTTTCATGTGACTTTATTTTTGGGCCATTGACGGTAAAGTGTCATTTTTGCAGCATGAATCACCGTCAGTGACAGATACAGGATATTTTCATTAATCATATAAAAAAATCAGGAGAGTAAGAAAATGAATATGACAAAGAAGATGCAGGATGCGTTCAACGCACAGATTGTCGCAGAATTGTGGTCGTCAAACCTCTATCTGCAGATGGCATGCTGGTTCCGCAAGGAGGGCTGGAAAGGTTTTTCGAGCTGGATGTACAAGCAGGCAGAGGAGGAGAGGCAGCACGCCATGGACATGGCGCAGTTTGTTCTCCACCGTGGCGGAGAAGTAGTCCTTACGGCGATTGATGCCGTCAAGACTGACTGGGCGGATGCCAAGGAAGTTTTCGTAGATACGCTGGCGCATGAGCAGAACGTGACAGAACTCATCAACCGGCTGGCAGACGTCGCCGATGAGGAGAGAGACCGCGCTTCACAGAACTTCATTGCAAAGTACATTGACGAGCAGGTGGAGGAGGAACGGAGCGTCCAGGACATTCTGGATTCCTTTGCACATCTGTCGAGCCATGCCGTTGCGCATATTGACAGTCAGCTCGCCAAGCGTCAGTAATACGGACGTGGATACACGACGGAAGAGTGCCGGGGCAGGCCTGTCTCCGGCACTCTTTGTTTCTGAGCCGTTGTATAAGAACCTCCGGATGTCTGTAGAGATGTGTCGTGGAACGGTGCTGTCCGGTAGACATTCCCCGTGTAAGTTCGGCTATCAGCACCTTACTGTATATGAAAACGGAAGGAATGAAGGGGCCTTCCCTGCAGATGTGTTGATGCTTGGCACACATTGTGTTGACGGCAGGCTCCAGCCGTGTTGAGGGCTCACACCCTTACAATATGTTGCCGGGACGGGATCCGCTTGTAGCTGGAGAAGAGCTGTGCCGGCAGAACTTATTCGATCAGGGGGCTGCTTTCTCCGTGAACAATGTGGAATTGTCTGTTCAAAAGAGATTACGCATGGGTGTCATGCTGTTGAAGCCTTGCCGGACAGCTTCCAAGGGATATAAGTGCAGAGAAGGGAATGCACGGACTCGTTAAATATTCGGTCCTGCACGTTAAAGCTATATGCTCTACCGGACAGCCATCTACGTGTTTAGCGGGAGAACCTTACTTTAGAGGGGTAATATTTGTTGTTTATCCATCTGTTTCATTGTCTGTTCGAGTTATTTTTGCTATCTTTGTCCTGCTAATGGCAGAAGGCGGCCTGAACAGGGCAGCAGATGGTGACATGACATGTATCAAGAATTCCCGTTTGATGCAGGCGGTGAGTGAAATGTAAAAGCTATGTTCAAATTTTTCAAGGAAATCATAGAAAGTTTTAAGGAAGGTGTAGAAGAGGGCAGAGCTGAACTTGAAAGCGAAAGGCAGTCCGAGTATAATGCTACCCATGGAGCAGTTTCCAAGGTGAAAGGGCAGGGCCTCCCAACTGTGGAGAATCTTGCTTTGGCGTTGAGCTGTCCTTTCCGTTCCGTCCTGACTTCAGGTTTCCCGATACGTCTGATGGAGTTCGGTCGGTTGGCAGATGATGAAATGAGAAGACTGAGGAAACTCCTGAAAAGAGATTTTGGAATAAGAGATGCCGCAGATGTTTCCAGCGTCTTGGAAGAGCTGGAGGAAGCGCATGACGAGGAGGACAATCTTCCCCGGTCTATATTTTTAGCAGGACTGAATCTTTATATTCTGACATCTGTTGTAGATGTCGGATATCTGCCTTTCTGTAAAGTTGAACCCCTTTGCCGTGAGAAAATAAACTTTATCAGTACGAACGTAGTTTCGTGGCAGCAGTTCGGACTGTTGTTCATGGAAGGTGAGTGTATCAACAATGCCATCGGAAGGCGGTTCTTGAAAAAGAGCATACGGTCATTGCTGGTGGAAGAATCCAGTCCATGGTGCATCTTCCCATGGGAGAGTATTTCCAAGGCCCTTGATTCTGTAGAATGACAATTGTGACTGGACTCTCTATTCAAGGTAAAATATTGTCTTTGCAGGGAAGACTTTTGGACATTGAGCCTTGAGCATCGAACTTTGTGATATGTGTCGAGGGAATCCTCCTTGATGATAATCAGACAGTTTGATTTTCAACAACCAGAAACAGAAAAAGGAAAATGATTTCAATAGACGGACTGACGGTGGAATTCGGCGCAAAGCCATTGTTCAAGGATGTTTCATTCGTCATCAACGAGCGAGACAGGATAGCCCTGGTGGGGAAGAACGGCGCCGGAAAATCAACGATGCTGAAGATTCTCTGCGGCCTGCAGAAACCTTCAGGCGGATCGGTATCTGTTCCCAATGAAACGACTGTGGGTTATCTCCCGCAGGTGATGAAGTTGTCCGATGACACGACTGTGAAAGAAGAGACGCGCAAGGCGTTTGCTGATACGACAAAGATGGAAACACGTCTCAGGAAAATGGAAGAGGAGATGGCCGAGCGTTCCGACTATGAGAGTGAAGGGTATGCGGAGCTCGTGGATCGGTTCACAACGGAACATGAACGGTATATGATGATGGGAGGAGAGAGTTATGATGCTGAGATTGAACGTACGCTGACGGGGCTCGGTTTTGCAAGGGAAGACTTTGACCGCCCTACACGTGAGTTCTCCGGCGGATGGCGTATGCGCATCGAACTTGCGAAGATTCTTCTCCGTCGTCCTGATGTGCTCCTGCTTGACGAGCCGACGAACCATCTTGACATAGAGTCTATCCGGTGGCTTGAGCAGTTTCTCTCACAGAGTGCCAAGGCGGTTGTGCTCGTGAGCCACGACCGTGCCTTCATCAATAACGTGACGGACCGTACGCTGGAGATTACCTGCGGACACGTTGAAGACTACCGTGTGAAGTATGACGAGTATCTCGTCCTGCGCCGTGAACGCCGTGAACAGCAGCTGCGTGCCTATGAGAACCAGCAGAAGGAGATAGCCGACATGAAGGCTTTCATTGAGCGTTTCCGTTATAAGCCCACAAAGGCCGTACAGGTACAGCAGCGCATACGTCAGCTGGAAAAGATTGTACCTATAGAGGTGGATGAAGTGGACAGCTCTGCAATGCACCTGAAGTTCCCCCCATGTCTGCGGAGTGGAGATTATCCTGTCATCGCAGAGGAACTCAAAAAAGTCTACCCAAGCAGATTGCACGGCGACGGACCGGGACAGACGGTGTTCGAGGGCGTCAATCTGACAATCAAACGAGGCGAGAAGGTTGCCTTTGTAGGTAAGAACGGTGAAGGAAAATCAACCTTTGTGAAGTGCATCATGGGGGAGATTCCTTTTGAGGGTACGCTGAAGATAGGGCATAATGTACAGATAGGGTATTTTGCACAGAACCAGGCACAGCTGCTGGATGAGAACCTTACAGTCTACGAGACGATAGACAGAGTCGCGACAGGTGATATGCGCCTGAAGATAAACGACCTTCTTGGTGCTTTCATGTTCGGCGGCGAGACATCCGACAAACGCGTCAAGGTGCTTTCGGGTGGTGAGCGTTCACGTCTGGCAATGATAAAGCTCCTGCTCGAACCCGTCAACCTCCTTATTCTCGACGAGCCGACAAACCACCTCGATATTCCTTCAAAAGAAGTTCTGAAGGAAGCCATCAAAGTTTTTGACGGCACGGCTATCATAGTGAGTCATGACCGTGAGTTCCTCGACGGGCTGGTCAGCAAGGTGTATGAGTTCGGTGGCGGGCGCGTGCGAGAGCATCTGGGAGGAATTTATGATTATCTTGAAAGTCTCACCTCCCTTGATGCCTCTTCTGGAGAGAAAGGAAGTGTCAATCTGGATTTTCCGGTGCGTGGCGGCAACCAGCCGGCAGCTCCCTCTCTGAAGGAAGAGGGCGGAGATACCTCCGTGAGTTCCGGGTCTTCTGCCTATGCTGAACACAAGGCCCGGCAGAAGAAGATACGCAAGGCACAGCGTGCCGTGGAAGAGGCGGAAGCGAAGATAGCTGAGCTGGAAGCACGGAAGCAGAAACTTGATGGACTCCTCATGATAGCAGAAAATGCTTCGGATATGGAACTCGTGACGGAATACACAGATATTCAGCGGGAACTTGATGAAGAGAACGACAGATGGATGGTGTTGTCGGAGAATCTGGAGGCTCTCAGGAGCTAAGCAGTTCTTTCCCTTTTCGGTATAGGGGTAAGGGAGAAGAAGACGGTAGGAAAGAAGAATTTACTTTTAATTTATTATTATATGAAAATCAAGACACTTTTACCAACGATGCTCATCGCATCTGTCCCGATTACCGGTATGGCGCAGAGTCAGGCAGGTATCAAAGCCGAGAATCTTGACAAGTCGGTCCGACCGGCTGACGACTTCTTCACATTTGCGACCGGAGGATGGCAGAAGCGCAATCCGCTCCCAGCTGCATTCTCCCGTTTCGGCTCGTTCGATCAGTTGCAGGAGAATAACAACAAACGTATCAATACCATTCTTTCAGACTTGCTCAAAAAGCAGGGTAAGGAAGGGACAGTCGAGAAGAAACTGGGTGACTTCTATCGGCTTGCCATGGATTCTGTGCGCCGTAACAAAGAGGGTGTCAGTCCTGTCAGACCCTTGCTGGACGAAATGGAAGAGGCAAAGACATTGTCAGACCTCCGTGCGATCCAGCTGAAGTATGCCGTCTTCGGTTACGGCGTGCCGTTCGACTATGGCTTTGATGCCGATGAGAAGAATGCGAAGATGAACATCCTGAACATCTCACAAGGCGGGCTGACTCTCGGACAGAAGGAGTACTATCTTGACAATGACAGAGCGACGAGTGACATTCGGAATGCCTATCGAAAGTTCATTGTCAATATGTTCCGTCTCTATGGATTCTCTGACGGTCAGGCACTGGCGAGGCGCGATGCCGTTATGCGTTACGAAACGATGCTGGCATTGCTTTCTAAAAGCCGTACGGAACTGCGCGACGTTGAAGCCAACTACAATAAGATGACACTCGATGAGTTCAAGGCGAAGTATCCTGAAATTCCTCTTGAAGAGCTGGCGAATGCGGAGGGGATAAGGAGCGAGTATATCCAGTCGATGGTTGTAGGTCAGCCCGCATTCCTTGCAGGTGTCGACAGACTGGCCTCGACAGAGAGTGCTGATGAACTCCGTGCGCGTATGGAGTGGAGTGTTATCCTCTCTTCGGCTAACTATCTGAGCGATGACGTTCGTGCTGAATACTTCAGCTTCTTCAGCAAGACAATGCGCGGGACGAAGCAGGATTATCCGCGTTGGAAACGTGCGACACAGCAGGTGGAGAGTCAGATGGGAGAGGCTCTCGGACGCATCTACTGCGAGCGTTACTTCCCTGCAACAAGCAAGAAGCGCATGGAAGATCTTATCAAGAACCTGCAGGCAAGTCTTGCCGAGCGCATCAAGGCGCAGGACTGGATGAGCGAGCCGACAAAGCAGGCTGCCCTCGAAAAACTATCCACTTTCTATGTCAAGGTGGGCTATCCCGACAAGTGGAAGAATCTGAGCCAGCTTGCAATCGATCCGTCAGCGTCTTATTACAAGAACGTACAGGCCTGCCGGAAGTTCTGGTCGGAAGACGCCATCAGGGAGAAAGCTGGAAGACCGGTCGATAAGGACCTGTGGCTGATGACTCCCCAGACCGTAAACGCATATTATAACCCGACGACAAATGAAATTTGCTTCCCGGCAGGTATTCTCCAGTACCCGTTCTTTGATCCAAAGGCTGATGACGCTTTCAATTATGGTGCCATCGGTGTGGTTATCGGACATGAGATGACCCACGGATTTGACGATCAGGGACGTCACTATGATAAGGATGGAAATATGACCGACTGGTGGACTGCAGAGGACGGCAGGAACTTTGAAGCCCGTACCGGAAAGTATGCCGACTTTTTCAGTGCCATCAAGGTGTTGCCGGACCTTAATGCGAATGGCAAGCTCACTTTAGGTGAGAATCTTGCCGACCACGGTGGACTTGAGGTCGCATTCAACGCTTTCGAAAAGACACCTGAAGCAAGGAAGGGTAAAGTCATTATGGGCTTCACGCCTGAGCAGCGTTTCTTCATAGCATACGCCGGTGTCTGGGCTAACAACATCACCGAGGCGGAGATACGTAGTCGTGTGAAGAGCGACCCCCATTCCCTGGGTGAGTGGCGCGTAAACGGTGCTCTTCCGCATATTGATGCATGGTATAAGGCCTTTGGTGTAAAGGAAAGCGACAAACTCTTCATCCCGGAATCTGAACGTCTGAAACTCTGGTAATCATTATCGGAACGGATAAGGGCTGCATCAAAAGTCTGTTGGCACTTTTGATGCAGCCCTCTTTGTTTCCGTAAGATTTTTCCTGTCAATTGATTCTTTGAGTATGGCCCGCCTTCTGTTGGTGACTTTTCTGTTTTGTGCCTGACGGATTTGCTGTCGAAGATAGTTTTTTGTCCCGATATTTTACCTTTCCCGATAAGAGATTTACTCTGGACTCTTGTATTTTCTGTAACCCTTTGAAGAGGCTATGACGGATAAGGATAACACGATTCGTAACAGAAGTGTAAGCTCTTGATTTTCAGAAAGATAATTGTATACATCGAAATGGTGCTTAGTTGTATGCCAAGTAGGCCTCGGTTGCGCTGCAAGTAGGCCTTGAAAGAACCGCAGGCAGGCGTTGATTGAGATGCAGGTTGTGGCTGATTGCAATACTGATGAATTTCGACGTATGTTCTGTTGACGTTCATACGCTGAAACGAGAATGCCTTGAAAGGAATGAATGTAAGGTTATTTCATCTTTGCAGGAGCGTCATCATGCCCTTTTAAAAAAACCGGCATCAAAGATGCCAAACCTCAAGACAGGGTTCTACACAGTCCGGTCATTACAAGCACCAGTAACCGTTTTGACCAGACAGAATCATACTTTTGCAGAACAGATACCCCGCTTCAATCCATCCAAGGCAGTTACTTGTCCGGTGTATCGCCAAAGGGAAAATCCGTTTGTCATGTTTCCTTTTTGTCAAACATACTCCTCAGGATTCCGATTCCGGTATCTGTCTTGAAAATGTTTCTGCAGGCATTTTCAATCGCATGAGCCGAACAATTGTCCTCATGGAGGTTTACAAGGAAGTCTGCCTCCACGAGTATCTGATAATCAGGACCGTCAATATGACTGTACGTGTGATGATGTCCGATGAGATAGCAGATACGGTTTATCTCTTCTTTCGTGAAGTCACCCAGCCCTTCCATCAGCCTCTGCGCCTCATCCGGTCCCTCTCTTTCCTGATACTTACCGTTGCAGGAACCGTATTTCTGTTCGCTGATGTGGATACCGATATCATGCAGGATGGCTGCGGATTCAAGAATATCCTGCGTCTTGGGGTCAAGTCCTTCAAGAATGCCGATAGCAGCGGCATAGTCATGTACTTTCATGAAATGCTGGATACGCTTCGGGTCCCCTCTGTCGTATTCCGTCATAGCGACAATGAGCTTAGCATGTTTAACATCCATAGTTGTGTATGTCTTTGTTCAGTTGCAAAAATAGTCTTTTAATTCTAAAGGAAAGAATCTGAAGGAATGAAATAACAGAAGATATGTCACAGCCTCAGTAGAGTGAGGTTGTGATATAAGTCTGTCTCGGACTGTTCGGACTCTTCTTGTCCGTCGGTTCCAGCAGATGTGCATCCAGCAGATGGGTGATAATCCTGCGACGGAAGCTCGTCCGGCTTTTGTATCCTGTAGCATCCATCATGTTGAGAATCGACTTCGGAGTCACGCAGAGCCTGAGGATTTTTTCGGCACGTTCCGTCTCCTCTTTGGGAAGCGTAGGACAGTACCGTTCTATGCTGGGAGTGTGTCCTGATGGACGGCCATATTCCATTACCGGTTCAGACACCATGTTCGGCATTTCATAAGGGACAGGACGGTACAGCACGCACTTGAACTGATTGCCCGATTCATCATTGATGAAGTCGATCTTCGGATATTCGTTCATTGCACGGATGATGCCCGAACCCAGTCCACGGTAAAGCATTGTCTTCGCGCAGAAGCTCGCCATCAGACGGTTTCGGATGAAGCTGTTGCCGAGTTTTATATCGTCTACGTCCATGCCCCCAGGAAGTTTGCCTGGAGATATGATTTCCACCCGGTTGTCGAAGATGAGCAGACGTACGGCAGCAGGCTTCAGGTAGTCACGGTGGACAAGTGCATTCTGCAGGACCTCTTCCAAGGCTATTTCGGAAATCTCCAGGTGTCCCACGGAATTAAAATTCTGTCCGTCCTGTAAGGCATGCAAGTTGCTTCTGAGGAATGACATACCCTCGGAGAAGAGCCTTGGGATTGTTCCGTCGATGTCCCTGCTGTCACGATAGTTGACGCTTCCTATGTTGTTGCCATAGAAAGAGACAGCCTTGACAACCATTTCCGGACAGAACATCTGCGGCATATTGCCGAAATAAAGAAGTCCGGCTAAAGTCAGCCTGCCGTCTAAAGTCGTGATCTGCATGTTGCGCATCAGAGCTTCGAAAGGAAGGCCGAAGTCCGAGGCCTTCTTGTGGAACACCTCCATGAGGTACTTGTCAACCAGCCATTTGTCGAGGTCTGCAATGCTTGTATTCTTCACCCCCTCTTCATCCGGATGATAAGTCCCCGACTCATAGAACAACTCCAGGAGTTCATTGTTCTCTGTAATGCGTCGTTTGTCTGCCCCCTGCTTGACGAAGATGTTCCCGCTGATGTCCTTGTAGGGTTTGCTTATACCTTCCTTGATATGGATGACAAGTAGTTTCTTGCCCTCTATGGCCACGGTTTCGCTTTCAACGTAAAGAGTAGGACGGATGTTTTCGTTGGCAGTATTGCCCACCTGGCTGCTGATTTTCTGTATTTCTTCGTAGCTTAATCCTTTGACGTTGCCTGTTTTGTCTTCTATGCCGAAGATGAGGTAGCCGCCTTTGCTGTTTGCAAATGCGACAATCTCGTCTGCAATGGCGGTGTCCTTGCTGAGGTGTTCTTTAAACTCAACTCGACTGTTTTCTCCTAATGAGATGATTGTTTTCAGCTCTTTTGCATCCATAGGGGGTGTTGTTGTCTTTTGTTGTTTTCTGTTTGGTTAAGTATTTGCTTTTACTTATCCACAAAGATATATATTATTATTCGTATTGGTTAAGTAATTGTTTATTTTAACATATAATTAACAAATAAATAGCATTTTTCTCGCTACTTAACCGGAATTGTATTAATGGTTGGTTAAGTATGTTGTTTTGTTGGTCAAGTAGATGTCTCATTTCGGATAGGTTGTTTAGGAGGATGGAGAAATCTTGTAATCTTTATCCATAATTCCATAACACATCTTTTATAATATATATGTAACTTTGCAAGCAACAGGAGGGAGGAACTTTATCGTGATAAATGACATTAGCAAAAGAAAGGAATAGTAATTATGAAAAAGAGTGTTTTTGCAGTCAATGGTATGAAGTGTGTACATTGCAAGGTTAATGTGGAGAATGCCTTAAAGGCTGTCACAGGTGTACAGGCGGCTGAGGCCAGTCTTGATGATGCGAATGTTACAGTGGAATATGATGAAAATGCGGTAACCCCTGAACGGCTCAAAGAAGCCGTTGAGGACAGTGGACGTTATGAAATGAGTTTGTGAAAGCCTGTGCTACATCCTGCCTGCGGGTTCACTGTATGAATGAGTTGGGTGGTCTAAGGAGTGTTGAAGATTTCTGGAAGACCGAAGAGGTATGGACTGTCAACGGGCGAGATTGTCTGTACGTGGTTGTTTACCCTTTTCTTTCTGGATGTAGCATGGACTTCTTTCCTTCGTATGGAAAGATGTGAATTATTATGGAGAGAAATGAATTATATGGTAAGGATTGAAAGATTATGAAACAGACCATTCCTGTTATTGGCATGGCGTGTTCGGCATGCTCTGCCAATGTTGAAAAGAAGCTGAGCGAGCTTGATGGCATCAATTCAGCCTCGGTATCGCTTCCTGGCCGTTCGGCTCTGATAGACTATGACCCTGACGTGATTTCACTTGAGAAGATGAAAACTGAAATCAATGAGATAGGTTATGATTTGGTCATTGACAAGAAAACATCCGTAGAGGAGATAGAAAAGCGTACGTACACATTGCTGAAGCGCAGGACTTTGCTGTCGTGGCTGTTTGCGATTGCCGTGATGTGTGTGTCGATGCGGTGGATAGACCTTGGCTCGCGTGACATTTCCAATCAGGTCTCATTACTGATAGCTCTGTCGAATATGCTTTGTTGCGGTCGTCAGTTCTATGTTTCTTCGTGGAAGCAGCTGCTCCATGGTACTGCCAACATGGATACTTTGGTGGCATTGTCTACAGGCATTGCTTTCTTGTTCAGTTCCTTTAATACGTTTTGGGGTGATGCGGCATGGGCGAGTAGGGGTATCGTGTGGCATACTTATTTCGATGCATCGGTAATGATCATCACATTTGTCTTGACTGGCCGCTTACTGGAAGAAAAGGCTAAAGACGGTACGGCATCGTCTATTCGCCAGATGATGGGCATGGCACCAAAGGCCGCTCATGTCGTTGAGGGCGACAGGATCGAGGAAGTTCCTATCTCGACAATTGGGGTAGGGGATGTCCTGGAGGTGCGTCCCGGTGAGAAGGTACCTGTTGATGGCGAAGTTATATCCGCAGAAAGCTTCATGACGGCAGACGCTGCGTACGTTGACGAGAGCATGATTACAGGAGAGCCGACACCAGCTGAGAAAAAGAAAGGCGCAAAGGTACTGGCAGGAACGATACCGAGTCAGGGTAAGTTCCGTATGCGTGCCCGCCAGGTCGGTGAAGACACAGCCCTGGCACATATCATCCGAATGGTGCAGGAGGCACAGGGGTCAAAGGCTCCTGTGCAGCGGGTTGTCGATAGGGCAGCATTGATATTTGTCCCTGTTGTAGCCTGCATAGCTCTTGTCACGTTTCTGTCATGGTGGGTTATCGGAGGAAATACTTGCCTCCCGCAGGCTATTATGTCGGCTGTTGCAGTGTTGGTCATCGCCTGTCCTTGTGCTATGGGATTGGCGACACCGACAGCTCTCATGGTGGGTATCGGCAAAGCTGCCCAGAAACAGATTCTCATTAAGGATGCCACAGCCTTGGAAAGTCTGCGCAAGGTGACTGCCTTGATAACGGATAAGACAGGCACGCTGACCATTCCTAACAGGAACATCGACTTTACAAAGGCTGACAACCTTCCGCTTGAAGTGCGTGAGACATTGAAGCCCAAGGCCCGTGAGGCGATGGAATCCCTGCAGCAGAGCGGAATAGAAGTCTATATGATGAGTGGAGACAAGGAGGAAGCAGCACGCTACTGGGCTGACAAGGCAGGCATCAAGCACTATCATAGTGAAGCATTGCCACAGGACAAGGAAAATCTTGTCAGGCGGTTGCAGACAGAAGGAAAGTGTGTCGCAATGGTCGGAGACGGAATCAATGATACCCAGGCTCTGGCACTGGCTGATGTAAGTATTGCCATCGGAAAAGGAACGGATGTCGCCATGGATGTCGCACAGGTGACGCTTATGGGGAATGACCTTTCTGCAATTCCAGAGGCAATACGGTTGAGTCGTAATACCGTCCGCATGATATGGGAGAATCTCTTCTGGGCCTTTGTCTATAATATCATCTGTATTCCGCTTGCAGCCGGTTTGCTTTATGCTTTCGGCATTGACTGGCAGATAACCCCTTCATGGGCAAGTGCCCTGATGGCTTTCTCCAGCGTCAGTGTGGTACTTAACAGTCTCCGTCTGCGTTGGATGAAATAGATCCGTCTCAGTTTTCTTTGCAAAAAAAAATAGAGTTTACCGATTACCAGTCCGGCTTGAGGTGCCGTGGTAATGGTAAACTCTTTGCTTTATGTGGATTCTCTTCTGTGTGTTGGTAAAATCTCTCTGAAGTGTTCTCTCCAACAGCATAAAAGTCTCCCTGCCGTCTATCTCACGGGATAGTCATACCGGCTGGTATTATAATATCCGTTACGTTGTGTGGGGACATGGTCGAATTCAACGTTGACGGAGATGGAATTCTGGTTGTGGGACCCCCATTGATAGGTTACACCGCCCCCGATTCTGTCCATGAAACGGCTGGCGACAGCACCGTACCCCCATCCCATAGGAGCATATCCGTATGCCATCGGTGCGAAGCCGTAACCTATCGGGGCATAGCCCCAGACACCGTAACCGTACCAATAAGGTGATCCATAGCCGAATGCCTGCCCGAAGTTGTCTGAAGTAAAGGCTTTCTGTACGAAAGCGTATGCGCTCCAATGTTCATTGAACTGATAGCCGAGGACGGCATTGACACCGCCTACAAAGTAGTTGCCACCGCGATAGGTAAGATGATTTACATATCCACCTACCGCCAATGTCGCTTTCTTTGACAGGTTAGTGACATACATCAACGAAACATCCTGAGAGAAGCCTGCACCGTGACTGTTTCCGTGTCCGAAGCCTGCAAAGGCCGATGCGCTGAGGTTCACATTCAGTCCCTCATGCAGTCGCCATGCCCCGAAGCCGTATCCCCAGCCCGGATAATAGAAGTCACCGGGCGTGACGGTCTGTCCGTTCTCCGCAATGAGAGGCAGGTTGCTGTCAATCTGGGCCTGCTGCGCCCGGTCCTCTGCCAGCCTTCTTGCATACGCTTTCTCTGCTTCTGTGGCTTCACGTGGCCCTTGCAGGCGCACCGACTCTATAGGCTCCACGGCGGAAGTGTCGCCGCTGTGATTCCCTTTCGTGTTCTGTGCAGACAGCGGTGTACACAGAACGACAGCCATTATGAAAATGTATTTCCTCATTTGCCTGCAAATATAAGTATTCGGTGGTCGTCTGCCAAGCATTTTAAAGATAATTAGAGCTTTTTCAAGTTGCAGTAACTATTCCTCGGGTCCAGCTGGTTTCAATGTAGAATGGGACATTTGTGTAATTCGGATAGATTCTGTTCTCCGACGGAGGTCGATTGTCATGAAGTGCTCTGCGGAAAGACGTGTTGTTATTTTGTCCGCATGATCAGCGGAGGGTCGGTAGTGAAGAAGAATACCGTAGCACCGTGGAAAACCTGCCCCGGAAGGAGTTCGTTGTTTATTTTTTCCATGCCGCTATTATATCCCGAGTGGAGAGGCTGCAGAGAGATGCCACAGCTTCCCTTGCCATAGGTGTTGATACAGAGAGTCGGCTCGCTTGAGTAGACGGTCATGGCGCGGCCGCTCTGTGCGTCGAAGAGAATGGCGGCCGGCTTCTGCATATTGTCAGGATGGCGCAGCTGGTAGGCATTGTCATATCCGTTGTTTGTACTCTTGATGCGCTCGCCGATCTCCCGTGGTTTGGTAAAGTCGAATGGCGTATTCCTTATGCGCTGCAGTACACCCGTCAGCTGCCTTTGTTTGTTATAGGCATTGGACTGGAAGGCATCGATCCACAGATGCTGCTTGAGGATAGACCGGTGCATATCTCCCGACAGATTGAAGCAGATTCCATTTGTCACCTCCAGCTGTGTTCGGGCTGTTGTCGTTATCCGGTAGTCGATGTCGAGTGCGTTCTGGTCGGACAGGGTGTAGGTGACGGTAACGTTCAGCTTTCCGTCCAGTCCGTTTTCTCCTTCAGCAGTCACATATCGTAAAGAAACGGACTGATTGTCAGAACTGACGAGCTCCCAGGTCTTCCCCGACAGCGTTTCCGCATTCTCTTTGCCGAAGCAGATGAGCGTAGCACCCAGAGCCCTGTCTTTCAAATATCCTTCCTTGTCTGCATATCCCTTTATGACAGGCTCCAGCCTGCCGTTCCAGTTGTGTGCAGTGAGTGAGACAAGACGTGCTCCGTAGTCGCTGACAACCGCCTCCATGCCGTTCCCGTTGACCAGTCGGAACTGTTTCTGCGCATTTGAACAGAGGACAATGCCAAGCATTGCTGCTGTCAGTATGATGTGTAAATGCTTCATAGCTTTATCTGTTTGATCCCTGACAATGCAAATATAGGAAAAAAAGTCGAGACGAGGATGGGAAGCTGCGTTTTTTATTGTTCGGAAGGCTCTGAAAAACTATCTCTGATGGATTTTCGCCTTTCAGGCGGTCTCACGTAGCTTTCCTAACCCCGTCAACCAAGTTTGAAAGTGAGACGGAGAGCAGTTAACCAAAAACATTGAACTGCATTCATGAAAAATTCCCGGACGCTGGGAATCGTGTCCCCAGCGTCCGGGAATGTCGTTCCCAGCGTCCGGGAATCCTGTTCCCAGACGGTCGGGAATCCTGTTCGTCGTAGTTACTCATGATTCATGAAACGGTGCTCGGCCAGCTGTTCATACTTCGTTCCCTTTCTGCCGTAGTTGGCATAAGGATAGATGCTGATGCCGCCGCGCGGTGTGAAGATTCCTGTTACTTCTATATATTTCGGATCCATCAGGTGGATAAGGTCTTTCATGATGATGTTCACACAGTCTTCATGAAAATCGCCATGGTTGCGAAAGCTGAAAAGGTAGAGCTTCAGGCTCTTGCTTTCCACCATGCGTATGTCCGGGATGTATGAGATGCGGATTTCGGCAAAGTCGGGCTGCCCTGTAATCGGGCAGAGACTCGTGAACTCGGGGCAGTTGAACCGTACCCAGTAGTCGTTCCCGGGATGCTTGTTGACGAATGTTTCCAGTACTTCCGGAGCATAGTCCGTCTTGTATCGGGTCTTTGCACCTAATGATTTCAGGCCCTCTTCGTTTCTTTCCATTTTCTTTTAAAGGATTTAAGGGAGTCAGAGTAGTCAGAAGGAGTTAAGCCCACTGTTCTGGTTGTCTTGGCGGATAATCAATAGTATGGAATTGGTTTCCCTCTGACTCCTTTGCTCTTTTTAGTTTAATGCGAATATCTTCCAGATGTTGTAGTTCACGTCATTGTCGTAGACATCCTCACCCTCATGTGCCTTCATCGCTTTCACGATTCGGATGGTGACGGGAAGGGCTATGACTTCGTAGATGGTCTTCAAGAATACCTGCCAGAGCATCAGTTTCGGCAGTTCCTCTGTCGGGACGACTCCGCCCAGGGCCAAGGGGAAGAAGATGATCGAGTCGCAGCTTTCTCCGGCAATGGTACTGAGGATGGCGCGCCAGGAGAAATGCCGCCCCTTGTCGTGGATTTTCATCCGGCTCATCACGTAGGCATTGGCAAACGAACCTACGATGAATGCCACGAACGAGGCTGCCGCCACACGTGGGGCAAGACCGAAGATGGCGTGGAAACCGGCATCGTTCGTCCAGTAAGGAGCACCCGGAATCCAGTCGCACAGCGCACCCATCGCCACGAAGAAGAAGTTCATGGCAAAGCCAGTCCATATCAGCAGTCGTGCTTTCTGGAATCCCCATACCTCACAGACGCAGTCGTTGATGATGTAGGAGACGGGGAAGACAATCAGTCCGCCTGTCAAAGAAATACCGAGTACGGAAATCTGCTTTGTTTCGAGAATGTTTGCCGAAATGAGGCAAACGCAGAAGAGGATGCTGAAAAGCATAAACAGCACGCTCACCTGTTGTTTACTTTTTGTCATTATCTTGTTTTGTTAAAGGGGGTTGACCAAGTACCCCTGTTTGAATTAAGCGGCTGCAAAGGTACGCATTTTTATCCACCTGGCAGGACAAAACACATAAAAAAACATAATAACCCATTGTGATAGGCGGAAAATCATTACTTTTGTAGCCTTATCGGATTATAGTACTAAATTTAAGGAATAACATGAGGAAAATCATTCTGATGACCATGCTGGCTACGGTCGCATGGGCTGCCAAGGCGCAGGACACCAAACCCTATGAACAGAAAATGTCTCAGATCGAGGCACAGTATAAAACACTTGAGGCGGATTACCGGGCTTTCGGGAAGAAAGATCCCACGACGTTCACCGATGCCGAAAAAGCCAGATTGAATGAGATAATGATGAGGGCTGACTCTCTTGACAAAGTGCAGAAAGCTACCGTGTTGGAGATTGTGGAGAAGTTCAAGACGACAAAGTTCCCGGCAAAGTACGTGGCAGACATCATGTATGATGTGGAATATGATCAGCTGAAGGCGCTTTGTGATCCGAAGACAGGCTACTACAACGAACCTGAGATGACGAAAGTGAAGCAGCTTTTCGACTCCTACAAGCTTCGTCAGCCGGGATCTATGTACAAAGACCTCACCATGGACGACCTCAATGGAAAGCAGGTGAAGCTGAGCCAGTGGGTCGGCAAGGGAAAGTATGTGCTGGTAGACTTCTGGGCAAGCTGGTGCGGCCCCTGTCGCGCTGAAATGCCGAACGTCGTTGAGGCTTACAAGCGTTTCAAGGACAAAGGGCTGGAGATAATCGGCGTCAGCTTCGACAGCAACAAGCTGCAGTGGTCTGCTGCCGTGGAGAAACTGGGTATGACTTGGCCGCAGATGTCCGACCTCAAGGGGTGGCAGTCGGCTGCAGGGGCCGTCTATGGCATTCGCAGCATTCCTTCCAATATTCTCCTGGATCCGGATGGTAGGATTGTCGCCATGGATCTCAGAGAGGCGAAACTGCTGGAAGTACTGGCGGAGAAGCTGAAGTAATGTGAAAGAGTTGGTCTAAGTCTCCCTCCCATGCGGAAAGACCCGGTTCTATAAACGAACAGTCGCCGTAACTCGTTGGAGTTACGGCGACTGTCTGATTTCAACCATTTTGTTTTCCTCTTGTTCAGAGTAAGTCAAGGTGGACCTGGTGGGAGTCGAACCCACGTCCGCACAAGGAAACCATACGCTTTCTA
>ERZ772955.830-NODE-830-length-22189-cov-3.286708_pt1 | contig 22189 bp, 17 predicted proteins | sample MGYA00511133_ERZ772955 | MGnify/ENA primary metagenome ERZ772955 (study PRJEB29015, sample SAMEA2737914) | human oral metagenome | biome: human oral; feature: human-associated habitat; material: dental | place: China | collected 2149 ... | reverse complement strand
TAATTTATAAACTTCATATAAACTTATTCTTTTGAAATTTAGCACGGAAGGTAAGGCTCGAACTCACGACTTTCGGTTTTGGAGACCGACGTTCTACCAACTGAACTACTTCCGTATTTTTTAAAAAGAGTTACGACAATGCTCCCTTACGGCAGATACCGTAACTCTTAATCTTATTATCCCCGATTATTAGTCGAGAAGCTTGGTTATCTGTCCCGAACCTACGGTACGTCCGCCTTCGCGGATAGCGAAACGAAGACCTTCGGAGCAAGCAACAGGATATATCAATTTTACTTCTATTTCCAAGTTGTCGCCGGGCATTACCATTTCTGTACCTTCGGGCAGAGTGATTTCACCTGTAACGTCCAAAGTACGGATATAGAACTGAGGACGATACTTGTTGTGGAACGGAGTATGACGACCACCTTCTTCTTTTTTCAGGATATACACAGATGCCTTGAACGAAGTGTGAGGTGTAACCTTACCCGGGTGTGTGATAACCATACCGCGTTTGATTTCGTCTTTGTCGATACCGCGGAGCAACAGACCTACGTTGTCGCCTGCTTCACCTTGGTCGAGCAGTTTGCGGAACATTTCCACACCTGTAACAACAGATTTCTTACCTTCTGCACCCAAACCGATGATTTGGACTTCTTCACCTACTTTGATAACACCTGTTTCGATACGACCAGTAGCCACTGTACCACGACCTGTGATAGAGAATACGTCTTCGACGGGCATCAAGAAAGGTTTATCCACAGCACGCGGAGGTAATTCTATCCACGAGTCTACGGCATCCATAAGCTCCATTACTTTTTCTTCCCATTCGGGTACACCGTTCAATGCTCCGAGAGCCGAGCCGCGGATGATAGGAGTGTTGTCGCCGTCGAATTCGTAGAACGAAAGCAATTCACGCATTTCCATCTCTACCAAGTCGAGCATTTCGGGGTCGTCTACCATATCGCATTTGTTCATAAATACAACAAGGCGAGGTACGTTTACCTGACGAGCCAACAAGATGTGTTCGCGAGTCTGAGGCATAGGACCGTCTGTGGCGGCTACTACGATGATAGCACCGTCCATCTGAGCGGCACCTGTTACCATATTCTTAACGTAGTCGGCGTGTCCCGGACAGTCTACGTGTGCGTAGTGACGGTTAGCTGTCTGATACTCAACGTGCGAGGTATTGATAGTTATACCACGTTCTTTTTCTTCGGGAGCGTTGTCGATAGAATCGAACGAACGGAGCTCGGAAAGTCCTTTTTTTGCCAATACCGTAGTGATAGCGGCAGTCAATGTAGTCTTACCGTGGTCAACGTGTCCGATTGTTCCCACGTTTACGTGCGGTTTCGACCTGTCAAATTTTTCTTTAGCCATAGCTTAATTTGTTGTTTTATTATAATTATAATTATGATTTATTTTTTATTATCAATCAATAATCTGATAATTAGAGCTGTTGACGAGGATTGAACTCGTGACCTCTTCCTTACCAAGGAAGTGCTCTACCACTGAGCTACAACAGCATTAAATACTTAAATTTCGGTTATATTTAGATATGAACCAACCTAATCCTATTCTAAACTGCAAAAGTAGTGTTTTTTTTTGATTCAACAAAATTTTATTTTTATTCTCCTCCAACGACACTATTTTATCTCCTCACAATCAACCATATACCAAAAGCAAAAATTATTATGTAAAAAAACAAGTACGCTTACAGCTCATTTTCTTTGAGTCTTTCGGCGTTTTCGGCAATAGTAAGTTGATCGATACACTCTTGTATATCTCCGCCCATAAAAGAAGGTAAATTATATATAGTATAATTAATTCTATGGTCGGTAATACGTCCTTGCGGGTAGTTGTAGGTACGTATTTTGGCACTTCTATCGCCAGTGGAAACCATCGTTTTACGCTTTGAGGCTATACTATCGATATATTTTTGGTATTCCATATTGTATATTCTGGTGCGAAGCTCGACAAGTGCTTTGGCTTTATTCTTGAGTTGCGACTTTTCGTCTTGGCACTGTACGGTGATACCTGTGGGTATGTGTACGAGCCTAATGGCTGAATAAGTGGTGTTTACCGACTGTCCGCCGTGTCCTGAGGCACAGAAGATATCTGTCCTTATATCGCTCTCTTTGAGTTCGATATCGAATTCTTCGGCTTCGGGCAATACGGCTACCGTTGCTGCAGAGGTGTGTACCCTACCCTGACTCTCGGTAGCAGGCACACGTTGTACTCGATGAACTCCGCTTTCGTATTTTAGCACTCCATAAACATTTGTACCTGAAACTTTAAATATTATCTCTTTGTAACCGCCCATAGTACCTTCGGTGAACGATGTAACCTCAGTCTTCCAGCCTTTGCTCTCGCAAAATTTGGTGTACATTTTAAATAAATCGCCCGCAAAAATAGCCGCCTCGTCGCCACCGGTACCACCACGAATCTCGACAATAGCATTCTTACCGTCTTGCGGGTCGGCAGGGACGAGCAAAAGCTTTATCTCATCTTCGAGCGGCTCCAACTTTTTCGATATCGAATCGACTTCTTGCCGTGCAAGCTCGCGAAGCTCTTCGTCACGTTCGGTAGCAAGTATCGTATTAGCTTCCTGTAAGTTATGTAGCATCGACGAATACTCGTTGTGTTTGGCGATTATCTTTTCGAGGTCTGAATACTCTTTATTGAGTTTGATAAAACGTTTTGTATCTGCTATTACCGATGGGTCCATGATTAAAGTCGATATCTCTTCGAATTTCGAAGACAACCCGTCGAGTTTTTCTAACAATTTGTTTTCCACTAAGTAATATTGATATTTGTCCGATTTTTTTCGAACTGCAAAATTATCACTTTTTCCGATACGATTATCGGAAATTTAGTACCTTTGCTGTCGTTTTTATAATGTATATCACTATACAATATGTTGCCACATACGTTGTTTATAATCATTTTCATCGTTTTTACTGCCGATTTCATATTCGAGCGCCTTATGTCGTGGCTCAATATAAAGGCATCGCGGTCTCCGCTCCCACCCGAAGTGAGCGATATATACGACAGCGAGAAATATATGCGGCAGCAGCAGTATTTTCGCACAAACTCACGATTTGGTATCGTTTCGGCAATATTTTCGTTTTCAGTAATGGCTTTTATGCTACTCTTCGACGGCTTCGCATACATCGATACTGTCGTTAATGGCTTTAAATTGCCCGATGTACTGGTATCGATACTATTTTTCGGAGTATTGTATGTAGCTAACGACCTGATTACATTACCATTCGACGTTTACGATACGTTTGTAATAGAACAGCGGTTTGGGTTCAACAAGACCACTCCCCTAACTTTCATATTAGACCGCATAAAAGGCTATCTACTAACGGTTTTTATAGGATTTGGGCTACTATGGGCAATCATAACGATATACAACGCCACGCCACAATACTTTTGGATATTGGCTTGGGGTGTAGTATCTGTAATACAGCTATTTATAAGCGTATTTTATTCGAACCTAATAGTACCGCTATTCAACAAACAGACACCTTTGGCAAGCGGTGAATTGAGAGACAAGATAGAAGACTTCGCACAAAAGGTAGATTTCCCGATAAAAAACATCTACACTATCGATGGCTCTCGGCGATCGACTAAGGCAAATGCCTATTTCTCAGGCATGTTTGGCAAAAAACGAATTGTACTATACGACACTCTGATAGAGACACTTACCACAGACGAGATAGTAGCAGTGTTAGCACACGAAATAGGACATTACAAACACAAACACACTCTTAAAAGCGTGATAATCACACTTTCTTCGAACTTACTACTATTTTGGCTATTAGGAATAATCTTAGACAACGATACATTTGCAGAGGCTATCGGCGTACACACCGGAGCGTCGTTTCATATCAACATACTTGTATTTGCCATACTCTACACTCCTATATCGTTGATTTTAGACATCTTGTCTAACGTCCTTTCTCGCAGATTCGAGTATCAGGCAGATGACTTTGCAAAGAAAAACGGATTAGCAGCTCAACTTATATCGGCACTCAAGAAACTATCTGCCAACTCTTTGAGCAATCTTACGCCTCATAATTTGGTAGTATTTGTCGGATATTCACACCCTACGCTATACCGCAGAATATTGAACCTCACAACAAGACAAAAAATTAAATAAAAGAACACACAAACATATAAGTAAAATAATCATGAAAAGTTTTTTTAAATATCTATTTGCCACCATATTGGGACTTTTTATTTTCTCGATAATATGGGTAGTAATATTTTTCGGCATCATCGGAGCTGCAATGTCGGGGTCGAAAGAGGTAAAAATATCGGACAATTCGGTGTTTGAACTGAAACTCGAAGGAATACTCGTAGAACGCCATAAAAACGACGTAATCAGTTCGTTTGCCTCAGAGATAAACTCTTCGGTATCGGAAATAGCCCTCGACGATATTATGGCAAGTATCGACAAGGCAACCGACAACGACAATATAAAAGGTATTTATCTCCATATCGGCGACTTTTCTGCATCCGTGGCGTCTCTGCAAGAGATTTACAAAGGATTGGAAAAGTTCAAAAAAACGGGTCGATTCATAGTAGCCTATGCCGACTCGTATGGCAACGGCACATACTATCTTTCGTCGATAGCCGACAAAGTATATATGAACCCTTCTGGAACTCTTGCTCTTACGGGGATAAATATTTCTACCGTGTTTTTCAAAGACTTATTGTCGAAAATAGGTGTAGAGGTGCAGATTTTTAAGGTCGGCACTTTCAAATCGGCAGTAGAACCTTTCACTCAAACAAGTATGAGCGAAGCTAATCGACTGCAACTTACAACATTTATCAACTCGATATGGACAGAGATAACTAAGACTATTGCACGCAACAGAGGTATTTCCGATACGGAAGTAAATCTGTATGCCGATTCGGGGCTATTTCTCGACGACGCACAAACAGCTGTACAACACAAACTTATAGATTCGTTAGTATATAGCAGTGATATGAAAGAGATAATAGAAAGACTTGTCGACAAAGACTATAATGCCCTGACAATAAACGACATGAAGTTCGTAGCTCGAAATAAAGAATACTCTAAAAATCGTATTGCGATAGTATACGCCGTGGGCGAAATCGACGGAAGCAATAAAAATGACGGTATCGACTCCGAAGATATTTCCGAAGACCTGCTCGATATAGCTGACAACGACAAAATTAAGGCTGTAGTACTTCGTATAAACTCACCTGGAGGCAGTGCCTATGGTTCGGAACAGATATGGAAGGCGGTAAGTGTCGTTAAATCGAAGAAACCCATAGTAGTATCTATGGGCGACTATGCTGCTTCGGGTGGTTACTATATCGCCTGCAATACCGACAAAATATTCGCTCAACCAACGACGCTTACGGGCTCTATCGGTATATTCGGAATATTTCCGAATATAGGCGGGCTTACAGATAAGCTCGGTATAAAATTCGACAACGTAAAGACCAACAAATACAGCGACTTCGGAGCCACTTATCGCCCGATGAATACGGAAGAACGGGCTATTTTGCAGCGATATATCAACAACGGATACGAACTTTTCACCAAACGCTGTGCCGAAGGACGTAATATGAATATCGATTCGCTCAAAGCGATAGCCGAAGGAAGAATATATTCAGGCACAGATGCTATGCGACTCGGACTTGTCGACGAAATGGGCGGGCTCGAAGAAGCTATTACCTTCGCTGCTAAAAAAGCCAATATCAGCAACTATACACTCAAATATTATCCGTCGGTAAAAAGTCTGATTGAGCAGATTTCGGATATATTTTCTACATCGGTCGAAGAACGCATCGTAAAATCGCAACTTGGCGAAAACTATCGACTGTTTCGTACAATACAAAGAGCACAAACTACGACAGGTATCAAAGCAATAATGCCTTATAGTATCACTGTGAAATAAGACAGAAATCAATACTTACGGTCGAATATCTCCGAATATATGAATGCTCGCTGCCAATCGGTCGGTGTATCGAGCGATACGTCGATATGCCTGCTGTCGTCGGTATTGGGAGTATCTGTTTTGTGCGTGTGAATACTCTTCGACACAGCCAAACCGTCGTGCATATCGGATATGGAGATACCCGATAAGAAAATTGGAGCCGTGCTATCGATATTCTTATCGCCTTCATACTGACGGTTGGAATATCGGTCGAGACTACCTGCCGCCTCTTGTTTGTAGTCGTCGACAGATTCATCGTATCGGTCGCCGCCAAATGTCTGAGGTGTATTGTTTTCGTCGTCGGTATCGAATATATCTTTCCATGGTTCCAACGGTTTAGGTCTCGGCGACGACAAGGTTTTGGATTGCCGTCCTTTCTTTTTACTCTTCTGATAAATACTTACAATAGCCGAAAGTATGGCTATAATCATAAAAATATACCCTTTGAAATCTTCCATATCGATATTTTATTAACTACTCTGTGTTTACAATTATTTTCCGACTCTCTGTTACGAGAAATACTCGTATTATGATGCTGTTGGCGCTTTTACGAAAAACACGTACTCTGCCGTATAGTACTTTGTCGAACGATCCGTTGCGTTTTATCAAAGTACCCCTGCCTGTAACCGTATCGGAGGGTACAAGCGAAAACTCCCTAATACTGCTTCCGACACTATATTCTCCCACTACAATAGACTTGGTTATCAATGGAGTAGCCATCTCTATTTGCAACAAATCTCCGACATTATTGCCATATTTCACTCTGAATATACGGCAGCCTACATTGTATAAATCGCCCAAATCGTCGATTCCCGATGTGCGACGGTCGAACACAACGGTATCAGCAGCGGTATTGCTTCTATCGAAAAGCGGTATCTTACCGCTATACGACAGTTCGATAACTTCATCTTTATCACCTCGGAATACTCCTTCGACCACATATTGCGACATACGTTTGGATATATTGAATACACCCTCTTTTATCAATATTACACTATTGCTGCCAACGGATAAATAGCCGAGATAAGACCCCATAGCATATCGGCGGTCGTTGTGTTCTTGTATGTATCCCGACAAATAGGTATACGACTTGGGCGTATTGCTTTGTCGGAAGGTACCGAGCGGTATGCTATCGGTACTCTTGGGAGCAAAGAGCTGCATATCGATATAGGCACCGACACCCGTAATATCGCCGTTAGGTTCTATCTTATATCCGTCGGATAGAAACCGTACGGTAGTGGTATTGAGGTTCTTATCGTACAAACTTCCGTAGAAATAGGCAAGTGCATTAGATGAGGCAAATGAAATATTTATCGGATTCACTGATACTTCGATAGAGGCTCGAAGTTTACCGCAACGTGCTGTAACAGTGCAAGCGCCTGTATACACGGCAGTTATATGCCCCATTTTATCGACAACCGCTACTGAATTGTCGGACGACTTCCATGTGACTCTATCATAGTCTGTCTCCGAAAACGGCTCCATGAATAGCTCGGCAGTATACTGCTCATCGACAGATAGTTGAACCTTATCTTTTTTGAAGTATATGTTCTTTATCTTGTTTTGCTCGCACGAGTGCAGACAGACAACAATACACATTACACATATTGCAGCAACAATATTACCACAAATATTTTTCGAATACCTATTCGTAAAACCGTTATATCTCATATCAATACCTTGTTTGGGGCAATATTAATCGTTTTTTTCGTACGGCACGAATATTTCATTTGTCGATTTTGAGACTAATATATTTGTTGTAAGTTGCAAAGACATCTTTTACAAATCGCGATGTGTGCTGAGCTCGGAAATATCCGAGTTTTACGACCTTGTCGTTGTAATACTTCGGTTTCGATTTTAGCAACAGATATTTTTCGATATTGCTCCACTTCTGCGGGTTGCTGCCATACTTACGAGCAAGTCTTATAGCATCCCATATATGCCCTTGCCCTGCGTTGTATGCTGCTACGACAGTTTTTTTTCGTTCGACGCTGTCGGTGATGAAATCAAACATTTTGTCGAGCGACGATATCAACTTCGTGGCGGCGGCGATATTGGCAGACGGCTCCAGAAAAGTAGAGTCGTTGAGTCCGTATTTTATACCCGTCCGACGCATAAGCTGCATTATGCCGATAGCACCGTTTGCAGAGACAGTATTCGGATTGAAACGACTCTCGTTGAATGCCATAGCAGCCAGAAATCGCCAATCCCAACCCAACACGTCGGCATTGAGGCGGAATATCGAGTCGTAGGGCGATATATAGCCTTCAGATACTACGAGGTCGAAATAGTTGCTTCTGCTCAGATATTTATTGCTGGTATACTTCAAATATTTCGAATTCGATATGTCGGCATACCAAGCATTGATGGCACTATCGAGTTTCGGAGCATCTTTCCTCACTATCCATCCCTTAGGTAAGGGAATGGATATCAGCATACCTATATCGATATTATTGAAATATTTCTTACCGAGTTCGGCTACATCTTTGTCGGCTACGGTCAGTGGTATCTTGTTTTTCGATACACGATAGATAATTTGCTCTATATTAAGTGTATCAGAAATATATTTTATATTGATACCTCCTCCGATTTCGTCGTTCAGATGGCGAAGACGAGTGCAATACTTCGACTTGTGCTGTACGTATACATCGCGGTCGATAAGTTGCATAATATTTCGTATCGGTCTATTTTTGCGAGGCTGTACGAGCACCACGGGTGACATTACTTCTACGTCGGTAGCTAGAAATTCTTTACGTATCGATTTGGTTGTAGGCAGTTTATACGCTGCAAAGTCTGCCTCGCCGTCTCTCAACATTTTTTTTAGTTGCTCTTCGGAAGTAGCTATGACGACGTGGAGCTCTACTCCAAGATAGTCGGCAAGGTTCTGAGCCAAAGCGAAATCGAAACCCATCTCTTCGTCGCCCACAGTATAATAACTGATAGCACTTTCGAGGGTTACGGCTCGCAGCTGTCCGCGTTTGATAATATCGTCTAAGTCACCGAAAAACTTTTGACTATCGCTTTTACAACCATCGAATAGCAACACTACTACAGCGATAAGCACATAAATACTTTTTTTCATAATCTACAGATAATTATGGTTATCGAAAAATGAAGCAACACATTCGCATAAACAAATCACAATAAGACACTTATAGACATTACGTCTATTTCAGCCTTTTACTTATAGCATCGTACTCAGTCTCATAACCGGGTTTCTTGAGCAGAGCAAACATATTTTTCTTGTAAGCCTCTACTCCGGGCTGGTCGAAAGGATTGACTCCGAGCATATATCCGCTGATACCGCAAGCTTTCTCGAAGAAATATATGAGCTGCCCGATACAATACTCGTCGAGGCGAGATATCGTGATATTTATATTTGGTACTCCGCCATCGGTATGTGCCAATACGGTGCCTTCGTAAGCCTTTCGGTTGATGAAATCGATACGTTGTCCGGCCAAGAAATTGAGTCCGTCGAGGTCGGTCGGCTCTTCGCCGAGATATACCTCGTGCCGAGGGTTTTCGACATATATGAAAGTCTCGAACATCATCCTTACGCCCTCTTGCATATATTGTCCCATCGAGTGCAGGTCGGTCGTATAGTCCACTGCAGCAGGGAATAAGCCCTTGTGTTCTTTTCCTTCGCTTTCGCCGTAGAGCTGTTTCCACCACTCTGCAAAATAGTGGAGCTTGGGGTTGAAATTGGCGAGCACCTCTACCTTTTTTCCTTTCTCAAACATAAGATACCTTGCCGCTGCATATTCGAGAGCGACATTCTTTCCCGAATCGAACGGAAGACACGATATATCCTGAGCCATCTCGAGAGCTCCATCGATCAGCTTGTCTATATCGAAGCCTGCTATAGCTATGGGCAATAGCCCTACGGGAGTCAGTACCGAATATCGTCCGCCGATATTATCCTCGATTACATACGATTTGTAACCGCAAGTATCGGCAAGAGTCTTGAGCGCACCTCGTTTTTTGTCGGTAATAGCCACGATAAGACGTCGTGCCGATTCTGTGCCCTGCTGCTCCTCGAGCTGACGACGTAGCAGGCGAAACGCAAGCGCCGGCTCGGTGGTAGTACCCGACTTCGAGATGCAGATGATACCAAACTTACGATTTCTTAGAAAACTCTGGAGTTCAAACAAATAGTCTTCGCTCATATTGTGTCCGGCATAGAGGATAATCGGATGTTGACGGTCTTTTTTGAGCAGATCGAACGGGTCGGAGAGAGCCTCTATCACTGCTCGGGCTCCAAGATAACTGCCTCCGATACCAACCACCACCACTACATCACACTCCTTTTGCAGCAGGCGAGCTGTCTCGTTTATTTCGTCGATAGGCAATTCGGAACGTAGCATCGGCAGGCGTACCCAACCAAGGAAATCGCTGCCTTTGCCTCTGCCATCGGATAATAAATTGTTGGCAGCCTCTGCTTTTTGTTTTATCTCGTCTGTAAACTTCACACCTGCGTGCGAAAAATCTATTTTTATATCACCCATATCTTTATATATTGATTTTTATAAATAATGTAGCAAAAGTAATAAATAGTTGCGACTTGGAAAAATCCGTTGTCTTCGAGGCTCTACATCTGATGTTAGTTTGCATTAAACAGAAAAGATATACCTTTGCACGAAATTTTACGTTTACCGTACAAATCATATTATCATAGCATATCGCCGAATGACAAAGAAACTAAAGATAGAGACTTACGGATGCCAGATGAATGTAGCCGATAGCGAAGTAGTGGCTGCTATAATGATGTCTGACGGTTATCGGTTGACAGACGACGAAAAAGACGCCGATACCATTATTGTAAATACCTGTTCGGTGCGCGACAATGCCGAACAGAGAGTAATATCGCGACTGCAATATTTCAATTCGCTACGTAAAAAAAACAAATCGCTCAATATAGGTGTAATTGGCTGTATGGCAGAGCGTATGCAAGGCGAACTTATCGAACAGCATAATATAGATTTTGTCGCCGGACCCGACTCGTACCTCGACCTACCAAACCTCGTGGGAGCTGTAGAGAGAGGCGAAAAGGCGATAAACATAGAGCTATCGAAGACAGAGACTTACAAAGATGTGATGCCTGCTCGTATAGGAAAATCGATTCTCGGTTTTGTGTCTATTATGCGTGGGTGCAATAAATTTTGTTCGTACTGCATAGTGCCCTATACTCGAGGCAGAGAGCGTAGTCGCGAAGTGCAGAGTATAGTTAGCGAGGTAAAGGACTTGCAAGCAAGCGGTTACAAAGAGGTTACCCTTTTGGGACAGAACGTAGACTCGTATCTCTACAGAGACGAAAACGGCAATACAACCGACTTCTCGCAACTGCTCGAAACAGTTGCCACCGCCGTACCCGATATGCGTATACGCTTTACGACATCGTACCCTAACGATATGACAAATAGCACGATAGAGACTATCGCCCGACACCCCAATATATGCCGCTACATACACCTACCCGTACAGAGCGGAAGCGATAATATCCTCCGACTGATGAAACGCAAATATAACCGACAGCAGTACCTCGAGCGTATCGAAGCTATCAGGCGAATACTGCCCGAGGCATCTATCGGCACCGATATTTTCTGTGGTTTCTCGGGCGAGTCGGAGCAAGACTTCGAAGATACTCTGTCGCTTATGCGTGAAGTACGTTTCGATATGGCGTTTATGTTTAAATATTCCGAACGACCGGGTACGTTCGCCGCCCGACATTTGCCCGACAATGTGCCGGAAGAGGTAAAAGTGGAGCGCCTCAATAAAATCATCGCCCTGCAAAACAGCCTCAGCCTACAGAGCAATCTCGACGATATCGGCAAAACATTCGAAGTGCTCGTGGAGGGTTACTCCAAGCGTTCTCGCGACGACTTCTACGGACGTACCTCGCAAAACAAGGTAGTGATATTCCCCAAGAGCGGCACTAAAATCGGCGATTTCGTCGACGTAAAAATCACCAGAGCCACAGGAGCATCGCTCATAGGCGAAGTAACCCGCTAGGCTATAAGAAAAAATATACTAACCACAGCAGCAAACTATTAAGGGAAAATTATAGTACCTTTGATAATCAATACGACGGTAACAACAACAACGACCATAGATTAAATCGACAGATGAATACAAAAGCAAAAGGGTATATAGCAGGAATATTAGCAGCAGTTTTTTATGGAACCAACCCCTTGGGAGCACTTCCACTTTACGACCACGGCTTCACGTCGGGCAATGTGCTCTTCTACCGCTACGGGCTGGCAACAATATTCTTTGCCGTATGGATGCTGATACGCAAGGAGAAGTTCTCCATCAGCCGCGGCTATGCCATCAAGTTTTCGCTGTTAGGTGCTATGTTTGCCCTCTCGTCGATTCTGCTCTTTGCCAGCTTCCTTTTTATGAACGCCGGCGTCGCCTCGACCATACTTTTCTCTTATCCCATTATGACCGCCCTGCTGATGGTCATCTTCTATCGCGAGCATATCACCACCATTACTGTGATTTCGCTTGCGCTTGCTATCGGCGGAATAGGGCTTCTCTATCGGGGCGACGGACAGGAGACGCTGAGCGTAACGGGTGTCCTGCTCGTCTTGGGCTCGTCGCTTCTTTTCGCTATCTACATCGTCTATGCCAAACAGTTCAAGATAAAGATGTCGCCCGTTAAGTCTACATTCTGGATTATCCTCTTCGGCTGGATAGTCATCGTGGGCTATATGTTCTTTACAGGCGACTCTGTTCAGTTGCCACGTCAGCCCATCGAGTGGGGCTGTATCGTTCTTTTGGCGTTGATGCCTACGCTCCTCTCGCTCTATTTCCTGAATGTATCCATTCAAAGCATTGGCAGTACGCTTTCGTCTATCCTCGGAGCATTAGAACCTGTAACGGCAGTAGTCATCAGCACCTTCGTCTTCGGAGAGCCGTTCACCGTCCGTCTTGCCATCGGCATAGTCTTGATTCTATCTGCCGTCTTGCTCATCATCGGAGGTAATGGAATGTTGAAAAAACTGTTACATAAGAATGTGTAAACCCATAGGTTCGGGATAACTTCCCATAGGTTCGGGATAACTTTTTAGAAAGCATTATCTTCTTAAGTCATTATTATACAATGAAAAGTATAAAAAAGTAATGCACGTGAAAAGTAAAGCATTCACGAATATGACTGAATACCAAACACCTACATAAACAGTTCAGATACAATTTCAAAAAATCAAAATCTACACCTAACTTTGCTTGAAAATTCAGGGAAAAAACAAACTTAACTAATCTTGAACCAAAAAGAAAAATACATTCTCCCACCCAAAAAGCTCCTATTTACAACCACTTACGAACTATCACATAATTTTCATAACTTTGCATTGGCGAGAATAAACACATAGCACATATGATAATAATATGAACAACAACGAAGCACACCTGTCTATGGCGGAGCGTATTATCGATTTCAATCGGGGGTTGACGTATTCGGGGCATCTGCCGACGGGGTTTGCGGTACTGAACCCATACACCGACAACCCAGAGACGATGGAGGTAATGGGGGCTTTTTATCGAAAGTTCTACGCCGACAACCATCGTCGTAGCTTCATTATCGGTATCAACCCGAGCCGAAACGGAGCAGGCGTTACAGGTGTCCCGTTCACCGATACCAAACGGCTGGCAAGCGAGTGCGGCATATCGATGGTGTCGGCTCGGACGCACGAGGTTTCGTCGGTCTTCGTATACGATATGATATCACAATACGGCGGAGTAAGCAGGTTCTACAAAGACTTCTATATCAATTCGCCCTTCCCTCTGGCTATCGTCAGAGCAGACCGAAGCGGCAAGCAACTGAATGCCAACTATTACGACGACCCGCAACTATTCGCTATGGTCAAAGATTTTATGATAGATTCGCTCAGAAAACATATCGGACTCAATCTCGACACGTCTGAAGTATTCATCTTGGGCAAAAAGAATGCCCTTTTCATACAAAAGCTAAATAAAGAAGCCAAACTTTTCGACAAGATGACCGTTCTCGAACATCCTCGCTACATAGAACAATACAAATCGAAAGATAAACAGGCGTATATCGACAAATATTTATCGGCTTTCGGGTGTCGATAAGTGATAGGTTTTTGTAAAAAGTGCTATTGTACCTTGGTCGGGGTGTCAGTATCACTTTTTGGGGGGATACTACCTTTTCTCCAATACCTCAAGGACAACATTGATCCTGCCATATTAGTCTTTGCTATCATCCAATCTGTCTATTTCGTATGCTCCTCGTCGGCTAAATATGACATAATGTCGCATTTATATGTTTTGTGAGTCTGCAAAGGTGTTCTGGAATAAATATTGATATGATACGACTGTATTTAATATAAAAACCATTTATGAACGATATAATCAATAAAATCTCAAACTACAACTTCTTTAATTACCTGTTCCCAGGAGCGTTGTATGTAGTGTCTGTGAATCATTTTACAAGGCTTCAGTTACCAATAGAGAACCTCTTTGGGGCTCTCTTCGTGTGCTATTTCATCGGATTAGTAATAAGTAGAATTGGGTCTTTAATTGTTGAGCCTTTACTTAAGCTACTATCTTGTTTGTGCAAGGAATCTCCTTATTTAAAGTTCCTTGAAGCTGAGAAAAAAGACCCTAAGATTAACCTCCTTTCCCAAGAGAGAAACGTATATCGAACCTTAATTGCCTTAGGAGTATCAATACTCGCATCGATTGGTATAGATAAATTATTGACGCCTATGTACCTATCGCCCACATTGGTCTTCTGTATCCTCATAGGACTAATGATTATCCTATTTGTCTGTGCTTATGTAAGACAGAGCAGATTCCTAAACGAACGAATTAATAACAATATAAATTCAAAATAAAAATTATGAGTAAAGTAAAATCTTTTGATGTTGGTAATGGAGATATGTTCTATATCAAACATAACTCTGACAACTTTACAGTTATTGATTGCTGCCTATCTGATGAAAATCAAGATGCAATAATCAGAGAAATCAATCAGGAATCTATCGAAAAAGGCATACATCGCTTTATTTCCACTCACCCTGACGAAGATCATATTAGAGGGCTTAAAGTTTTGATAGAGCGGTGGGGTATTCCTAACTTTTATTGTGTGAACAATAGAGCAAATAAATCCAATCCCTCAGAAAGCTTTCAAGAGTATCATCGACTGAAAAACTCGGATAAAACCTATTTCATCAGTAAAGGTTGTAGTAGAAAGTGGATGAATGTTTCAGATGAGGAAAGAGATTCTGCAAGAATCTCCATTTTATGGCCTGATACTAGCAATGTAGACTTCCAAGATGCTCTTCAACAAGCTGAGGATGGAGGGTCTCCCAACAACATATCTCCAATCATCAATTACCAAGCAAAAGGGGGCATATCGTTTCTATGGATGGGAGACCTTGAGCATGATTTTATGAAGGGAATCTCAACTGAAATAGTGCTTCCAAAGGTTAATGTTTTATTTGCGCCGCATCACGGAAGGGATAGCGGATCTGTTCCTAAGGTATTATTAGATCAGATGTTACCCGATTTGATTGTAATTGGATCAGCTGATTCCTCTCAGTTGAACTATTATCCTGGGTATATGACAATCACTCAAAACAGATCTGGAGATTTGACCTTTGAATGCAACGGAAATTGTATTGACATCTATTGCAGTAACATTGGTCGTATAAAGGACCTAAGAGAAAAATCAACAGATTTTACATCCTTTACAGTAAATTGGCCAAAGAGTATATCCAACAAAAACTATGTATTCACTCTCACAACATAATGGTTATTGCATACGAGCATCTTTCCAACATTACGTATATAGGGAAAGAAATTTGCGTATACAAGGAAATATATTTCTGCATATGCGAAAATCTCGCTACCTTCGTGATGATATAAAAACGCGCTCAAAATGAGCCAGAAAAGTACTTAATAACAACTAACTAAATTCATTATGATTAAGATTAAAGCAATCGAAAGACGAGCTCCGAATGATGCCTAACAAACAAAAAGAATAAAGAAAAAAGCACTAATTATGAACGCCTTTTTCGATATTTGTTTATCGGTTATAATCAGCCGACTACTTACCAATACAGAATTTGCTAAAAATATTTCCGAGTATCTCGTCGGTAGATATTTGCCCAGTAATCTCGCCCAGATAGTGCATACACTCGCGAATGTCTTGGCTGAGCAGGTCGCCCGATATTTGTGTATCAAGCCCTTCGACAACTCTTACAATAGCCTGCCGAGCATTAACGAGAGCCTCGTAATGACGCACATTATTCACTATCACCGCATTGCTATCTATTTTATTTAGCTGTACGGTATCGACGAGCAACTTTTGCAGGAGGTCGATATTGGTACGTCGTTTGGCGGAAATAAATATGGCTTTGAGCCCTGTAGTATCGACAATATCGCCGATACGTTTTTGGCGGTCGGCAGAAACCATATCCGACTTATTGACTACCAACACCGTTTTCGACCTATCGATATCTTCGGGGACGATATCGGTCATTATATCCGATATTTCGGTAGCATCTACGAGCCACAAAACTATGGCCGCAGTATCGATTTTCTGAAAAGTACGCCGTATGCCAAGGTTCTCCACTTCATCTTCGGTATCGCGGATACCGGCGGTATCGATGAAACGAAATACGATACCATCTATCGCCACACTATCTTCGATGGTGTCGCGGGTAGTACCGTGTATATCAGACACTATCGCCTTTTCTTCATTGAGCAATACGTTGAGCAGAGTCGATTTACCCACGTTGGTTTTGCCTACCAATGCCACAGGAACGCCGTTTTTGAGCACATTGCCCACGCTGAACGAATCGGCAAGTCTGCCGATATGCTGCTCGATATTCACCGCCAAATCTCTCAGCTTTCGCCTATCGGCAAATTCGACGTCTTCTTCCGAGAAATCGAGTTCGAGCTCTATAAGCGACACAAAATCGAGCAGTTGCCCTCTAAGTTTTTGCAACTCGACCGAAAATCCACCCCTCATCTGGTCTATTGCCATCTTGTGCATAGCCTTACTTGTAGAAGCGATGAGGTCGGCAACCGCTTCCGCCTGCGAGAGGTCTATCTTGCCATTTACGAAAGCACGCATAGTAAATTCACCCGGCTGAGCGGCTCGGCAGCCATTGTTTATAAGTAGCTGCATGATTTTTTGTTGTATATACAAAGAGCCGTGACACGATATTTCGACCGTATCTTCTGCCGTGAACGAATGCGGAGCACGAAATACAGATATCAAAACATCGTCGATTATATCGCCGCCTTCGGTATCGACGATATTACCGTAAACCACACTATATTGAGGCTGTGTCTGCAGTTTTTCCCCATGCTTGGCGCGGAATATTTTATCGCATACGGCAAAAGAGTCGATGCCCGAGACGCGTATTACCGCTATTCCGCCAATACCTGCGGGAGTAGATACGGCACATATAGTATTTTGTCTGACCATATCGGTATTGTGTGAGTAGAATTAAAAAGTGTTTAGTCCCACATCGACTTTTTGCTCATAGCATACCTGCCTCCTCCGGTAAAAAACAGAGTAAGGCTGCCAAAGAAAAACAGTCCGAGCAACTCCAAAGCCCAGCCGCCTTGCGAATTGAGTGAAAAAATAGCATTACGATGAGCCAAATACCACGCTACTAAGCAGTTGCAGACCACAATAGCAGCCGATACCCTTGTACGAAAACCCACGACGATAAGCAGAGGTGCCACCACTTCGCCCACAAGCACACCATACGATAAGAATACGGGCATACCATTTGCGCGCAACATCGCCTGAATGCCCGCAAGCCCATGCAATAGTTTGCCTACGCCGTGCAAAAACATCATCGTACCCACAGCAAGTCGCAGTATGAGCAGACCTGTATCGTTTTTTCTTTCCAAAATCTTTATTTTCATCGCAATAGAATGTTTTTTAATAAAAATAATTGGTACTTTATTGCTCTCCGACCCACTTTACGTAGCACATATCTTCTCTGTATGGCAGGTCGTCGTTCTTGGGGAATAGTCGGAAGGCATATCGATATGTACCTCCCTGCTTGATACTGTAATTGAGGGTAAAGTACAGCAGACTACCCTCTTTTCGTATCAGATTGAACTCTTTGGTACGCTCGAAACTGAACTCGCTTCGACCGTTGGAGTGCAAAAGCACAAGCTCGAGACCTATGCCCGTATCGTTGAGATTTTTAGTATCTACTACTGCATCGACTTCGAAGATATCGCCAATGGTGGGGCTGGTGGAGGTCTTCACTTTCAGCGACTTTACCTCTATCGAATCCCAATTGCGAACTATATTCATTTTCCAAGCCACTATCCGACGAGCCTTTTGGAAATTGTCGGCTTTGAGCGATTTGTTGCGGTCGGCAAGCACCGAATAAAACTGCTTGATATAGTCGTCGATCATTCGTTTGGTGGTATAGCGAGGCGTAATCTTGGCGATGGAGTTTTTGATAAATCTCACCCACTTCTCGGGTATACCGTCTTTGTTGCGGTCGAAAAAGAGCGGTACTATCTCATTTTCGAGCATGGTATATATCGTTGCCGCATCGAGATGGTCTTGATATTGAGTGTTTTCGTATGTTTGAACTTCGGTAAGTGCCCAACCCGCCTCTTCGGTATAGCCTTCGTACCACCAACCGTCTTTGACCGAGAAGTTTAGCACACCGTTCATCTGAGCCTTTTCGCCCGACGTACCCGATGCTTCCTGCATACGAGTAGGAGTATTGAGCCAGATATCGACGCCCGAAACAAGACGTTTGGCAAGACGCATATCGTAGTTTTCGAGGAAAATAATCTTCCCCAGAAACTGCGGCATACGCGATATCTCAATTATATGTTTTATAAGCCCCTGTCCCGCATCGTCGGCAGGATGTGCCTTGCCTGTAAATAGGAACTGTACGGGATAATTCGGGTTGTTTACTATCTTGTCGAGACGCTCCAAGTCGTTGAAAAGCAGATGAGCACGTTTGTAGGTGGCAAATCTGCGTCCGAAGCCGACGATAAGGGCATTCGGATTCATATTGTTGAGTATAGAGACTATCTTCGAAGGGTCTTGCTGTGTCTTTAACCAATTTTGCTCGAATCTAGTTCGGATATATTTTATAAGTTTATCTTTTTGTATTATCTTCGTATACCAAATCTTCTTGTCGGGGACATCATATATTTTCGCCCAAATACTAAGATTCGACTGGTCTTTGTAGAACTCTGTCGTAAAGGTATTTTCGTACAGTGTCTTCCATTCCGATGTAGTCCAAGTAGGCAGGTGGACACCGTTTGTAACGTACCCGACGTGATTTTCTTCTGGGAAATACCCCTTCCACAGATGGGCAAACATACGCTTCGATACTTCGCCGTGCAAATAGCTTACACCGTTTACACATTGGCAAGTATTGCACGCAAATACGCTCATAGAGAATTTGTCGTGTGTGTCGGGATTGTTTCTGCCCATATTTACAAGGTCGTTCCAAGTGATGCCCAGACGCGAAGGATATTCGTGCATATAACGATTGAATAGCTCTTCGTCGAAATAGTCGTGTCCTGCCGGTACAGGCGTATGTACGGTATAAATCGACGACGACCGCACCACCTCCAATGCCTCGTAGATACTGAGTTTATCGTTCTCGACGTAGTCTACCAAACGTTGAAGATTGATCAGAGCGGCGTGTCCTTCGTTGCAATGATACACATCTTGCTTGATACCAAGTCTTTGCAGAGCGAGTATACCACCTACTCCGAGCACTATCTCCTGTTTGAGACGATTTTCGTTGTCGCCGCCATATAGTTGATGCGATATGGTACGGTCTTCTTCCGAATTTATATCTATGTCGGTATCAAGCAAATATAGTGGAATACGTCCTACATCGACACGCCAGATATTTGAATACACCATTCTGTTTGGGAATGGCACCGATATTACTACTGCATTTCCGTGTTCGTCTTTTACTTGTGTTATAGCGAGTTTACTGAAGTTCTGAGCCTCATAATCGGCTATCTGCTGCCCATCGACCGAAAGCGATTGAGTGAAATAGCCATATCGGTATAGGAAACCGACTGCCACCATATTTACCCTCGAGTCGGAGGCTTCTTTCAGATAGTCGCCCGCAAGCACGCCGAGCCCGCCGGAGTATATTTTAAGATGGTCGGTGAGTCCGTATTCCATACTGAAATAGGCTATAGATGGCGTATCTGTCCGAAACGGTGTGTTTTTGTACTCCAAATACCGACGGTAGACTTTATCGAGGTTGTCGCAGAAACTTTTGTCGTTTGCCAACTCGTCGAAACGCTCTTCTTCCACTATATCAAGTGTTACCTTAGGATTGTGGCGATATTGGCTCCATACCGTAGGGTCGATCGACTTAAACAGTTCACGAACATCGTGATTCCACGACCAATAAACATTTTGTGCCAAATCGTTAAGCGGCTCCAGATTAGGAGGCAATTTGGTTTTTATCGACATCTCGCCCCATACAGGCTCATTGGCATTGTTTACCTTGATTTCCATACTGTTTTATAATATATTTTGATTAGAAATGACGTGGCAAAATTAATATTTTTTCTTCGACTGCTAATATAGCTAAAAAATCAGTATACATCACTGCAAATCAATAGACAAAACGAGATACTACGATTGTGCCGTATCTATTTTATCTCGATATTATCTCGTTGACGTTTATCGTATTTAAAGTCGCGGAGTATCGAGGCGTTTGCACCGATAGTTACCATAAACGATTTATACTGACCCAGTGGCGTGACAGAAGCCGATATGTGCCAGCAGTGCAGATTTCGCTGTATATTGAGCGACATAGAGTTTATGCGTATGTTTTTGAGCAGAGCCACTGTAGCCGAATATCCTATCTGCCAGTTAGATGTAGGGTTGATATAACCCGATAGCCCCACTATACCGTCGCTAAAATCTCTACGATACTCCATTCGGCTCGGGTCGAACTCGCTCGTTTTGTGCCAACCTATACCGGCATTGAACGACACACTCCACTGAAAATCGGGCTTCTGATAGCCTTCCGAATCTTCTTCGACATCCTTTTTATCGTTCTGTTTGTTGTCGGAATGGTTTTTCGACGGATCTATATTGAAGTTGTTGTCGTTGTCATCGGGCTTATTATTATTGTTATCGCCTTGATTTTTATTTTTATTTTTATCTTTATCTTGTTTTTTTGCGAATGTATTGTTGTTCAGGGTATAAGAAAAATTTATCGATGTACCCGTAAACCAAGGAAGTTTGCCGTTGTTCCAGCGATAACGATTGATTCTCACTGGTGTACCATTGTCTTTGAGAGCATACTCATATACTTCGAAGGTAGTAGATAAGGTTACCGAATAACTTTTTGTTATCTTCAGTCGTACACTTGCCGATATATCCTCCATTCCAAGCGAGTCGGCAGCAAAATTGTATCCGCCCCTAAGTTGCAGATTGTCGATGAGAGATATCTTCTTGTATATGTTTGCATTATCGACCGTATCGGAAGCGGCGCGGTCTCTTACTTTCATCTCGATATTGTTGTCGAGATAGATACTTATACGTTGATTTCTGCCTGCACTCGGTACTCCGTATTTGCCCGACGAATAGGGAGAATACTTTATATCGTTGAACGACACAACTCCCGTCGAAGCATCGACTATTTCCTGTGTATATGTTTTATACATATCCCACTGAGGATCAGAAAAGTCGGGTGTATACGTAAAACTAACACTCGGCTTGAATACGTGCCGTATATCACCGATTCCCAGAGCGTTTCGCAGTGGTTTTATCGGTGAGTAAAATCCGTATAATGTGGTCGATAGCGATAGTCCTGTCGAGAAATCGTACACTCGGTAAAATCCGCTTATGGTATCGTATTTTACTTTCTGACGAGGAGTATCCCAATTTTGTTCGATACGGTTGAAATACCAACGCTCTGTGTATGTTACATTTGGTCTTACCGTGATGTATTTAAAGAGCGATATCGGAAGGTCTACTCGGGGTGAATGCAGTATACCGTTTTGCCAGTCTTTCGATAGATTCGATCGCATGAAGCGACCCTCTTTACCCGAAAACGAATTGGCAAACTCCATAGAGTAAGAGAATGAGAACTTTTCGTAAAAACGCTCACGGCCAACTCTTTTCTTGTTTTTTAATGGATAAATGGTAGACACATCCATCCTGATATTCGGTAAGGTAAGGTTTAGCGACGAGTCTCTGA